>OKRZ01002378.1_pt1 | contig 13777 bp, 13 predicted proteins | sample 1601141 | NCBI WGS metagenome assembly OKRZ01 (sample SAMEA3541524, study PRJEB24748) | human gut metagenome | biome: human gut; feature: human-associated habitat; material: faeces | place: China | collected 2012
TTACTTATGGTCTGTTCGCAGCTCAGGAGCGTGGTACTCTGTTTATCGGACCTGGTGCAAAGGTTTACAGCGGTATGGTTATCGGACAGAATGGTAAAGCCGAAGATATCGAGCTGAACGTATGCAAGACAAAACATCTGACCAATACACGTTCTTCTTCCGCGGATGAAGCTCTGAAGCTGACACCGCCAAGAGTTCTCAGCCTCGAGCAGGCAATCGAATTCATCGATCAGGACGAACTTCTGGAAGTAACACCAGAAAGCCTTCGTATCCGTAAGAGAATTTTGGATCCGACTTTAAGAAAAAGAGCGAATTTTAAGAAATAAAAAACGGCTCTACGCCTTTTTTCCAGAAACTATAAAAACCTATGCAACATTCAACGACAAACAGGAGAATATGTATGAAAAAAATATGTACATTTTTCGGATTGCTGATATCCATGTGTCTGCTGCTGAATATCGGTTTTGGCTCTCTGTCCGTAAAGGGTGCAGCTGCCGGGAATACAGAACAGACTTCTGATTCAAACTTTACAAATTTAATCGTATTTGCCAGATTTGCAGATGAGAATGAATTTGTGAATGATATTTATCAAGGTGTCTCTGTGCGGGAGATCATCGACAATTCGTATAATACTGCTTATTATTCCGTGGGAGATTATTACCGGAATGCCTCCGCAGACAAATTGCGCATGAATAGTCTTTATCTGTTTGATAACGGCGGTTCCCTGCAGTTAAAACATGAACGCGGTTACTATGCCGGTTACAGTGCAGATAATCCCATCGGTTATAAAACAAGTAGTGAAAAAGCCTACCGTATGTACGAGCTGCGCACCGATTGGTCTGATGCCATAAACAAGGCGATCCAGGATGGAAACCCCATTACAAATTACAATGGCAGCCAGACATACAGTTATGAGGATCTTGACAAAAACCGGGATGGAAAGATCGATTCCATTACAGTTATCTATAAAAACACGACACAAAATATTGTGATAAACCGCTCTGATCCGCTTTGGAACTATAAGGATTATGCAGACTATGTGGAGATCAATCTTGGCGATGGCAGGATGCTTCAAAGCCAATATTATGTACAGGTCATAAATAACTACTCAACTCTGTATATGGCAAACAATGATCAAAAACCGATCGTTTCATTGAAGTCTCCGATCCATGAAATGGGGCATATATTTGGTCTGCTGGATTTATACAATTCGTCAGGTCAAACGCCGGTTTATTTCATGTCTGCCATGGCAAATGCCATCTCACCTGTTCCACAGGGAATTTCGATCAAAGAAAAAGAGGCTCTGGGATGGACAGACCATAGTACTCTAAAGACGATCACAGAACCGGGTGAATACAAAGTAAAGCTCAGCGGCACAGCTACCGGTACTGACGACTGTATCGGATATAAAGCAGGCATTCCGGAACTGAACAGGACACTGTATCTGGAATACAGAAACTTTTCAACAGATGGCAGCAAATATGATAAGTCAGAGAAGCAGCTGACCAATTCAGAAACATCAAACATAAACTCCGGTTTAGTCTGTTATCTTGCACAACCTGACATCCGCTTTCCAAGCAATCTAAATGGAAAACCGGGAAATTGGGCACTGGAAGTTATGGGCGGTACACAATCCACTAAATCTGATGCAGCCCTTGGCTTAGATGATTCGCTTCAGGTTACAGACAAACTCAAAGTGACTGTCACTGCTATAGAAGGGGAAGTCCTTACCTTTCAAATCGAAGGGGAAATGGAACAACATGTCCATTCCGGTGGACAGGCGACCTGTACGAAAAAAGCCGTCTGTGAAGAATGTGGGAAGGAATACGGAGAAATAGATCCAACATGCCATTTGAATCTCCAGCGACAGGGCTTTAAAGAGCCAACACAGGAGGAAACCGGATATACCGGTGATCTGGTATGTACAGATTGTCATACCATAGTAGAAGCTGGTGAGGTCATTGATAAATTACCAGTCACTCCACCTGATGGAAAACCGGAACCGGAAATACCGCCTGTGTCTCCTGGTAATCCACCGGTCATGCTGGAAGGTGACAAAGCAGAAGTGAGCAAAAATCCGGACAATCACTCCGGTGCAGTATTTCGTTCCAGTGCACCGCTCGCTAACTTAATCGAAGTTAAGGTAGATGAAAATGTATTAGTGAAAGATAAAGACTATACCGCCCACTCCGGAAGTACTATCATAACTTTACTTCCATCCTTCCTTGCCGGTCTTTCCGAAGGAGCTCACAACATTGCCATTGTATCAACAACCGGAACGGCAACGGCGGATTTTTCTGTAATTTCAGATCCTGCCCCGGTGCCACCAGCTCCGGTACCACCGGCATCCACACCTGTGCCACCGGCATCCACACCTGTGCCACCGGCATCCACACCTATACCACCGGCATCAGGTAATACAAACGCTACTGGTTCATCTACAGATACTGTGGCTGGTCCGGTTTCCGAAACTGCTTCTACAGCCGGATCTGCCAATGTATCCGGCAACAGTTCTTTATCTGATACCGCTCAGATGAAGAAAGACTCCTCCGGCACCGACATAAAATCACCGCAATGTGGAGAGAAAAACTGTTTCACTCTCTTATTGGAAGATTTCATAGAAATATTAAAAAAAGTATTAATATTCTTAGGTTTTTCATCTAAGATCTGAAAAAACACACAGGACAGCTCCTATGTTAAGCTGTCCTGTGTGTTTTTTTTCAAAAGTAATTGATATATTTTCTGCACGTCATAATCCGGTGCGTTCTGCCGAAGTATATCATAAATCTGCTCAATGACTGACGGATTTTCTTCCAGCATATCTGCTGTTTCAGCCACAGAACATCCTTTTTTGTACTTTTTCATGATCTGCTCGATCATTTTAGATGCTGCGCCTTCTGCTCTTCCTTCTGCTTCGCCCTGTGCCCTCGCTTCCGCTTCGCATTTATGAAATTGGTCTGCGAAAATTTCTTTTATTACATCACTCATGTTTCCTTCTTCCTCCACTTCTTTCCAGTTTGCGCGCATGATGGTATCTGCCAGTGCCTGAAACAATTTTGAATCCCTGTTTTTCTCATATTGTTCCATAAATAATTTAATTTCTCCACCGGACTTTAAATTGTTGCGAAGTTTATTCAGCCAGTAATTATTTTCGATTGACAATTCCGGTACGATAATAAGCTGTATTGGAATTGCATCTCCATAGAGATAATAGATACCATTTTCGATATTTTTCACATTTATATTTCTCTCATTCTGAAGATTTCGTAACATTTGCCGCGGATAATGATAACACACAAACGTAATCGTCAGTTCTTCTGCTGGAATCTGGTTCACTTTCTCGACTTCCGTTTTGTAAATACAGGTATAACCATAGACTTTATAAAAATCATCAATGCTCAAATGATCTTCCGGTGACTTATACTCGATAATGTTATGCTGCCGGAAAATCCTTCCAATATTTTTCCTGATTTTTACCTTCTTCTCGTTTTTGACCAACACATCAATCTGCATTGGTTTCTTCGAAAGCAAATGTTCCGGCTCAAAAGTCAGATACCTTGCCTCTTAATTAAGAAGAAAATTTATTGATTTTTGTAAACTCTTTTTTAATTTTTTACAATCCAGTTACCATTCTTATAAACATTGCTACTTCCTTATCCAGCCACTCCCCATAACCCGGTAATTCCCAGACTGTCCAGCTTGCACTATCCATTTCAGACTGCACCGCCAGATATCCATTATCGCCCTGTCTGTAAATTAGATAATCCCCATGTCCTGTCTCTGTGGTTCCTGTCTCAGAACGAACCTGTTTTTGAACAACTCTTACCCATGTATCATACCCTTCAGTATCAATGATTTCATCATATTGCTCCAAATATCGGCTGCTTTCCGCAATATAACCATTCTCCTCCTGCACCTGTTCGATTCCTTCTGTATTAATTCCAGCACCACCCCGCGGTGCTATCCATGCAAGTGCATTTATGTCTTGAACAATTCCGGTAAGTTCAGGCGTATCCGTATCAAAAAACTGAACTTCATTTTCCCAGTTTATAATCACACGACTGGCAGACGCTCTTTCTTCCTGTTTCTTCTGTGAAATTAATTTAACATTATGAACCAAAAATCTATCATCTGACCACTCTAACTCTATTTGCAATTCCTCTGGCAGACGATAAAACAGTTTCTCATATAAAATTAATTTTTGATCTCTGACATCTGCTCTCCATGCCATATTTTCTTCTTTACCCGTATCTTCCCCATACTCCACAAAATAACTATCATACACTTCTCTCTCATCAACAGGAATTGTATAAAACTCCTCAAAATTCAAACAGCGGCTGGAAATGTTCACTTCATACTTATGATTTGTTTTTTTACAAGAAACCGGAAACCTAATTTCTGTCGTCTGATTTTCCGTCCACTCGACATTTTTATATGTTCCATTTTCACTCATAAATACTGTTATTTTGCTTCCATTTTCCGGATAATCGCTCCCCATATCCTGCCCAATATATACAATATCCTTCATTCCATCTGCATTAAAATCTTCTGTCAGAATGGATATCCCAATCCATGCGCTCTCAAATGGTCCAATTTCTAACAACTCCCCACTTCCAAATATGATTGCATATATTTTTCTCCCGTCTTGGAGAAAATATTGAAGAACTCTGTCTTCTTGACCGTCTCCATCGAAATCCCTATGAATAAATTCTCCTTGTAATACATCCACCAAATCTAAATATCCCTCATAGTCAAACAGAAAATCCACATATCCCATCGATGTTGTTTCTTCTGGAAATTGTGATACAGTTCTTCCATCCATTAACTTTGGCTTAACTTTCTGGCAAGATAAAATGAAAAGAATGAAAATCATTATGACGATCAAAGCACTTCGAATGAATCTTTTTTTTATAATACTTTGTTTCATATTTACCTCATTTATAATATTGAAATTATTTTTTTAGTTTTATTTATTATAAAATAAATATATATCTTTTTCAATACTGTTTAATCTCAAATACGTCCGCCAGCCACCAGCTCCACTGTTAAAAAATAATACTGCCTTCTCAGAATACTGATTTTATCTGTCATGGCTGCAATTCAAACGTAAAAACTGCTCTTTTATCTGTTGGCTGAAGTTCTACTTTATCTTCTCCTTCTACTTGTAAAGTCATTCCGTCCACGTTCATTCCGATTTCTTCATAAGTCAGCGCTGCAGCTCCAACATTAATTTTTACTCCTTTTTTTGTGCCGTCTTTATAATTTGCAGTACAGGTAATAACCACTCCATCTACAAGTTTTTGATATGCTGCTGCCACTTCCTCCTGTGTTTTTTTCTTTTGTTCTACAATACTGTCAAAATCTGAAAACGGAATTTCATCATTACAAAAGGTTACCCACACTCCTTCTTTCTGCTGATTTTCATAGGAAACTGTGTATTCAACAAAATCGTTTATTTCCTGCTGCATGACAATTTCTCCATTATCATCAAAAATTGGATTGAGATACCCATTGCTATTTTCATCCAATGGCTTTCCGCTCTCGACAGCACTCTGAAAATCATCGGTAATATTTTCACTTATTTCAAAATATCCTTTGTTGATACTGTAAGTTACACTTTCTATATTCTCACCTTCGCAGTAAAGTGGCATATCAATTTTATAACTTGCTGTATTCATATCGCTGCCCCCATTAATCGCATAACCAAACCTGTCATTTTGTACGATTGCTACAGGCTTCTGTGCCGTCACTTCTGCCTGTGCCGCCATTACTTTCATGGTAAACATATTCTCTTTTTCTGTTGTCGTATGTTCAGCCACTGTTGTTTCTTTTTCTTCCTGCGGTCTGTTGAGATAGTTGTTTGTTGTAGACGCAACAATAATAAACGCTGCACAGGCAGCCATTGCCACAAACAATTTTGTTACTTTTAAATTTTTTTTACTCATATTATTTTCCCTTTCCGATTGAATCTGTGAAAAGGCGGCATCTGCTTTTTTCTGAACGATTTCTGGCACTTGAATATCACTATTTAAAATTTCACTCACTTTTTTTGACATGAATCTCACCTCATTTTTCCTTATAATAAACTTCCAGCTTTTCCCGTCCACGTTGTAAACGTGTTTTCACAGTACTTTCAGGAATTTTTAAAATGTCAGAAATTTCTCTGATACGATAGCCCTCGCTGTAAAAAAGAATCATAATAATCCGGTATTTTTCATCTAACGCTGCGAGTGCCTCTTTTAATTCCAGATTATATTCATCGCAGGCTGCTGGTTCCTCGTACTCATCCAAACAAATGATATTCTGATTTTTCTTTCTGATATCATAGCATTTGTTGATGAGGATTCTTGTCATCCATGTTTTAAAATACCGTATCTTCACTAATTGATTCATTTTTTCCCAGCATATCAGAATCGTATCTCCGATTGCATCGGCAACATCTTCATCATTCATCAAAATTGCATACGCAACTTTATACATATCCGTCATATAAAGCTGCATTAATTCTGTGAAAGCTTCCGACTCATGCCTTTTCGCTCTTTTCACAAGATCATCTGTTTGTTTTTTCATAATGCTTTTCTCCACGCGCGCAGTGAATGTAAGACAGTCGCTTTTCTTCTTTTTTTATCTTACATATATTAGACAACAAAATGTGTATAAAAGTCTCATAAAAGGACTGTAAAATAAGTCCATAGATAAAAAAGCGCCAGTTCCGGCAAATGTCGGTTCTGGCGTTCTGTGCTATTTGCTTATATATGGCTCAAATGCGTCCATTCCTTCATAAGAAAAAAATCCGTATTGCATTGCCTCATTGCACATTCCATAACAGGAAAGTTTCTCTGGTCTGACAGTCTCCTCCTCCGAATAATACCATGACGGCCACCATGCCAGAAAGTCTTCCGACAACTGCTCTATTGGCGTTTCTGGCATATATAAAGTAAAATTCTCACCATTTTCCAAACCATATGGCTCATCTTCTTTTAGAAATCTGTATCCATTTTCTATCCACATCTCCGGAACATTCAACACCTCTAATTTTTCTAAAGACATTGTATAATAATATTGATCAACGCGCTCAATATCTGTAAATTTGCCCTCAAACTCACAGATTGCTACTGTTCCTTTTGGAAAATCTTTCTCTGCGTATGCATCATAATCCGAATACTCTCCTGAAAATGAACCATCTCTGTTTAATCTTAAATACGTCCGCCAGCCACCAGCTCCACTGTTAAAAAATAAATCTTTCGGAAAATCGGCTGGAAGATCATTATCTGTATTCTGTTGCATTTTATCCGTTACCGCTGCATTCTTTGCAACGTTTCTTTTATCTTCATCAGAGTACAAAGTACATATATATAACATTGTTAATATAAATACGCCCATTCCCAATACACTTATCCATTTCTTTTGCTGTACCTTATTCATATCCACTCCTCTTCTATTTTTATAAATATTATATGCCTCTTTTGAATAATCCATTTTTATCATTCATCACACATAATTTTTCTTTCATTTAGAACTCAAATCACTTATCACCAAACTTGTTGGCAATAAGTGATTTTTCTTCATATAGAACAATATTTTCCTATTCTTTTTGTTCTATCGAAATCTGTTCCATTTTTTTCTGAATTTCATCCACGCTGTTTCTAATATCCTCAACAACAGCATATTTTTCTGTCATATCAGACAACAGTTTCTGGTAATTTTCTTCTCTTTTATCCTGCTTTTCCACTAATTTTTCATTATTTTTAATCGTATACAAAAATAGCGAAACAAAAAGAAGAACCCAGATTCCCTGCGTGGTTGCAGCTTCAATTAATGCCTGTTCCAAATGCATCATCTCCTTTCAAAATATTAAGAAGACGATTATTACATGAATAGAAACTACCATTAGTTATAAAGATAACCCCCGCTCACAGTTATACTAGATGAACTAATATTTTTGACATAAATTTTATATGTTCCTGCACTGCCCACTTCAAACGCATGCGAACACATCCCAGAACCATACACATAGCGCAGTTTTCCATCCGGCATAATCAGACCATACCGCACTTCGTTTTCGAATGGATTGATTGAAAGCGAAACCGTAATCATATTCTGTCCGCTAATACGGATATTCTCCCATACCGCAGCCTCAGATTTCCCTAATTTTTGCTCCGTCAAATCACCATTCCCCTGTGGCAGCTGCTCCTCATTTCCATCATACACAATTGTCACTTTGGAAGCGTCAAAATTTTCTTCGTACTCAGTCTCTTCCACAACCACATCCTCAACTTCCACTTTCGTCTGAGCAAAAAGTCTTTCATATCCTGCTTTGAAACCCTCCCCAGATGCCAGTGTCGTTGTGGTGCAGACCGCACACAAGAACACGACAAGTGTAATACCGCCAATTCTTTTGAAATCGTTTTCTTTCTTATAATTCTTCATTTGCAGAATCCTGCTTTTGAAATTGCTTTTTTTCCGAAATCCGGTGACCATCTTCGGCATCCAGAGATGCGACTGTTCCAGACCATCCACCGCAACGGTGTAATATTCCTGCGCAGTATATGGATATGCGGTTTCACTGCACACATAGCGGTCGCACGCAATCTCGCCCCACATATCAATGCTTCGGAGCAGTCCGTTCATCATCGGATTGCACCAGAATATCAGTTTTAAGAAAATTCCCACCTTCTTCATTTCCAGAATATGCTGTCTGATATGGACAAGTTCGTGATACAGGATCGTTGTAAGTTCTTTTTCTTCATACTCCCGCACCGGAAAAATGATTTTTTTCTGCCGCCAACCGATGACAATCGGTGATGTCACTGCATAGTTCTGGTACAGTTCCACATTTCCTTTCATTCCCAGTTCCCGCATTATTTTGTTCTTTTCGGTTTCCGGCAAACGAAAGCTGACGCTTTTCTCCAACACTTTTTGAAATTTCAAATATTGAAATGCATATTTTGCGAGATTCCAGACTGCACCCACGATCCATATTCCTGCGATCACACACTGCACATTGTAAATAAACGGTGTGCGCAAAAATAATGTTCCATAATATGCTCCGTGACTTCCCGGAACATGGGTTGAAATTTTCAGATAACTATACATAATTGGAAAAATAAAAAAAGCTTCGACAATTCCAAGCATGGGATAGATGTATTTCAGTTTTTTCCTCCACGCCATGTTCTTTTTTAATACACTCCAAAATCCATAGGCAATTGCACCTGTGATGGAATTAAGAAAAAGAATATAGAACAATTCATTTGTCCATCTCATTGAATTTTTCTCCTCACAGCCCCTTATTTTATACCCCATCTGGCTGCCTGTGGCATTTTTTCAAAAATGCTATGGAACAGCTCATTCTGTCCTCCGAATGGAATTCCGGACTGATCCACTGCGATCAAATGATAGTCTTTTGCGAAAAAAAGCAGTAAATTTTTCTTCCTTCTCACACGAACCACCTGATTATAAGGAATCACATAACATTCCGCATTTACGTTATTCGTTATCTTTATATCATTTTCTTCAAACAAAACATGCTGTGTAAACTGCGTCACTTTATATTTTTTCAAAATACGCGACCTGCGTTTTCCACGCCAGAAATACTGTACTACCATTTCCACATTCAGCCACAAAAGCAGAATTAAGAAAAAAGCTCCAATTGAAACCGGAAACTCCGGTGAGAAAACACTGTCATATCCTATTATGATCACACTGAACACAATAAATAAATCTGCCAGAACAATAAAAAGAACTCTAAAAGCTTTTCCCTCAAATGTATTCTTTTGTTTCACCTTATACCTCACCATTTTCACAATATTGATTATTACTTCTTTTTGCGCTTAGTAACTCACATATCCACCCTCAAGGTCAACGTCACCGGTACTTACATTTTTCACAAATATTTTATAATTGCCACTGTTTGAGATCCTAAAATTGTGAGTGCCGCTGTCGATTGCGTAAACATACCAGAGCTTTTCATCCGGCGTCATAATTCCATAGCAAACCGTCTGACCCGCAGGCATGATGTTCACGCGGATTGCAATACACTGATCACGATCTGCATAAACAGTTCCCGCAAAAAACATCGTACCCGACTCTAAGGTACTGATCTGAAATTCCTCGTTACCCTCAACAGGATTTTCATCCGGCAATTCTCCGGATACAATTGTTTCCTGTTCCGGTACAAACATTTCCTCATACTCTGTGTCTTCGATCACCTCTTCTTCGATCTCCACTTTCGTACTCTCGAAAACTCTGTCATATCCAGCCCGGAATCCCTCCCCTGCTGCAAATGTCGTTGTGGTGCAGACCGCACACAAGAACACAACAAGTGTCATACCGCCAATTCTTTTGAAATCGTTTTCTTTCTTATAATTCTTCATTTGCAGAATCCTGCTTTTGAAATTGCTTTTTTTCCGAAATCCGGTGACCATCTTCGGCATCCAGAGATGCGACTGTTCCAGACCATCCACCGCAACGGTGTAATATTCCTGCGCAGTATATGGATATGCGGTTTCACTGCACACATAGCGGTCGCACGCAATCTCGCCCCACATATCAATGCTTCGGAGCAGTCCGTTCATCATCGGATTGCACCAGAATATCAGTTTTAAGAAAATTCCCACCTTCTTCATTTCCAGAATATGCTGTCTGATATGGACAAGTTCGTGATACAGGATCGTTGTAAGTTCTTTTTCTTCATACTCCCGCACCGGAAAAATGATTTTTTTCTGCCGCCAACCGATGACAATCGGTGATGTCACTGCATAGTTCTGGTACAGTTCCACATTTCCTTTCATTCCCAGTTCCCGCATTATTTTGTTCTTTTCGGTTTCCGGCAAACGAAAGCTGACGCTTTTCTCCAACACTTTTTGAAATTTCAAATATTGAAATGCATATTTTGCGAGATTCCAGACTGCACCCACGATCCATATTCCTGCGATCACACACTGCACATTGTAAATAAACGGTGTGCGCAAAAATAATGTTCCATAATACATTCCATGCCTACCCGGAACGTGCGTTGAAATTTTCAGATAAATATACATAATCGGAAAAATAAAAAAAGCTTCGACAATTCCAAGCATCGGATACACATATTTCAATTTTTTCCTCTTCGCCATACCGCTTTTTGCTATCATCCAAAATCCATAAGCAATCGCACCTGCAAATGAATTAAGCAAAAGAATATAGAACATTTCATTTGACCATCTCATTCGTGTTTCTCCATAAATTACTTTTTCTGGCTATTATTTCCTTTACCTGTTCTGCTGTAGCGTCCTCTGGAAGTTCAACATTAATCGCATCGCAAAGTTCCTGATCATATACAAATTCGCTTCCTATATCTTCATAAATGCGAATTTGAGTATATGGAATCATTCCCTGCGGTCCAGCTCCTGTTTCATATATCGCTCCAATTACAATGTCGTCTTTTCCATTAACTCATTTTCATATAAATTTGTATCTTCTTTCTGATTTTGTTCTGGAATGACTGATTCTCTCTCTGTGTCTGTTCCTAAATTATTGTCTGCACAAGCCGATAACAAAGTCATTGCCAATGCTCCTATCATCATACATCTTTTTCTTCTCATGAACTATTTTCCTTTATAATTTTTATCCTGTTCAAATCAATGCAACAAAATAACAATAAAATTTATTTTCCGGTGTCTATTTCATGTATTTACTCAAAAAAATCCACCCATTCCACATCAATTCGTTTATTCAAATCAATATACTGTTCCATCATTTTCTGATAGGCAGCATCATCCACATATGTTTCTTTGCCATCAACGCTCATAATATACCCTTTTCCATTTCCATCTAGATCCTGTTCTGTTGGGAAGTAATCATCAATTCCCACGTCCTCTATCCCATTAATCCAAAACATTTTTTCAAAAGTATCTAATGTCGGATTGTATTGATATATCGTGAAAGCAGGCTGATCATAATTTGGCATTGTCCAATATTCTTCCACATATCCATTATTATAAAAATTAATTCTGGAAGAAAAACCATTCTCTACCTCAAATTTTCTTTGTTCTTCGTTATATCTGTAAATCAAAACACCATACGGCTCACTCAACTCTTTTCTCAATCCGATCAACATTTCCTTTTTTCCATCAACGTCAACATCACATACTGCAATGCCAAATCCGCCTAATTTTTCCTTTGTTTCCAAATAATTCTCCGGTTCATCATAATACCAGAAGCAGTATCTCCCATCCGGCAGAAATCCCGTTGTATCCAGTGTTTTGATTGCATTATAATATGCCTCATTGATCTTATCATCCTCCGAAAAACGAGGGACTTTACGTTTCAGTTTCTCCATATCGTAGTTTTTGTCTATCTCTTCCAATAAAGCTTCATTTTTTCTTGCAAGAACAGCCTCTTCGCTCTGGCTCTCCTTTCGCTCAATGTATTCTCTTTGTTTCCTGTTCAACATTTCTTCATCCCAGTCCAGCAGAAGAAACTCTGATGAGCAGACTGTGTCAAGCTCCGACACTTCATAATATTGCGGCAATACCACACTTTTGTCGCCGACACCCATTCCACATGCATAGAATGTGCCGTCTGTTTTTTCAATGATCGTATTATCCACATAATCATTACCGAATTCTTCCATATCGGTAATATCATCCTCTTTGGCTGAATAATTCAAAAGTCCTGTCCACACGCGCTGCACGTCTTCTGCCACCTGCACCGGTGTTTCAATCATCGTGGCTTTATCCGTTCCGCAGTTTCCACTAAAGTTGTATCCCCACGTCCAGAGTGTTCCATCTTCCTTGAGTGCGGCGTGGTTAAACCATCCGCCTGTGATCATCTTCACATCTGTCAGAATCTGCTGTGGCATTGTGATACAATATCCCGTACTCTGATAATTCCAGATCATTCCCCATGTCCAGACTGTACCATCCTTTTTCAATGCAACTACATCATCACGTCCGCACCGCGCATAACTGACATCTTCCAGCAAAAGTGCCGGACTGGTGACATACCGTTTTGTCGGATATGCCAAATCTTCCACTGGCATTTCTGTATGCTGCAATAACATATAGGTAGAATCATTTCCAAGACCATAAAGTTTCCCTTCCTCCGTCAGATAGACAACAAAATCTTTCTGGGAATAGTCCACATGCACAACGTGTTCCGCGATTTTACTTTTTTCCTCATGAAATTCCTCGTCCGCATACCCAAGTCCAATCTGCGCATACTCATTATGTCCACTGCCCCAGAGCACACCATCCTCATCAATGGTATACAGATTGAACTGGTCGCCACAGGATTTCATATAATAATCTTCGATTGTCTGTGCATCCAGCCGCATATCGTAAAGATCGCCCGAGTTGAAAGAATATCCTGCCGCTTCTTCTGTCTGTGTGTCACTTTCCGTCTGTGAAACGGTTTCAGTGGGATTATTTGGAGTTTCATTTTTCTCCATGAACACCATCACTGTAAAAATAACGACTGCCAGCGCGATCGTTCCGCCTGTGATGCCGCACTTGATACGATTCTCTTTATTTTCAAAATATTCTTTGATTTTACTGTTCATACTGCTTTCCCCCTATCTACTAATCTTCCACTTAACCAGATATTCCTATATGCTAAAGATAATGTGTATGATGCTTAAATCTGTAAACTATATTTTCAGTTTACAGTATTTTATTTTTTTATGCAAGAAAGTATGAACTATATTTTTAGTTTTTTATTCTTTCAAAACTATATACGACCAAAGCTAAATGTGATAAGATAACATCTGTATTTTAACAACTTTATGAAAAAGAATTTC
>OKRZ01002380.1_pt1 | contig 13765 bp, 14 predicted proteins | sample 1601141 | NCBI WGS metagenome assembly OKRZ01 (sample SAMEA3541524, study PRJEB24748) | human gut metagenome | biome: human gut; feature: human-associated habitat; material: faeces | place: China | collected 2012
TTAGATGAAAATGGAAATGTAAAGGAATGTTATTTCCGTATGCGTGTATTTAAAAATGATTTGATTTATGATACGAATAACTACACAATTCAAAAGTTTAATATTGGTTCTATTGTGAATAAAAAATTAGAAATGAAACACTTGTATGTATTTAGTTATGATGAAATCTATAAACAGGTTTATTTCTATAAGAAAGAATTAGCGGGTCAATTTGATTTTAAAATGCCAAAAATTAATTCGGATGGAAAGAAAAAATTTTCGGATTACAAAATCACTGAAATTATTGGTTATTGTCTAGATAATTTAATGGATATTCGTGATATGCACCGTTATAAAGGAACTGTTGAAAAAATATTAAAAGACAAAACTAACTATCAGGAATTTTTAGAAACAATGGCATATTTAGATTTGATTGTGAATCGCAATTGTACACCACCAACAATTGTTGATAGATATATACCTGTTGCTGGTTCAATTGATGATAAAACAGATACTGAAAATAGAGCACAATATATAAAAATCAAATCAAGTATTCTAGGTATTCGTTATACATATAACGAAAATGGTAAATTATTAATATCAGGTCCTAGAAAAGCTCCTGGAAAGTATTCTAAGATAAAAAAGGAAAAGTTTTCTTGGAAAATTTGTAGCGACGTGCTACAATAAGTGTGTCAAATAATACAAATGAATTTAGTCTGGAAGAATAAGATTTAAATTTGAAAACTATTAGAGATAGCTAATTGTGGCTATCTCATTTTTTTATTATAGTTTTATTAATATGGGCTGGAAAACAGTAGTAATTGGAACTGAGTGTACAGTGTCATTAACATTAAATCGAATGAAAATTACAATAGGAAATGAATATCAGAATATACCATTATGTGATTTGGATACAGTGATTTTTTCACATGATCGAATTACAATGACAATTCCTATGTTGTCAAAATTGGTAGAGAATAATATTAATGTAATAATTTGTGATTCAAAGAATGATCCAATTGGTATTTTTCAACCGTTTAACAATCATTCTTTGGTGTTTAAGCAATTGAATAAACAGATTAATTGGAAAATAACTCGGAAAAAGAAATTATGGAAATTTATAATAGAACAAAAAATACAATCTGAAATAGATGTGTTGGATTTGATTTACGAGGATTGTGATGAATTAGAAACTTTAATTGGCTATAAGAATTCAGTTTATAACGATGATCAAACGAATCGAGAAGCAGTGAGTGCAAAGTGTTATTTTGGAAAGATGTTTGGAACAAAGTTTTATAGAGATGATAAGAATGACGTAAGAAATTTTGCGCTGAATTATGGATATAAGATTTTAGCTAGTTATATTTCAAAATGTATAACAGCTAGAGGATTATTAACTCAGTTAGGAATTCATCATATTGGCGAATCGAATGCCTTTAATTTAACATACGATTTTATAGAGCCATTACGAGTAATAGTAGATGTATGGGTTGAAGAAAATATTAAAGATAGTTTCAATGTAGCTCAAAAACAAGAATTGATTGGATTGTTAGAAACGAAGATTTATATAGCTAAAAAATGGATGCGTTTAAAAGATGCGATTGAAGATTTAATTGATTCTTATATTGGTTTTTTGAATGAAAAAACAGATGATATTTTGAAGATTGATTTTTCAAAAGGAATTCGTTATGGAGGGGAGTAGTAGATTTGTGCGATTAGTACTATTCTTTGATTTACCACAAGAGACGAAAACAGATCAAAGACATTATAGGCAGTTTGTAAAATATTTAAAGACGGAAGGTTTTATTCGAATACAATACTCGGTTTATGCAAAGTTATGTATAAATAATGATTCAGCTAAAACAATTCAAAAAAGACTGAAAAACAATGTTCCTGATAATGGGGATATACGATATTTAATAATAACTGAGAGGCAATATCAAAACATTGTAAATATGAATAGTAATTATACTTTACAAGAAAATATTACGACCACAGATCGTACTTTAATCATAGGAGGGCTAAATAGTGAAAATAATACATGAGGAGTCTGTCTACTTGATTCCGGAAGATAATAATATAGTAGTACTAGCAGGTGCTAAACAAAAAGATATAATAGACTGTTTTACAAATCAATTCGTTAAAAAGAAAAGAAATTATTGTAAAGTATTAGATTCTGAAAATCAGCCAATTAAACCAACTGAACTTAATTTTATTTATTATTCATATGGTAATGATATTAATTCTAATTTTGGATTTGGAACAAAATCTATATTCAATATTGAAACAACTAATCTTGTGCAAGAAAATGAAAATGATTTTAAATCATTTGAATTGATTAGAGAAGGATTTAGAAATTTATTAACGGATCATGGCATGTATAAATTGAGAGAAATATTAACAAGGAATATTGGATGTATTATTAATTTAGAAATATCTGATTTTGATATTTCTAAGTTTTTATCAATGCTAGATATAAATGTAGATGGCATTACAGTAGATAAACAATACATTATGGTTTACAACTTGCTATTGTTTGTGAGCAGAAATCAATTTAATGTTGTATACATTGATTTTCCAATTACACAAATAGTATTGAAATGGTTGAAATCGTTTGATCAAGATAATATCTTATTTCTTTTAAATAATGATAATATGGCTTGCAATTCTATTGAAGAACTAGAAAAATTTGCGATGTTGATTGTTTCTAACAAAGATTACATAGAAAAATATGAATATGATTTGAACCAATTTGATAACATTTCCTATATACAAAATCCTTATACTATGCTTCATAAGCAGCAACAAACAGAAAAAAACATTCGATTAATGGAACAATTTGAAGATAAAAACACAACTTTTTATCTAATATTTAATGATACTTATACTCAAAATATACTGTAAATAAAGCACAATTATGCTATAATAAGGCCGATAGTTCTTGAGGACTAAGTTTATTTGTATTATTTGAACGGTGGTGTGTTATTTGCATTAGGGTGGCAGTTCTTGAGGACTAAGTTTATTTGTATTATTTGAACGTGAATATGGATATGGAATTATTGGGTGCGTTCTTGAGGACTAAGTTTATTTGTATTATTTGAACCCATTCGTTCAGTTTGCTCAATACCAATTGTTCTTGAGGACTAAGTTTATTTGTATTATTTGAACACGCTTGCGATTAAATGTTGAGCAGTATCAGTTCTTGAGGACTAAGTTTATTTGTATTATTTGAACATTTTCAGATTATGATTTCTCAAAAGTTAGTTCTTGAGGACTAAGTTTATTTGTATTATTTGAACCGAAGTATTGCTCAACATCATACACCATGGTTCTTGAGGACTAAGTTTATTTGTATTATTTGAACATAGCGCCTGGGTGCTTGATGGCATATCAGTTCTTGAGGACTAAGTTTATTTGTATTATTTGAACAAAAAATTCAATGAAGCAATTATAAACATGTTCTTGAGGACTAAGTTTATTTGTATTATTTGAACGAAAGATACACGCTGGATGGTATAAGAGTGTTCTTGAGGACTAAGTTTATTTGTATTATTTGAACAGTGACTGGTAGAGTTGATGCGACTGAGAGTTCTTGAGGACTAAGTTTATTTGTATTATTTGAACATGGCGTGTCTATATGGTACAGGTAGAGAGTTCTTGAGGACTAAGTTTATTTGTATTATTTGAACCAACTTCTACAATAAAGCTCAAAGTCCGGGTTCTTGAGGACTAAGTTTATTTGTATTATTTGAACGAAGAAAAACAAAATGAGCCTACTGCTAAGTTCTTGAGGACTAAGTTTATTTGTATTATTTGAACCCACTTGCAGAAACATTTGCGAAGCTAGTAGTTCTTGAGGACTAAGTTTATTTGTATTATTTGAACCTTTAACTTGTTTCAAGTCTAAATCTACGTGTTCTTGAGGACTAAGTTTATTTGTATTATTTGAACGTCCCAAAAACAAGCCCATTAATAACGCAGTTCTTGAGGACTAAGTTTATTTGTATTATTTGAACTCTTGCGCCCCAATCATCCACAATTAACCAGTTCTTGAGGACTAAGTTTATTTGTATTATTTGAACTTATACTTTGCAAGTACTTCTAAAACTATGTTCTTGAGGACTAAGTTTATTTGTATTATTTGAACAATATGTGGTAAATATAACAGTCTAGCCGTGTTCTTGAGGACTAAGTTTATTTGTATTATTTGAACTGCGTATAACTCGTATATACCAAATGAAGGTTCTTGAGGACTAAGTTTATTTGTATTATTTGAACATTGTTCGTTCTTTATTGTTGGAAGGTGAGTTCTTGAGGACTAAGTTTATTTGTATTATTTGAACATTGAATGATTTGGCCATCAAAGATTCGGGTTCTTGAGGACTAAGTTTATTTGTATTATTTGAACCAGGATTTATGGTTAACACATAATACCAGAGTTCTTGAGGACTAAGTTTATTTGTATTATTTGAACCTTATTTTATAGGTGCTAAATCTTATGTGGGTTCTTGAGGACTAAGTTTATTTGTATTATTTGAACTTAAATTCCTTTAATTGAAGCTTCAAATTGTTCTTGAGGACTAAGTTTATTTGTATTATTTGAACATATTGTCGATGAGGACGACTGGTGGACTGGTTCTTGAGGACTAAGTTTATTTGTATTATTTGAACTCTTATTGAAATGAAAAAAGACAAAAAGATTTAAATTATATAATTTGATGATTTCCTTCTGGCAAAAATCCTTATGGTAGTTCTTAAGGGGTATTTTCATTTGTATTATTTGATTTTATTTATCTTGCTTAATGTTGACTACTACATACTCACATATACCCTCTGTTCTTATTGGAAAGCCCCAACCAACAAGGCCTGAGGTAATGATTTTTGTGTAGTGTTTATAGTTTTTTTTACCGTAATTTCCTGCAAAATCGGGTTGTAAATGGTAAGAATAAGAGAGTGGAAACATTTGTCCGTTATGAGTATGTCCGCTGAGTTGAAGGTCAACGTTGTTTTTAATGTTTTCTTTTGTTCCTTGTGGTTGATGGTCTAGGACGATGTTGTAGGTTTTGTTTGTAAGGTTGTAGTCCTTTGTTTTCTTTCGATTTTTGTTTGTGTAGTCTTTTCTTCCAATAAGGATAATGTTATTTAAATGTACTTCTTGATCATTTAGAATGGTAATGTTGTTTTTAGTGATTACTTGATTGAGCTTGGTTCTTGTGAATTTTGTCTTGTTTTCGTGATTACCATATACAAAATAAACAGGGGCTACTTTAGTAAGTCTTCCGAGTTGCTTAAATAGGATTTTCATATCTTCTTTGGATGTGGATTCATCCACGAAGTCTCCACCAAGTAGATAGAAATTTGGTTTTACTTTTAATAATGTATTTGTGATTTCTTTTAATCGTTGAGGATTATTCGCATTGGGATAGTGAACATCCGAAATAAAACAAATTTTTGTTGGAGTGATTTTTTTTGTGGTTGTTAGGTTGTAGGTGGTCTTATGGATGGTATACATATTGACATAGCCAAATGTCACGATGGATGTAGAGAGAATTGCTGATAAAATAATACAAAGAACAGGTTTAGCCTTTTTTGTTGTTTTAAAGAATAAAAGAAGTACAAGTAAACAGAATAATGTATGTATAGCCCACATGGCTTGATACGTACGCATATTCCAACAATTTAAAAGTAGTGCGATACAAATGGCGTATCGTATTTTTTGTTGAGTTTATTCTTTAACAATTGATTTAATAGGATGCATAACACTATTTCTAAAGTGAGGATTCCCATTTGAAGATAGATTATACTATCACTTCCTTTTTCTTTTTCTTACACCATTGTTAGAAAGATTTCCGGGCTTATGCAGTATAATAAAGTGGGTGAGACTATGTATAAAATAATGATTGTAGAAGATGATGAACTCATCTCAAAAAAATTAGAATCGTTTCTTAAATCTTGGAACTATAGTGTTGAAAGAGTTACAGATTTTTATAATGTGATGGATGCATTTCATTCCTTTAATCCAGACTTAGTATTAATGGATATAACACTGCCTTATTTGAATGGATATTTGTGGACGGAAAAGATTCGTGAAGAATCCAAAGTTCCAATTATCTTTATTTCAAGTGCTACAGACAATATGAGTATTGTGATGGCCATCTCAAAAGGTGCGGATGATTTTGTGTGCAAACCATTTGATTTAAATGTTCTAGCTGCTAAAATCACAGCTATATTAAGACGTAGCTATGACTTTGTATCCAATCATAATATTCTTGAATATCAGGGTGTACGCTTTAATTTAGATGATAATACAGTAAGTTTTCAATCTTCTCAAATTGAACTGAGTAAGAATGAGGCTAAGATACTTCGACTGCTCATGGAAAAGAAGGGAACGATTGTATCTCGAGATAGTTTAATGGAATATTTGTGGAAGACAGATTTTTATGTGGATGAAAATGCATTAAGTGTAAATGTGAATCGTTTGCGCAAGAAGTTAGAGAGTATTGGCATTGTGGATTTTATCCAAACAAAAAAGGGATTGGGATATAAGATATGAAATTATTTATTCATTATTTAAAAGATCGATGTTTGTTTATAGTTATATATACTTTTAGTCTTTTGACATGTTATGTTGTATTTAAACTCTATAATTTAGAACTTGAAGCTTTTACATATGCATTCATGATTTTATGTGTTTTGTTGGTGGTATGTTTCTTTTGGGATTACCACAAATATTATAAGAAACACCAAACCTTATTAACACTTCAATCCAATAGTAATGTTTCTTTGTCTTGCGATCTTCAAGATTCTTCATTGATAGGACAGGATTATCATAAAATCTTAGTGGCTATGAAAGACAATCATGATGAGTATGTTATTTCTTCAGAAAATAAAATGCATGATCTAGAAGATTATTTTACGATGTGGGTACATCAGGCTAAGCTACCCATTGCCGCTATGAAATTGTTGCTTGAAGATGAGAATTTGAGTCGTAGTGAAATTAAGCTACAGTTATTACGCATGGATCAATATACAGATATGGTTTTAGCATATCTACGCTTGAATAGTACGCATACCGATTTTTTATTTAAAGAGTTGGATTTGGACGATTTGATTCGCCAATCCATTCGTCGTTTTTCCACAGAATTTATTCGTAAACACATTCAGTTGAATTTTAAAGAAACTGCAGATGTCATTTTGAGTGATGAAAAGTGGCTTGTGTTTGTGTTGGAACAAATTCTTTCAAATAGTCTTAAATATACAAATGAAAATGGTTCTATATCTATATATATGAAGACTAAACATGTCTTAGTTATTGAAGATACTGGTATTGGTATTAGTGCAAGTGATCTAAATCGTGTATTTGAAAAGGGATATACAGGTATGAATGGGCGTAGTGATAAAACAGCCAGTGGTCTAGGTTTATATTTATGTAAAAATATTTTAGATATGTTGAATCATAAAATAACGATTGAATCGAGTGTTGGTAAAGGGACTCGTGTATTCCTTGATCTTACGCATTTTGAAGGAAGAATCGAGTAATCTTACAATCTTGTAAGGTGAGTGTTAGCTGAATCGATGGCTGCGTTTTTGAATTCTTTGTAGAATTTTGGTGTACATGGAGGTAATGAATATGGCATTATTGGAAGTAAAAAATTTAAAAAAAGTATATACAACAAGATTTACACAGAATCAAGTACAGGCATTGAGTAATGTTAATTTTAGTGTGAATAAAGGTGAATATGTCGCTATTATGGGAGAGTCTGGATCAGGTAAGACAACACTATTAAATATCTTGGCCGCTTTAGATAAACCAACAAGTGGACAAGTCTTATTACATGGTAAGGATATTACGCATATTTCAGAAAAGGAAATTGCGAACTTTCGAAGAGAACATTTAGGCTTTGTATTCCAAGATTTTAATTTATTAGATAATTTTAATAATCGCGATAATATTTTCTTGCCTTTGGTTTTAAGTAAGAAGAAATATCCAGAAATGAAAAAAAGATTGGAACCTATCGCAAAACAACTAGGGATTGAGGGTATTTTAGATAAGTTTCCATATGAAATTAGTGGTGGACAAAAGCAGCGTGTAGCTGTAGCTCGTGCCATCATCACAAATCCAGATCTAATTTTGGCCGATGAGCCAACGGGGGCTTTGGATTCAAAAAGTACAGAGGAACTTTTACATCTATTTGGAACTATCAATGCGAATCAACAGACAATCGTGATGGTAACCCATTCGACAAAGGCTGCAAGTCATGCTTCTCGCGTATTATTTATTAAGGATGGAAAGATCTTCCATGAAATTTATAAGGGAAATAAAAACTTAGATCAGATGTACCAATGTATTAGTGATACGTTGACATTATTAGCTACAGGTGGTGTTCATCATGAGTAGAGCTTTCTATTTAAATTTAGCTGTAGATAATTTGAAGAAGAATGCGCGCACCATCATTCCTTATATATTAACGAGTGTCTTAACGACAATGATGTTGTATATGGTCGTTTCTTTGGCAAACAATCCGAATCTAAATGAGATGTTAGGTGCAAGTACATTAACACAGATGTTAGGCTTTGGAGTTGTGATTATTGAAATCTTTGCGTTTATCTTCTTGTTCTATACACATAGTTTTTTAATTAAAAGAAGACAAAAAGAATTTGCGTTATTCTCTATATTAGGAATGGAAAAGAAGCATTTAGCTCGTGTCTTATTTTATGAAACTGTGATTACTTTATTTGTATCATTAGCTTTAGGTATTGGTTTAGGTATCTTATTTGATAAAGCGATGTTTTTGGTAATCGCAAAAATGATTGGTGCAGATATTGTACTCGGTTTCTATTTCTCTTTTATAGGCATGCGACAATGCGTTCTTGTGATTGGATTGATTTATGTATTGATCTACTTCTATTCTATGATTCGTATTCATATTTCAAGTCCAATTGAATTGCTTCATTCGAGTCATATGGGTGAAAAAGAGCCTAAGGCAAAATGGTTTCTATCTATTGTTGGTATTCTTTGTCTAGGTATTGGATACTATTTATCAATTACGACTAAAAATCCTTTAAGCGCACTCTACGTCTTTTTTGTGGCTGTAGTACTCGTTATTGTTGGTACCTATTTATTATTTACATCGATTTCGGTCACTTTCTTAAAATTAATGAAGAAAAACAAGAATTACTATTATAAGACGAATCACTTTATTAGTATTTCTGGCATGATGTATCGTATGAAACAAAATGCGGTAGGACTTGCGAATATTTGTATTCTTTCAACAATGGTTTTAGTCATGTTGTCGACAACACTAAGTATGTGGTCAAGTATTGATCGTGTTGTGGATTCACAATATCCTAGAAGTGTAATGGGAAATGGATATGGGGATGCTTCAAATATTGATTTTGATGAAATGAGTGAAGAATTGATTCGTATGGGCATCGTTCCAAAGAATCTTCTTGCGTATAAGAGATTGGATTATGCTGGATATTTAAAGAATGGAACTTTGATTACGGATTATCGGAATGAGGGGATGAATGCGGTAAATGAGATTCAAGAATTTTATTGTCTTCCACTAAAAGATATTCAAGATTATGAAAATATTAAGGGGTCTTTAAAGCCGAATGAAATTTATGTGTATTCCAATGTAGAAAAGTCTAAGGAGAAGACTTTATCTTTATTTGGAAAAGAATATGTTGTGAAGAAACAATTGGATCATTTGAAGATGGATGAAAATAATCCTAATGTGACAGAGCATTATTATATTATTGTGGATTCAGAAAAGACTTTAGAGAAGATGCAACAAGATCAGATAAATGTGTATGGCGACAACGCGAGTACAATATATGCGAGTTATTCATTTGATTGTGATGCGAATGATCGTAAGGTAATTGAAAAGTTAACTCAAAATGGAAATATAAATAATTTTATTTGGACAAATAAATTTGATCAGAAACAAGGCTTGATTGAATTATATGCAGGAATCTTATTTATTGGAATCTTCTTAAGCTTCTTATTTATCATGGCAACCATTCTTATCATGTACTACAAACAGATTACAGAAGGCTATGAAGATAAGGATCGTTTTGAGATCATGCAAAAAGTAGGTCTTGAACAACAAGATGTAAAACGAGCTATTCATTCGCAAGTGTTGACGGTATTCTTTATGCCTTTACTTGTGGCAGGGCTTCATGTTTGTTTTGCGTATCCAATGATTGAAAAGCTACTTCATTTGTTGTTTGTGAGTGATGCATGGCTTTATATTCGTACGACAATATTCTGCTTTGTGGCTTTTGCGCTAGTCTACATTGTGATTTATGTATTAACTTCAAAAGTTTATTATGGAATTGTAAAGAGAAATGTTTAATTGGATATTGGGATTTATCTTGATTGGGTTATGTATCTATATTTATTATGTAAATCATCATGGAATTTAGTACTCAGATAGAGTACTATTTTTTTAGGTGATATTTATGTTTATTAGTGGATTTGACATCTTGTGGGATGAAATTGATGATTATGTGGCAGATATTAAAAGTATTCGAAGTATTGATCAATTCACGTTTACTAAGCCGGTAACTTTCTTTTGTGGTGAAAATGGTAGTGGTAAATCCACTTTATTAGAGGCTCTTGTGATTAAAAATGGATTGAATCCAGAAGGTGGAACAAGAAACTATAATTTTTCTACGTATGATTCGTATTCTAGTTTGCATGAACATATGCGTTTATGGCGTTCTAGAAAACCGGATTGGATGTATTTCTTGCGTGCAGAAAGCTTCTACAATGTTGCGACAAAAGAAATGGATTATCGTGGTGTTTTTTCTGAAAGATATCATGATCAATCGCATGGTCAAAGTTTCTTTTCTGTATTGATGAAACAAACAAATAAAAATGGACTTTACTTTTTGGATGAACCCGAAGCAGCTTTGTCTTGTCAGAATCAATTGGCATTATTATACTTGATTGAGGAATGTGTGAAACAAAATTGCCAATTTATCATTGCGACACACTCACCTATATTATTAGGGTTTCCGGATGCACAAATCTTATCGTTTGATGAAGGTAAGGTAGAAGAAGTGGATTATAAATCAACGTCTAGCTATCAAACAATGAAATTATTTTTGGATCGGTATGATTATTTTGTGAAAGATATTCAAGAGAATAATGATGGAGGGGTATTGTGATTAAATTAATTGCGATTGGAAAGAATAAAGATAAGGCGTTACAGTCTTTAGAGAAAGAATATATGAAGCGATTGTCGGCTTTTTGTAAGTTTACTGAAATGGAAGTCAAGGATGAAGCGAATGAGCATGTTTCTAGAGAAGCTGAAGTTTTACTTGTAAAGGAAAAAGAGGGAAATCGTGTTCTAGAAAAATTATCAGATCAAGATTTTGTGGTATTACTTGATCTTCATGGCAAGATGATTGATTCCGAAACATTTGCGAAGAATTTGGATATGTGGCAAATGAAGTATTCAAATATTGTTTTTGTGATTGCGGGAAGTCTAGGACCGAGTGAAAAATTAGTTTCTAGAGCGAATTATCGTTGGAAATTATCGGATCTTACTTTTACGCATTTAATGACTCGTGTCTTGATGTTGGAGCAGATTTATCGTGGTTTTATGATCAATAATGGTCGTAATTACCACAAGTAATTGATGTAAGCGCTTTTTGTGAAATATTTTACTTGTGAAAAACTAGTCAATCAATTTATGTAGTGATATAATGGATGTGCAAAAAAATGACAGTAGGAGGAATATACATGACAAAGAGAACTGTTAAAGACCTTGATGTAGCTGGAAAAAAGGTCATCGTACGTTGTGATTTTAACGTGCCAAGAAAAGATGGTGTTATCACTGATGATAACCGTATCGTAATGGCTTTACCTACAATTAAATATTTAGTAGAAAACAAAGCTAAAGTTATTTTGATGTCTCACTTAGGAAAAGTTAAGACTGAAGAAGACAAAGCTAAAAACAACTTGGAATGCGTAGCTGTACGTTTACAAGAATTGTTACCAGAAGTAAAAGTATCTTTCTGCCCAGTAACTCGTGGTGAAGAATTAGAAAACGCTGTTAATGCATTAGCTGATGGAGAAATCGTATTAATGCAAAATACTCGTTACGAAAAAGGCGAAAGCAAAAACGATCCTGAATTAGGTGCATATTGGGCTAGCTTAGGTGAAGTATTCGTTGAAGATGCATTCGGATCTGTTCACCGTGCTCACGCTTCTACTGTAGGTATCCCTACAAATATTAAAGAAAATGGATTAGGATTCTTAGTAGAAAAAGAAGTTACAATGTTAGGAAAAGCTGTTGATGAACCAGCTCACCCATTCGTAGCTATCATCGGTGGATCTAAAGTATCTAGTAAAATCGATGTTGTTGACAACTTGTTGAAAAAAGCTGATAAAGTTATCATCGGTGGTGGAATGGCTTATACATTCTCTAAAGCTGTTGGTGGTTCAATCGGTACTTCATTAGTTGAAGATGACAAATTAGATTTAGCTAAGGAATATTTAGAAAAAGCTGGAGACAAATTAGTTCTTCCTGTAGATAACGTAATTGCTGATGCTTTCAGTGAAGAAGCTAACACTTCTGTTGCTGATGCTGGACAAATTCCTGATGGATGGATGGGATTAGATATTGGTCCTAAATCAGTTGAATTGTTCAAAGAAACTTTAGCAGGTGCTAAAACAGTAGTATGGAATGGACCTATGGGTGTATTCGAAATGCCTAAATTCGCTAAAGGTACTGAAGAAGTATGTAAAGCAATCTCTGAATTACCAGAAGCTATTACAGTAATTGGTGGTGGAGACTCTGCTGCTGCTGCAAAACAATTAGGATATGCAGACAAGTTCTCTCACGTTTCAACTGGTGGTGGAGCTAGTTTGGAATATATGGAAGGTAAAACATTACCTGGTATCGCTATTATCAGCGAAAAGTAATAAGGAGATGTATTTAAAATGAGAAAACCTATTATCGTTGGAAACTGGAAAATGAATAAAAACAACGCTGAAACAAAAGCTTTCTTTGAAGCTGTTGATGGTGTTGCTGCTAGCGAAAATGCTACTTATGGAATTGGATGTCCATTTACTGATTTAAGAACTGCATTGGATCACGCTAAAAACTTAGTTGTAGCTGCTGAAAACTGCCACTTTGAAGACAATGGTGCTTTCACTGGTGAAGTTAGTGTTCCTATGTTAGAAGAAATGGGAGTTAAATACTGCATTATCGGTCACTCTGAACGTCGTGAAATGTTTGGCGATACTGATGAAACAGTTAACAAAAAAGCAAAACGTTTAATCAAAGCTGGAATCACTCCAATCTTATGTGTTGGTGAAACTGAAGCTGATTACGATGCTGGAAACTCAGAAAAAGTAATTCGTGAAGAATTGGCTGGTTCTTTAGCTGATTTATGTCCAAAATGTGTTGGTGAAATGGTTATTGCCTACGAACCAATCTGGGCTATCGGAACAGGAAAATCTGCTTCTGTAGAAATCGCTGAAAACTGCTGTAAAATTGTACGTGACCAAGTTAAGGTTATGTATGGTGAAGAAGCTGCTGAAAAAGTACGTATCCAATATGGTGGAAGTGTTAAACCTAACAACATCGTTGAATATATGGCTCAACCAGATATCGATGGTGCGTTAATTGGTGGTGCTAGTTTAAAAGAAGATAGCTTCACAGAAATCATTGAAAAAACTAAATAGTTGATGATAAATCAGGCCTCTTTGAGGCCTTTTATTTTATATTAAGATTTTGGTTTCGGAACAGTGAAATTTGATATGTGAAAA
>OKRZ01002421.1_pt1 | contig 13611 bp, 8 predicted proteins | sample 1601141 | NCBI WGS metagenome assembly OKRZ01 (sample SAMEA3541524, study PRJEB24748) | human gut metagenome | biome: human gut; feature: human-associated habitat; material: faeces | place: China | collected 2012
GCGGCGACATCCCACTTCTCCCACTCGAACTTCATCAGCTCGTTCTGGGACTCGATGCGCTTGACCAGGGAGTTCCAGTCAAACGGGATGCCGGTCTGCTCTTCGACAAACTTCCAGCACTGCTCAATCTCATCGCGGCAATGCTTCTTGAGCAGCGGATCGTCAAACTGCATCGGCTGCGGCATGGCGAACAGCGGCTTGTCGAGGAACCAGTCCTGCAGGATGGAGGTGGCGACGGAAGCGTCGCAGGCCTCGTTGGAGGTGACAACGATCGGCGCGTAATCGGGCATGTCGTCGAGGACGAACAGGCCGGCTTCCGCCTGGCACATCGGGCACGGATCGCCCGGCAGGCCGATGGACTGCACCGCGTCGATGTAGTTGAGAACGGTGTGGCTGTTGACGTGGCAGGTGACGAAGTACGGGATCATCTCCATCGGGACGTTTGTCAGCTTGCCGTGCCAGGGATAGAACACGCCGCCCCAGACGGTCTCGTTGTGGGCAACGTTGTGATGCCATCTGTAGTTCTTCTTGCCGCCGCGGAGGTTGGCGTCGGAGGAGAACATGCGCTGGAACTGGAAGATGGTCGCGTTGACCATGCCGCGGTAGTGCCACGCGGAGGCCTTCAGGCCCTCGCCGCGCATACCTTCCATGCCGCGGTCGAACCAGTGCAGAACCGGCAGGTAGGTCTGGCCGACCCAGCGGTAGCGCCACACGCCCTTGGCGAAGTTGATGAGGCCGCCGTAGCGGACAACGTCCATGACCATGTGCGCGTAGTTGTACAGCCAGATGTTATAGAAGTAGTACATGGTGTCGGGGAAGCCACGCCACTCTCTGTGCTTGTACAGGCCGGTCTTGTCAATGTAGAGATCGCCCAGACGGCGCTCCTGATGGGGCTTGCCGTACCAGAAATCATGGGCAAGTGCTTTCATATCGTATTTCATTATTTGCCCTCCTGAATCTTCTTGATTTCGATGCTTTCGACGAAGGCCTGGAAGCGGGTACGCAGCTGGCCGGAGGCGCCGTTGATGTATTCCTTTTCGATGGAGCAGACCGGGTAGCCAAAGTCACGCGGCATGACGATGGTGTCGATCGTGCGCTCGTAGCTCCAGTATTCGCAGAACTTGTTGGAGGCAACGATGATACCGTCAGCCTTGTATTCCTTGGCGAGGTCGGCCAGACGCTGCTTGCGCTCGCGCATGATATCCTGCGGCATGAAGCGCGGGCAGTTGCTGGTCTCGAGATAGTGGCGGGCGATCGCGGTCAGCGGCTTCTCGCCGTCCTTGACCACGATGGGAGCACGGGACTCCACAGCACCGTAGCAGTGACGGTCGCAGACGACTTCGGCGCCGCAGCCTTCGATCAGCTTGGTGAACTCGGGGTCGTCGTTCTCGGAGCCGGCCAGAACGACCTTGCAGCGGAACGGGTTCTTCTTATCGGGCTTGCGGGTCTTGAGCTCTTTGGCCGTTTCCTTGAGCATCGGGAGGATCAGTTCCTTCGGGCAGACCAGCGAGCAGAGCTGGATGACCTGGAACTCATAGCCCGTGATGGTCGGGTTATCGAGCTTGCGGTAATCGCCGATCTCGTTGATGACCGCGCTGATCTCGTTGTGCAGGTCAATGGCCTTCATGAGGGCCTCGTCGGAGATGTCGATGCCGAATTTCTCGTGCAGCGGATCGAGGACGTGGGCCTGCAGCTGGCCTTCATAATGCTCGATGCTGTTCTGGTTTCTCTTGAACGGCACGTCGGTGAACGTCACGAAGAAGTCCGGATTCTGGATGACGTCCATGTAGCCAAGGTGCTCCTGGAAGCGGCAGGTGACCGTGCAGGTCTCGGTGCCGAAATCAGCGTCCAGGAAGTTGTAGCCGCCTTCGAGCGCACGCTCGAAGAGGCTGCGGCCGTAATGGCAGGTACGGCTGGACATGTAATATGTAGCCATGTCCGGAGAAGTGCATTTCGGCGCTCTCAGACGGACTGCAAAGCAGCCGGGCAGGTCAAGCAGAACTTCCGGCATGAAGTAGCAGGTGTAACCCAGTGCTCTCTTGCCGTCTGCCTTTCCTTGCCGGACCAGCTCGTTGTTGGCCTCCTGGAGCAGGTTTTCAAATGCGATCAGGTGTTTCAAGTCTCTCATGTGCAAGCCCCCTTAAAGTTTTTCGCATTCAACAACAGACTTTGTATGATTTGACATTCCGGTTTATGAAAACCCGACAAAAATGCTTGGATATATGCGCGATTCCCAGACAGCTTTGCCGATGTGAATATCTACTCATACACCTGAAGTATAGCGGATTTGTTGTTAATTGTCAAACAAAATATCCGCCCGAAGGGGATTTCTTTTGTTCAAAATTTTGCTGTTTTTCAATGATTTTTTCACATTATTTGTGGAATCTGTTCAGTAACCGGACACGCTTCCGCGTGGTGTCCGAAAACAAATATTTTTTCCCGCAAAAACAAAACAGCACAGAAGAACACTTCTGCGCTGTTTCGCTTTGTTTTGTTGAGGGGTGAGGATAAAATGAAATTGGATTGCTTGCTTCGATAGAGAATGTTACCGGGACAATATTACAGAAGCAAGGCAAAAAGTATTTCTAATTTATGAAACTTTCACTCAGTCCAGATAAAGTCCCCAGAGCACATCCGGAGCCGCACAGGAAAGCGGGCGGTAAGCAGCCAGCGCCTGTGCGCCGTCGGGCCGCTGAACACACAGCTGCGCCTCCTGCGCGCCGAAGTCTGCAAGCAGTGCCTGAACGGCCGGCAAAACGTCCGTACCCAGCAGCTCCTTTATGAGCAGCTGCGCCCCGTCCCGCTCCGCAACGGCACACCCGCTGGCGATGCGCACCAACGCGCCGCCGCACAGATCGCAGAGATCTGCCTGAAATGCCAGCAGCGCAGCAGACAGCTCCACGTGCGCGCGGCCGCGCAGTGCCTGCTCCCGCAATGCAGCGTACTCCTGCGCGCTGACCCGCTCGATGACCGGCGGGCGCTGCATATCCGGCGCACGTGCGATGCGCAGCCGCGCACCGCGGGCAGTCTGTGTGGTACCCATGACCGACCGATACCATGCGTACAGGGACGCTTCCGCCGGGAGCGTATAGAGCACGCAGCCGTTCGCGTCCGCTTCGGCGGCAAAGCGGCGCATCAGTGCCGACGCATAGCCGTGTCCCTGCTGCGCCGGATCGGTAGAGACCGCATAGACATAGGCGCAGGGGAGAGCGGTCCCGTCAGCCGTATGCAGCCGGCCGCCCAGCAGATGCGCTGCCGTGACAACAGTTCCGTTTACCTCAACGACCCAGGCGGCCGCTTGCGGCGGAAAGCGATGATAAAATGCGCCGATCAGCTCCGGCGGATCGCCGAAGGCGGTCTGCCAGAGCCGGGTCAACACCGGCAGGTCGGCCGCGGCTGCGCGGCGGATGCGTGCGTCAGGCATCGGGGTACACCTCCGGGCAGCGCGTATAGATCTCCCGCTGCAGCGCTTTGAGATCGACGAACGTCTCCGGCCGCTTGCTCGGGTCGCGCAGCAGGGCGGAGGGGTGATAGATCGCCATACAGCGCCGGCCATTGACATCAAACCACTGCCCATGCTCGCGCGTGATGCGAAATGGGTCTTTGATGAGTGCGGTCGCAGCGATCCGGCCGAGGCAGACGATGATCGCCGGGTCGACGAGCGCGATCTGCCGCTGCAGCCATTCGCCGCAGCATTTCTGCTCCACGAACTGCGGGTCACGGTTGTGCGGCGGGCGGCATTTGACGATGTTGGCGATGTAGACCTTCGTCCGGTCGAGATAGATCATTTCGAGCATATCATCGAGCAGCTTGCCTGCCGGCCCGACAAACGGCAGCCCCTGCAGGTCTTCCTGTTCGCCGGGGCCTTCGCCGATGAGCATGATGCGCGCATCCTCGGCGCCGTCACCGAATACGAGGTGATGCCGCGTCTCACCGAGACCGCAGCGCCGGCACTGCGCGCACTCCTGCTTGAGTTCTTTCCAGGCTTCGTTCATGCGCTCTGGCTCCTTTTCCCTTGGATAAACCGGCTTTTGCGGCCGGTTCGGCAAAAAAATATATTGTAATGTAGCGTCAAACGTATTATAATACCCCGGTATGAAAATAACAACTGTAACCTGTCTGTAACCAGTTCGCGCGGCGTTGGGCGATCCCGCTGCGCCGGACATTACAATATTTTGAATGAAATTTGGTGCTTTGAATGGATTTTCAGGATTATCTGGTTCCCGGGAAAACCGGGCTGCTGATCGGTATCGGCGGCGTGTCCATGTCGCCGCTGGCAGAGGTGCTGCATGATGCGGGGCTGGACATCCGCGGCTCGGACATGAGCGAGAGCGACAATACGCTCACGCTGCGCGAGCGCGGCATTCCGATCCACATCGGCCACAGCGCCGCCAACGTTACGGATGATATCGAGTTCGTGATCCGCACGGCCGCCGTTCATGACGACAATCCGGAGGTGCACGAGGCGCACCGCCGCGGCATCCCGGTCTTTGAGCGGACGCAGGCATGGGGCGCGCTCATGCGCGGCTACCCGAATGCGCTGTGTATTTCCGGCACACACGGCAAGACGACGACGACGTCCATGTGCACGCACATCATGATGGCGGCGGAAAAAGACCCGACCGTTATGATCGGCGGTACGCTTCCGCTGCTGCACGCCTGCCACCGTGTCGGCAAGGGCAATACGATCATCATGGAGTCGTGCGAGTACTATAACTCGTTCCTTTCGCTGAATCCGACGATCGCCGTGATTTTGAACATCGAGGCGGATCATCTGGACTTTTTCAAGGACATCGAGGACATCAAGCACTCGTTCCACCAGTTTGCCGAGCGCGTTCCGGCCGAGACTGGCACCGTGATCGCAAACTTTGATGATGTCAACACCATGGATGCGCTGCGCGGGATTGAGCGCAAGGTCATCACCTTCGGCCTCAGCCCGAAGGCGGACGTGTATGCGGAGAACATCATGCACCGCGGCTCTTCGTCCGAGTTTGATATTTATCACCGGGGAAATCTGTTTGCCCATGCGACGCTCCATGTTCCCGGCATCCACAATGTGCGCAACGCGCTCGCTGCCACGGCTGCGGCCATTGTGCTCGGCGTCAGCCCCAATGCCGTCAAGTACGGTCTTGCCGGCTTTGAAGGCGCGGGCCGGCGGTTTGATTATAAGGGCAAGTTCCAGGGCGCGGATCTGTATGACGATTATGCGCACCACCCGAGTGAGCTGCGCGCGCTGCTCGACGCGGTGGATACGCTCGACTATCAGCGCACGATCGTCGTGTTCCAGCCGCACACCTACAGCCGCACGGCAAAGCTCTTCAATGATTTTGTGGAGCAGCTGCGCCGCCCGACGATCGTCTATCTGGCGGAGATCTATGCTGCGCGCGAGAAAAACACCATCGGCATTTCTTCTGCCGATCTGGCCGCGCAGATCCCGGGCGCGAAGTTTTACCCGACGTTTGCGGAGATCGAGGCCGAGCTGCGCCGCATTGCCCGCCCGGGCGACATTATCCTGACCGTGGGCGCCGGCGACGTGTTCCGCATCGGCGAGCACCTCCTGTACCCGGCGGACAATAAGGACTGAGCCCACGCGATTAAAACGGAATTTCATCAAAAGCTGTCGGTTTGCGGCCGGCAGCTTTTTTGCGCCCAAAAGCAAACGATTCCTGCGCAAAGACATTTTCTGCGACAGCGGGGAATGACAGTTTTCATAACAATGAAAATCTATAATTTATGTAAACTGTTTTGCGTCAGGAGGAACCGTTATGAATGTCAAGATCGCGGGACACGACCGGCCGGTGCGTGCACCCGGTGCCTTGCCGAGCCCGATCGGGCTGCTGCCGGCAAGTGAAAATGCCAAATGGGTCGGTATGCTCGTCAGCTTTGCGCTCGGGCTGATCCTGTCAACGGCGCATATCGCCGGGTCGCCGGCGCCGTTCGGTCTGGCGTTCCTGGCGGCGATGGGGTATGGCTCCGGCGGTGCGCTGTGCCTTGCCGGCTGCGCGCTCGGCTACTTTGCGGCCTTCGGCGTTGCGACCGGCACGCAGCTCGCCGCCGGCTGCTGCCTGATTTTTCTGACGGCATATTTTCTGCGCAGTCATCCGTTTGTGCAGACGCGCTGGTATCCGTCGACCGTCTCCGCGGCGGCTTACATACTGACGCGGCTGGTGCTGTGCCTGCTCACGGGCGGCCTGTCGCTGCTGCTGGTGTCCCGCATGGTACTGTTTTTGCTGCTGTGCGCCGCATCAGCCTATGGGTTTGACGATCTGCTGCGCGCGCAGGAGCCGCGCACGGTCAATGCGGAGATCTGCCGCAATGTCTCGACCGTGTTTCTGCTGGCGTGTCTGCTCATGGGCGTGAACAATCTTCTGCTGTTCGACACGCTGTCGGTTGGCCGGGCGCTCTCGGTGCTCATTCTGCTCATCCTCAGCGGGACGGGCGGCGCGCTGTGTGGGGCATCGGCCGGGCTGATCCTCGGCATCGCCATGGACGTGGCCGCCGGTGCGGGCGTCCTGTTCTCGGTCGTCTATGCCGCTGCCGGGCTGCTGTCCGGGCAGTTTTGCAAGCATCGGCGTGGGTTTTATCTGCTCATATTCGCGGCAGCGTACCTGCTGACGCTGTTTTGCATCCCGCTTCCGGAGCTGCGCATCGGCGCGGGCGTGGAGCTGGCGCTTGCCATGGGCGCATATCTGGTGATCCCGAAGAAGTTCGTGGTGGCGGTCGGCGCGTTTTTGCAGCCGCTGCGCGGCGGGAGCGGGGAGTCCGGTCTGCGCCGCTATGTCGCGTGGCGCGTCGGCGGCGTGGCGCATGCGTATCAGCAGCTGCATGACACGGCGTGTCAGGCTGCAAGTACGGCAGAGAATGATGCCGATGTGGCGAAAGTCTTTGACCGTGCGGCCGACCGCGTCTGCTGCCGGTGCAAGCTGCAGCAGGAGTGCTGGACGCGCCGGGCGCTTGATACGCTCAACATCATGAACGATGTCACGCGCCGCATTCAGGCGCGCGGCCGGCTGCTGCCGGAGGATTTCCCGCCGTACTTTCGTGACCGCTGTGTCCATCTGCACGAGTATACCGAGGTCGTCAACGGCGAGCTGCGCCTGCGTGCCTACCGGCAGCGGATGCAGGAAACGCTGCAGGAAAACCGCACCGTGCTCTGGGAGCAATATGCCGACTTTGCGCAGGTGCTCACAAATGTTTCCCGTGAGCTCGACAGCAGCTACGGAGCTGACCCACTGGCGGAGCAGCGCCTAATCCGCTGGCTTCGCACCATCGGTGTGGAAGCGGACGCGGCTGTGTTCCGCGAGAGCACGGGCCGCCTGCGCGTGACGATCGACAGCCGCTATCTGCGCCCGCTGCTGGAACTGCCGGACTATCTGGACAAGCTCTCGGCAACGCTGGGCGTGCGCCTGTGCATGCCGGAAAATGCCGCGCGTGACGACAGCCTGCTCCTGCTCGAGGCAGAGCCGCTGGCCGTCTCCGTCGGCATTGCGTCCATGCGCAAGAAGGGGGAGACGGTCTCCGGCGACCGCGGCACGTATTTCAAGACAGACGCGGGGCAGCTGTGCGTGATCCTGTCCGACGGCATGGGCTGCGGCGAGACGGCGGCCGACGGCAGCATCAGCACGGTCGGCATGCTGGAGGAATTTTTGCGCTCCGGCGTCAGCCCGGCGCTGGCGATGAAGCTGCTCAACTCCGCCATGCTCCTGCGCGACGGGGAGAACTGGGGCTATGCCACCGTGGATCTCATGTGCATGAATCTCTTCACCGGTGAGGCGGATTTTTATAAGTACGGTGCTGCGCCGACGTATGTCAAGTCCGGCGGCGCGCTCAAAAAACTGCGCTGCACGTCCTTCGCGCCCGGCCTCGAGCAGGAGAGCGGCAAAGCGCCGGACGAGCTGCACATGCATCTCAGGCCCGGCAGCGTGGCCGTGATCGCAAGCGACGGCGTTGTCTCCGACGGCCGCGACGAGTGGCTGCGCAGGCTGCTGAGCGATTCGGACGACCGCGATATGAAAACGCTGGCGGGCAGCGTCGTGCGCGCGGCGATCCGCGAATACGGCCGCAGCGACGACATGACCGCCCTGGCGGTAAAAGTGGAGGTGCGCAGCTGATGAAACGAAAAAACAAGCCCATCCGCAGACCGGACGCCGTGCAGCCGCTCCCGCTGCCGGCTGACGCGGACGAGATCGCCTTCGCCCACGGTGTTTCGCGCCGCGTCGTCGTAGTCGATACAGCCGAAAGCCCGCTGTTCGAGCAGATCATTTACATCGTGCGCGATGATGCTGCCAGCGGCGGCGTCACGGCGGCGGATCTGGTGCAGCAGGCACGCGATGCCGTCGGACATGTACCGGCAGCGCCCGCCCCACGGCCGCGGCAAAAATCCTATACCGGTCTGCTGATCTGGCTGTGTTCCGTCGCCGGCGTGCTGGCGGCGGGCATCGGATATTGCCTGTACTGCGGCTGGTGATGGTACGAATCTCCTGCGACCCGGAGGGATATGCATCCTCCGGGTCGTTTTCTGCGGAAAAACCGGTTGTCAACGCTTGACGAAAGTGTTAGAATAAAGCGCCTGAAACGATTTTTACAGCGGGAGGTTACCTTTATGAGCACGATCAAAGACCTGAACCTGGCGCCGTCCGGCGAGCGGAAGATCCGCTGGGTGGAAGCCCATATGCCTGTTTTGCGCGATATCGGCAGCGATTTTGCGCGCGAAAAGCCGTTTGCCGGCCTGAAGATCGCGCTCTCCGTGCATCTGGAGGCCAAGACGGCCTACCTGTGCCGCGTGCTCGAGATGGGCGGCGCGGAGATGCACGTCACCGGGTCCAACCCGCTGTCTACGCAGGACGACGTTGCCGCAGCGCTGGCGGCGAAGGGCATGGACGTGCACGCGGTCTACGGCTGCACGGATGAAGAATACCAGGCGCACCTGCGCAGCGTGCTCTCCGTCGGGCCGAACATCATCATTGACGACGGCGGCGATCTTGTGCACCTGATGCACACGGAGTTCACGGATCTTATCCCGCAGGTCATCGGCGGCTGTGAGGAGACGACGACCGGCATCCACCGCCTGCGGATCATGGACCGTGCCGGAACGCTGCGTTTTCCGATGATCATGGTCAATGACGCCGACTGCAAGCACCTGTTCGATAACCGCTACGGTACGGGTCAGTCCGTGTGGGACGGCATCATGCGCACGACGAACCTCGTCGTGGCCAGCAAGTACGTCGTCGTGAGCGGCTACGGCTGGTGCGGCAAGGGCGTGGCCCTGCGCGCCAAGGGCCTCGGCGCGAAAGTCATCGTGACAGAAGTTGACCCCATCCGGGCGCTCGAGGCCGTTATGGACGGCTACGAGGTCATGCCGATGATGGATGCCGCCGCCATCGGCGACATTTTCGTGTCCGTCACGGGCTGCAAAGACGTCATCACGCTCGAGCACTGCGAGCGGATGAAGGACGGCGCGATTGTCTCCAACGCCGGACACTTCAATGTCGAGATCGACATGGAGGCGCTCGACCGCTGCGCGGATGAAATCTATGAGGCGCGGCACAATATTGACGCTTACCGTCTGCCGAACGGCAAGACGATCTATGTCATTGCGCAGGGGCGGCTGGTCAATCTGGCGGCCGGCGACGGGCACCCGGCGGAGATCATGGACATGAGCTTTGCCGTGCAGGCCATGAGCGCGGAGTATCTGGTGCGCACGCGTGGCCAACTGAAACCGGGCGTCGTGTCGGTCCCCGCGGAAATTGATGACAACATTGCGCGCCGCAAGCTCAAGGCCATGGGTGTTTCCATTGACAGCCTGAGCTGCAGCCAGAAAGAATACCTGAACGGTTGATGCTTTGAGACCGGACGGAAAGGAGGGGCAGAGAGATGGACGATCAGAACCGGGAATACGAAGATTACGAGGCACTGCACGACGAGCTCTTTGCACTTCTCGATCAGCACCGGATGAAGGCGCTGAGCCAAAAGCTCGGCGAGATGAACGAGTTTGACATTTCCGAGTTCCTCGGCGAGCTGTGGGATGATAACCCGCAGCGGATGGCCATGGTGTTCCGTATCCTGTCCAAGGAGATCGCGGCGGCCGTGTTCGCCAACCTCGAGGTCGAGGAGCAGGAGACGATCATCAACTCCATCACCGATACGGAGCTTGCCGGCATCATCGAAGAGCTGTATGTTGACGACGCCGTCGACATGATGGAGGAGCTGCCGGCCAATGTGGTCAAGCGTGTCATGCGCACGGCGACGCCTGCCACGCGCAACCTCATCAACCAGTACCTGAAATATCCCGAGAATTCTGCCGGCAGCATCATGACGGCCGAGTTTGTGGATCTGAAAAAATACATGAGCGTGCGCGAGGCGTTCGCCCGCATCCGCAAGATCGGCGAGGATAAGGAGACAATCTACGTCTGCTATGTCACGTCGGCCAAGCGCAAGCTCGAAGGTGTTGTCACCGTCAAGGATCTGCTGCTGTCGGACGATGACGTGATCCTGGAAGACATCATGGACACGAACGTCATCTATGCCTCCACGACCGACGACCAGGAAGAGGTCTCGGAGATGATCTCCAACTACGACCTGATCGCGATCCCGGTCGTGGATAAGGAAGGCTGTCTCGTCGGTATCGTCACGGTCGACGATATCATCGACGTCATGGAGCAGGAGACGACGGAAGACATCGAAAAGATGGCCGGTATCACGCCGTCCGATAAGCCCTACTCCCGCACGAGCGTCGTGGATATCTGGAAAAACCGCATCCCGTGGCTGATGTTCCTCATGCTCTCGGCGACGTTCACCGGCATGATCGTCACGCACTTTGAGGACGCACTGGCCACGCAGGTCGCGCTCGCGTCGTTCATGCCCATGCTCATGGGCACGGGCGGCAACTCCGGCAGCCAGTCCTCCACTGCGATTATCCGCAGCCTGTCGCTGGGCGATACATCCCCTTCGGACGCGCTGCGCGTGATCTGGAAGGAGCTGCGCGTTGCGTTTTTGTGCGGCGTCTCGCTCGCGGCGGCCAACTTCATCAAAATGCTGCTCGTTGACCGGCTGCTGCTGGGCAACACCGCCGTCACGATGTCGGTCGCGGCGACCGTCTGCTGCACGATCGTGTTCGTGGTCATGTTCGCAAAGGTTGTGGGCAGTCTGCTGCCGATGATCGCGGAAAAGATCGGCGTCGACCCGGCCGTCATGGCAAGTCCGCTCATTTCGACGATCACGGACGCCGTATCGCTGCTGATCTATTTCTCCATCGCAAAAATGTTCCTGCATTTTTAATTTGCATACCTGTAACGCCCCCGGTATCTCCGGGGGCGTTTTGCCATGGAAAAGCACTTGCATAATGCGCAGAAAATCATTATAATAAAGTGTCATATTTTGCGTATGACCACTCTCACGAAACAGCGAGGTGCGCTATGAAATCAAGCCTGAAACGAGTGATAACGGCGCTGCTTGCCGCCGTTCTGCTGGCCACGGCGCCCTGTGTGCCGGCCTTTGGCGCGCAGGAGTATTACGTCAATGACGGAGAAAACACGCTGGCGCTGGCGGATGCGTATGCCATCGGGGCGGACGGAAGCACGGCGAAGCTGCCGGAGAGCGGCGTCTATGCCGCCACGGCGAGCGGCACGCAGCTGCTCGGCGGCAGTGAATACGACGATGAGCAGCCGAACATTCCAAACGGTATCGTCCGCGTCGGTCTGGCCTTCGGCTCGACGGCGCTGGATGCGGTCCATCTGCAGATCAAGACCGGTTCCGGCTTCGCCTTCGGATACTATGACTCCGATCGTGTGTTCCAGTCCGTCGGTTCGACGGCGGAGAGCGCCGTCACCGTTATTGCGGATACGAACGTCACGGTTGGGGACAGCGCGTTCGGCGCTTATCATGTCCAGCTCGGCGATACCTATGCGAGCTTTGACGCTGCGCAGGCAGCGGCCAACAGCTGCGGCGGCTATCCGGTGTATTATAACGGCAGCTACCGCGTGCGCATCGGCAGTTACCGGAGCGCGGACGATGCACCGGCGGGGCAGGGGACAGTTGTCTCCGGCGGCGCACGCAGTGTGCTGGTCGTGAAGGCCGGCACGGAGCAGATTCTGTTCGGCTTCGACTGCGGCTCGACCCGCTCGCTCTCGCTTGCACCGCAGAACGGCAGCGGTGCTGCCATCACGCAGGTTGCCGAGTGCAAGGAGCGCAACGGCAGCCGGTCGTGCACGTATTACGGCGATTTTCAGTTTACCCGCCTCAGCACACAGGAACCGCAGAAGCTCACGCTGGTGAATTTCGTCGGTCTGGAGCCCTATGTCAAGGGCGTCACGCCGTATGAAATGAGCAGCGGCTGGCCGCTCGAGGCGCTCAAGGCGCAGGCGGTCTGCGCGCGCACCTATGTCGCTTCCCACATGAACGGCTCGCCGGCCTACGGCTTTGACGTGACAGGTACAACGACCAGCCAAGTCTATTACGGTACACTTGACGCATCAGCGAACAGTGACCGCGCCGTGGATGAGACGGCAGGGAAGTTTGTCCGCTATGAGGGCAAGCTGTGCGAAACGTTCTACTTTGCGGCGGACGGCGGCGCGACCGAGGACTCCGAAAACGTCTGGGTGACCAAGGTGCCGTACCTGCGCGGTGTCGTCGATCCGTATGAGAAGGACATCGAATTTTACTGCAAGAGCTGGAGCACGACCATCTCCCGTGCAGCCGTCGGGGACATCTCCATCACCTATACGCCCATTGGCAATGCCATGACCGTGACGGTCGGCGGTAAGACCTACAGCAAGGACGCCGTGCGCACGTTCCTGACAAGTGTTTGCGGCCTGCGCTATAACAGCCGCCACTTTACCGTGGAGTATGACGCTGCCTCGGACACTTATTCTGTCGTCGGCGGCGGCTATGGCCACAACTGCGGCATGAGTCAGTGGGGGGCCAAGGCCATGGCGCAGGAACACGGCAAAACCTATGAAGAGATTATCAGTTTCTACTATACCGGAGCTTATGTAGCATGAAAAAATCGGATTTTTATTTTGACCTGCCGGAGGAGCTCATCGCGCAGACGCCGCTCGAGCGCCGCGATGCCTCCCGGCTGCTGACGCTGGACAAAACGACCGGCGCTGTCGCACACCATCACTTTTACGAGCTGCCGCAGTTCCTGCGTCCGAACGACTGCCTTGTGCTCAACGATTCGCGCGTGCTTCCGGCGCGCCTGCTCGGCCACCGCAGCACCGGCGGCGCGGTCGAGGTGCTGCTGCTGCGCGACCTTGGCGACGGCAAGTGGGAGTGCCTGACCCGGCCGGGCCGCAAGACCCAGCCCGGCACCGCGCTCTCGTTTGGCGACGGGGAACTCACCGCCACGGTCGTCGATGCGATCGCCGACGGCAACAAGATCGTACAGTTTCACTATGACGGCATCTTTCTGGAGGTGCTCGAGCGGCTGGGCAAAATGCCGCTGCCGCCGTACATCAAGGCAGAGCTGCAGGATCAGGAGCGCTACCAGACGGTCTACTCCCGCGAGCTTGGCAGCGCCGCCGCGCCGACAGCCGGCCTTCACTTCACGAAGGAGCTGCTGCAGCAGATCGCGGACATGGGTGTGAAGATCGGCTATGTCACGCTGCACGTCGG
>OKRZ01002436.1_pt1 | contig 13551 bp, 10 predicted proteins | sample 1601141 | NCBI WGS metagenome assembly OKRZ01 (sample SAMEA3541524, study PRJEB24748) | human gut metagenome | biome: human gut; feature: human-associated habitat; material: faeces | place: China | collected 2012
GTTGAGCATGATCTTGACCTGCGGCTGCAGGCCGCCCCACGAGCGGCTCACGTCGGTGCTCCAGGGGTATACGCTGTAGCGCTGGAGACCTACCGTGCCGCCGCGCATCATCGTCATAAGGCGCGTGTCGGGATATTCCTCGGCGAAGAGATCGTAGACGATACGGCTCCAGTCGTTGCCGTAGAGGTTGTGGTAGAGGCGGTTGCTCAGTCCGTTGGCGTGAATCATACCGTCGGGGTGTACCTCCGGTTCGCCCAGATCGCCCCACCATCCGGTTATACCGCTGTCGGTGAGCTGCTTGTAGCGGTCGCGCAGCCAGGCGCGCGTCTCGGGGTTCGATACGTCGAGCATCCCCCCTTCGCCAACCCATATTTTAACCTCCTTGGTTTTGCCGAGGCTGTCGAGGCCGAACATATGGCGCGCGTCGAGATGGCGGTAGTTGTCGATGCCGCGGCTGTTGCGGAGCACGTAGGGCTGAGAGATTGCAACGAGGTTCACCCCGTTCTTTTTTAGGCCGCGGAGCATCCCTGTGGCGTCGGGCCACTGCTCTTTGTCCCAGGCCAGTCGGCCCATATCCTGCTCTTTGCCGTACCAGTAGAGGTCGAGCACTATGCCGTCGAGCGGATACCCCTTGGATTTCAGCGTGTTGACCACCGAGTCGGTCTCTTGCTGAGTCTTATAGCCGTATTTCGAGGTGATGTAGCCCAGACTCCAGAAAGGTGCGAGGTCCTGGCGTCCGGTTATTTCGGTGAGTTCGCCGGCAATCCCCTCGAAGCCCGCGGGAGAGCTTACGAAATAGTAGCTTACAGGGTAGGGTGCTGTGGTGGCATACTCCACCGGATTTCCGGCCACCATCTCGGCTTCGGCGTAGTCGTCGACCACCACGGCATAGCCCTTGGGTGAGATGATCAGAGGCATGGTGATGTTCATCTGCGAGATGCGCGGGTCGCCCTGGGTGTAGCCGTAGTTCTGGCGATTGTACATCACTAAAGTGTCGCCGGCGAGGTTGAGCGAGTGGCCGCGCTCGCCCGCGCCGAAGAATGCGCGCGAGGCGTCGAGCGGAATGAGGTTCATTGTGCGGCGCCCACGGGAATCGGAACCGCGTCGGCCGTCGTCGTAGAGGCCGCGTCCGCGCGAGCCGTTGATTATCAGTTCGCCGGTTGCCTTGTCGAGCGTAGCGGTAAGTCCTGTGGAGGTGGCGAGGGTCCGGCCGGAGGGAGTGTCGGAAACGGTGGCTCGGGGAGTTGCGGCCGGGGTGAGAAGGGTGCGTGAGGCCGGGGCCGGAGCTTCGGCCTTGGCCCGGTTGTCAATGCGCAGAATGTTGTCGGTGACGGCCGTAACCGTAATTTCACGTCCTTCGGGCGTTGTGGCGGCGATGCTCGGGCGGTTTTCGGCGCCATATGCCGCCATAAAAGCGGGCAGAGCGAGCGCCAGGAGAGCGGTTTTCAGAAAAGTCATAGTTCGGATGGACAAGGTAAGAAGTGAATGTAAGTAAGCGGGTTGGGGGAGAGGAGAAAGCCATGCGGCTGCCTCGGCGGCGCGTTTGCCGGCCGGGCAGCCGCATGGTTAAGGTATATAAGGGTCAGATAGCCGCGATGCGGGCTATATATTTGCCGATTATGTCGAACTCAAGGTTGACCGTAGAGCCTATCTCGATTTTGCCGAAGTTGGTGTGTTCGAATGTGTAGGGAATGATGGCGACACGGAAGGAGCTGGGCGTGGAGTCGCACACCGTCAGGCTCACGCCGTTGACGCATACCGAGCCTTTCTCTACGGTGAGATACCCCTGGCGCGCCATTTCGGGCGACACCTCGTATTCGAACTTGAAATACCGGCTCCCCTCCACCTCCTCGATGTCGGTGCAGCGGGCGGTGCAGTCCACGTGGCCCTGCACGATGTGGCCGTCCAGACGGCCGTTCATCAGCATGCAGCGCTCCACGTTGACCAGGTCGCCCTCCTTCAGCAGCCCGAGGTTGCTGCGGCGCAGGGTCTCCTCGATGGCGGTAACGGTATAGGTGCCGTCGGCGATGGATACCACCGTGAGACACACGCCGTTGTGGGCTACCGACTGGTCGATTTTCAGCTCGTCGACAAACGAGGCGCGCAGCGTAAGGTGCACGTTGCCGTCCTGGCGTACGGCGGCCACAACCGTGGCCGCTTCTTCAACAATTCCGGAAAACATAATTAGCGGGTTGTGGCTCAGTCGGCCATGTTGTGGAATACGTTCTGCACGTCCTCGTCTTCTTCAAGTTTCTCGAGAAGTTTATCAATCGATTCGCGCTGATCGTCGGTCACCTCCTTCACGTCGTTGGGGATGCGCACGAATTCAGTCGAGAGGATTTCAAAGCCGTTGCCTTCGAGATACTGTTGGATGTTGGCATACTCCTCGAAGGGGCCGTAGAGCACAATCGAATCCTCGTCGGCTTCGAGTTCGTCCACGCCGTAGTCGATCAGCTCGAGTTCGAGATCTTCGAGGCTCATGTCGGCCTTGGGCTGGATTTTGAGCATCACCTTGTGGTCGAACAGGAATGTGAGCGAGCCCTGGGTGCCGAGCGAGCCGCCGTGTTTGGTGAAGTAGGAGCGCACGTTGGCCACGGTGCGTGTATTGTTGTCGGTAGCGGCTTCTACGAAGATGGCGATACCGTGAGGGCCGTATCCCTCGTAGGTGATTTCCTTATAATCCTTGGCGTCCTTGTCAGTAGCTTTCTTGATGGCGCGTTCCACGGTGTCCTTCGGCATGTTTTCAGCCTTGGCGTTCTGCATCAGGGCGCGGAGGCGCGGGTTGGTCGAAGGGTCGGGGCCGCCGGCCTTCACGGCTATGGTGATTTCCTTACCGATGCGGGTGAACGTGCGGCTCATATTGCCCCAGCGTTTCAGCTTTCTTGCTTTGCGATATTCAAATGCGCGTCCCATAGGGGTTATGTATTTTTATTTGTGAGTATTGTTACTGATGTGTCGGATGTGACTTATGTAGCTGATGTATGTTTGACGGATGTGACGGAATGTCCGGTCGGCCGTCAGCGGAGTTCGGCGCCCAGGCGCGTCTGCAGGTTCTTGATGATTTTGGCCATGGTGGCGTCGATCTGCTTGTCCTGGAGGGTGCGTTCGTCGTCCTGCAGGGTCATCGAGATGGCGTACGACTTTTTCCCCTCGGGGAGGTTCTTCCCCTCGTATACGTCGAAGAGCTCAACCGAGCGGAGCAGCTTGCGCTCGCTCTCGCGCACGGTGGCCTCTACCTGGGCCATCGTGACGCCCTTGTCGAGCAGCAGGGCCAGGTCGCGCTTCACGGGGAGCGTCTTGGGCAGCGGGGTGAATTCCACCTTTTTCTTGAGCGCCAGGCGCACAAGTGCATCCCAGTCGAGCTGCGCGTAGACCACGGGCTGACGCACGTCGGCCTTGGCGAGTACGGCTTTGGATACAAGACCCATTTCGCCGAGCTGTTTGCCCGAGCGCGTGGCGATTGTAAGATACGCGGAGAAGATGTCGCAACCCTCGCCCTTGGCGATTGTGATTTCGCGCTCCGAGATGCCGAGGCGGGCGAAGATGTTGGCCACGTGGCCCTTGAGGTCGAAGAATGTGGCCTCGCGGGCGGCCACGCTCCAGTTGCCGCGGTTGGCATTGCCGGTGAGCCAGAGGGCCAGACGAGCCCCCTCGCTGTAGGGCGCCAGCGGAGCCTCGGCGGTCGACTCAACATCGGGGCGCATCGAGTAGACGTTGCCGAATTCGTAGAAGGCCAGCGAGTCGGCGCGGCGGTTCACGTTGTGGGCAATCGATTCGAGGCCGCCGAAGAGCAGTGTCTGCCGCATCACATTGAGGTCGTTGCTCAGCGGGTTGAGCAGCTTCACGCAGTGGTCGGCGGGATATGCCTTGAGGTCGGCGGGATATGCCTTGAGGTCGGCGTAGTAGGCCTCGGCGGTGAGCGAGTTGTTGAGTATCTCGTGGAATCCGGCGCCGGTGAGCTGGTCGGAGATCAGGCGCGTGAGGTCGTCGGATTCGTTGGCTATCGTGGTGAGCTGCAGCGCGGAGTGAACAGTGTCGTTGATTTCCACGTTGTTGTAGCCGTAGATGCGGAGTATGTCCTCGACCACGTCGCATGGGCGCTGCACGTCCACGCGATAGGTCGGCACGAGCAGGTGGAGCGTATCGCCCTCGCGGCCGGTGGTCTCGATTTCGAGCGAGCGCAGTATCGCGGCCACGGTTTCTTCGGGAATCTCCTTGCCTACGAGGCGCCGCAGGTAGTCGAGACTGAGGTCTACCTTGAAGGGTGCGACCGGCTCGGGGTAGATGTCGACGGGTTCGCCGCAGATTTCGCCTCCGGCAAGCTCCTTCACCATCAGGGCGGCGAGCTTCAGGGCGTAGAGTGTGGCGTTGGGGTCGAGGCCGCGCTCGTAGCGGAACGAGGCGTCGGTGCTCAGACCGTGGCGGCGCGCCGAGCGGCGTATGCGCGTGGGGTTGAAGTATGCGCTTTCAAGGAATATGTCGGTGGTCTGCTCGGTCACGCCCGAATTTAGGCCGCCGAACACTCCGGCGATGCACATCGGCTTCACGGCGTCGCAGATCATCAGGTCGGCCTCGTTGAGCTTGCGCTCCACGCCGTCGAGCGTGGTGAAAGGCGTTCCCTCCGGGCATGTGCGCACCACTATGCGTCCACCCTCAATGGCCTTTAGGTCGAAGGCGTGCATGGGCTGGCCGATGCCGTGGAGTATGTAGTTGGTAATGTCTACGATATTGTTGATTGAGCGCACGCCGATGGTTTCCAGGCGGTCGCGCAGCCACTGAGGCGACGGGGCCACCTTCACGCCGCGGATTGTAAGACCCGAGTAGCGCGGAGCACCCTGCAGGTCGACAACCTCCACTTCTATGGCGCCGTCGGCGCGGTCGGGGCGGAAGGCATCCACGGCGGGGCGGCGCACCTCCTTGTGGTCAAGATGGCAGTCGAGATATGCGGCCAGGTCGCGCGCCACGCCGAAGTGCGAGGCGGCGTCGATGCGGTTGGGGGTCAGGTCAACCTCCATTACGTAGTCGCTCGTAAGGTTGTAGTATTCGGCTGCGGGGGTGCCGGGCGCCGGAGCCTTGTCTGCGGGAATCACGATGATGCCGTCGTGGGAGCTGCCCACGCCGATTTCATCCTCGGCGCATATCATGCCCAGCGACTCCACGCCGCGGATTTTCGAGCGCTTGATCTGAAATTCGTTGTCGCCGTCGTAGAGCGTGGTGCCGACGGTGGCCACTACTACGGTCTGCCCTGCGGCCACGTTGGGGGCGCCGCATACGATCTGGGTGGGCTCGCCGGTGCCGAGGTCCACGGTGGTGATGTGCAGGTGGTCGCTGTTGGGATGCTCCACGCAGGTGAGCACCTTGCCGATCACAACTCCTTTCAGGCCACCCTTTATCGATTCCACTTCCTCAAGGCCGTCCGTCTCCAGGCCTATCGAGGTAAGCGCCTCCGTGGTCTTTTCCGGACTGAGGTCAATCGGAAGGTAATCCTTTAACCAATTGTAAGATATATTCATCGGTGTAACTGATTTTGAAGTCATTTAAGCTTTTTCTTCGAAAAGAATTTGAGACTGTTTTTGAGCGGATTTAACCCGAAATTGAGGGAGCGATGCGGGCATCGTGACCGAAAATGAGGGTAAAATCAGCCAAAAAGAGGCCAAATTCTTGAAGAATACATCTTGTGAAGCCATTTGAAGAAAAGTTTAAATGACTTCTCTATGCGGTGTGGAGCGATACGCTCGCTTCCAAAGTGCAAATTTACAAAATTCTGAAAAAAAATGGTTACATTTGCAGTATGAATAGGATATTTGTCACATTTGCACTCGTGGCGGCCTCTCTTGCCGCCCCCTTTGCCTCTATGGCACAATCACTTTTCGACGAAATGATAATCGACGGCGAGACCGTTCATGCCGATTCGGCCGCTCGGCCGCTCTCCGAGCGCGAACAGCGCCGCCTTTCGCTTGCCGCCGAGCGAGCCAAGCGCGCCCGACGCGCCGCCATGAAGCGCGCCGGCCACGATAACCCTCTTTGGGAGATGACCGATGCCGAAGGCCGCTTCCTCGAGCCTGAGAATTTCGGCCCGCAGGAGCTTCAGATCGACTCGACCATTGATGTCGAGGGTCTGATTCTCCCGTATTATGCTGCCATGCCGCTGATTTTCAATACATATTCTGTGAAGCTCAGTGGCGCCGTGCCCGATTCGCTCGGATTCGCCGCCCCCGATCCGGCCACGATGAACTGGTCTGAGCGCACCACCGCGCGCGACGCCCGCCGCGCCCGCTTCGAGCAGGGATTCATGATGGCCTATCCCCAGATAATCCGCTATAATCTCGCCTCCATGCCCCGGCCCCCGCGCGAATTTGTCATGGAGGTCGATCCCGAGCTGGCCAAAATCAACGTGCGCGAGTTTACCCGCGACGAGACGGCAATGAAGCAGGTGGTGGAGCCCGTGAAGCTCGACCGCATCAACTGGCTCCACAATTTCGTCGCATCGCTCCAGTTCTCGCAGGCCTACGTCTCGAAGAACTGGTATCAGGGCGGCAATTCCAACCTCAATGCCATTCTCAATGTGCTCTACAACGTGAGCCTCAACCAGAAATTCCACCCGAACCTCATTTTCGACACCTCGGTGCAGTATAAGCTCGGCGTGAACAATGCCCCCGACGATACCGTACACGCCTACAACATATCCGAAGATCTTCTGCAGATCAACTCCAAATTCGGCCTCAAAGCCGCCCGCAGATGGTACTACTCGGTCAACGTGCAGTTCAAGACCCAGCTGCTCAACAACTACCGCGTAAACACCGAGGACCTCACAGCCGCTTTCCTCTCGCCGGGCGAGCTCAACCTCGGCCTCGGTATGACTTACAGCTACGAGAATCCCAAAAAGACCCTGACCTTCACCGCAGCCCTCTCGCCGCTATCCTATAATCTGAAGATGTGTACCAACAGCCGCCTCAACCCTGTGGCTTTCGGCATCGAGGAAGGGAAGCGCTCCGTCAGCCAGTATGGTTCGAGCGCCGAGCTCACCTGCCGGTGGAAAATCACCTACAACATCGAGTATTTCTCCCGGATGTTCATCTTCACGAACTACGAATACGTGCAGGGTGACTGGGAGAATACCATTAACTTCAATATCAACAAGTTCCTGACCACGCGCATTTTCGCTCACCTGCGCTATCAGAGCGACGCCGAGCGCATCGCCGAAACCCGCTGGCACAAATGGCAGCTCAAGGAAATTCTTTCCATCGGCTTCGCCTATAAGTTCTCGCGCGTCTGAGGCTGTGTGGTTTCCGCTATCCCGCCGATGTACCGACTCCATGCCATAATTCTTTGCCTGGCGCTCGCGGTTGCTGCCGGTTTCGCCCAAGCGCCTCTGAAGGCTCCGCGCTCCGAGGCCGGCGAGGGATGGCGCATCGCCGGATTTTCGGCCGACTCGCTGCGGCGTGCCCTCGGGGCGCGTCCGGTCCATGAGCTCGAAGGTTTGTGGACGGACCCTGCCGACGGTGCCGTGGTGGCCGTGATGGGATCGGCTGCTCCAGGAGCGGCCGGAACGGCCGGCAACGCCCTGCTGATTGTGGCCGTAGATACGCCGATGGTAGGTGTGGGCTGCGGCACGGTGGTGGGATGGATGAGCCCGACCGCACGCCAGGACTACTACGAGGCGCGTATGTTCACCCGCCTCGACTCTGGTCGCCTTTCCCGGCCCAAAACCTTCGACATCCGCCATGCCGACGGCCGCCTGATGCTTACCCGGCGCCGCAAGGGGCTGCGCGTGGTGCTCACGGGGTTGCTCCCGTTCATGTTCCGACGCCCCCTGCGCCAAACCGACAACACTCCCCGCGAACTTTCTGGCTACGTGCGGCTGTGGCCCTCCGACCCCGACCATCCTGTGGCCGTAAGATACCTCTGATATGTCCATGCTTCGCAACGTCATAATATTTTTTGCAGCATTGCTCTCTGTGGTCATTTTGGCAACAGCTCAGCGCCGCAACTCGCTCTCGCCGCGTCTGCATGCGCTCCCTGCTGCTTCCGCTGCGGCTCCGGAGGGAGCCGATACCCTCGCCTGCGGCCGGGGAGATCTCGTGTTCTCAGGCTACGACAAGCCTCTGCGCGCCTCGCGCGAGACGCTTTTCATCACCAACCATATGTCGGCCGACGTCAGCCGGGCGGTATTTCATATCGAATATTTCGACCTTCAGGGGCGCCAGATTCACCGTCGACGCTGCTCGGTGGCAGTCGACCTACCCGCGGGAGAAACCCGCTGCGTCGACCTCCCCGCGTGGGACCGCCAGGGCACCTATTATTTCCGTGGCTCGCGCCGTCCGAGGGTGTCGGGCGTACCTTATACGGTTGCCGTAACCCCAGATTCCGTAGTAATTCTTCGTTGAGATGCATCCTATCGACCATATACGTCAGTTCGCCAAGCTTGCGCCCGAAGTGGAGCGCCGCCTCCGCGCCATGATGCGGCAGGAGCGTTTCCCAAAAGGCTACATAATCCAGGGGTCGCAGACTCTATCGGCCAACGCCTTCTACATCGTCAGCGGAGCCGCGCGTCTGTTCTATACGCACCGGGGGCGCGAACACACCATATCCTTCGCTTTCTCCGATCAGTTCGCCCTGGTGCCCCGCAATATCTCGCGCCGCTATGGCGATACCCTCGCCGTGCAGTTTCTCGAGCCCTCCACGCTGATTTTCATCCCTCACCAGCCCGTGCGCGATCAGCTTGAGGAGAGCGGCGCCGTCGACCCCAACGAAGGCCTGCTCTTCCTCAATACGGCCCTGCTGCACTATACCGATTTTCTTGAGGAGCGCGTCGACGTGATGCAGACCCTCAGCGCCTCCGAGCGCTATGCATGGGCTCTCAGCCGTTTCCCGCGACTCACCGAGTGCGCCTCCACAACCCAGATCGCCTCCTTCCTCGGGCTGACCAAGGAGACGCTCTATCGTATTAAAAACGGGCACTACAACGCCGGCTGAGGGGCGCCACTTTTGTTTTTGAAATGAATATGGATAATAATATTGACTCTCAGATTGATGAGGCGCTCCGCCGCTACCGTGAACGCACCGGTTTCGCCGGGCTCTCGCCGCGCGCCGCGCTTATCGATATGGATGGCACCCTGCTCGACTCAATGGGCCTCCACACCGCCTCGTGGCACCGTATGGCTACCGAACTCGGCATCCCATGCTCCCGCGAGGAGTTCTACCTCTACGAGGGGATGACCGGCGCCGAGACCATCAACCGCCTCTTTCTGCGCACTTTCGGCCGCGAGGCCACCGACACCGAAAAGCGTGAACTTTATACCCGGAAGTCGGGTTATTTCAATGAGTTCCCGCGTCCGGAGGTAATGGCTGGCGCGCAGCAGATGGTGCGTACGCTTATGGAGCGGAGCATTGCCCGCGTGCTCGTAACCGGCTCGGGGCAGCACTCCAACCTCGAGCGCCTCGCCGCTGATTTCCCCGGAGGCTTCTCCGAAAGCCTGCGCATCACTTCGGCCGACGTCGCCCATTGCAAGCCCCACCCCGAGCCCTACCTCAAGGGGATGGCGCTCGCCAAGGCCGAGCCGTGGCAGTGCATCGCCGTGGAAAATGCCCCTCTGGGCGTCCGCTCGGCCTCCGACGCCCGTGCGTTTGCCGTGGCCGTCACCACCGGCCCCATTCCCGAGCGCGAGATGTGGCAGGCCGGTGCCGACATCGTTTTCCCATCCATGCCGGCCTTCGCCCGGGCTCTCCCGGCCCTCCTGACCGCCTGCTCAAACGGTAAAATCTGAGCTTATAGGCCCTAAAAGCCCCATAGCCCCCATATATATAATTCCAGAGATGAATTGCGAAATCATATTCACAAATAAAGTCGCCGAGAAGCTCGACTCTATTGTCGACCGTCTCGCCCCCGCCTCTGTGTTCGTATTAGTCGACGTTAATACAGCCTCATTCGTGCTCCCGCGTCTGCGCGAGCAGTCGCGCGCCGTGGCGTCCGCCACCGTAATAACCACACATGCCGGCGAGCCATTCAAGAATCTCGATACGCTTGCCTCCGTATGGAAGCAGCTCGGCGACTCTGGCGCCACGCGCCGCTCGGTGCTAATCAACGTCGGCGGTGGCACCGTAACCGATCTCGGAGCCTTCGCTGCCGCCACCTTCAAGCGCGGCATATCGTTCATTAATATCCCCACAACGCTTCTCGGCGCCGTCGACGCTTCCGTAGGAGGCAAGACCGGCATAAACTTCAACGGCCTGAAAAACGAGATAGGCGTTATCCGTCAGGCCGATGTGGTGATAATCTCGACAACCTTCTTCCGCACTCTCACGTCGCAGGAACTCCTCTCTGGCTATGCCGAGATGATCAAGCACGGCTTCATAACCTCGCGCGAGATGACCGCCCGCCTCCTGCGCTACGACATTACCGACTACGAGCCCGATTCGCTCCTGTCGCTCCTGCGCGAGAGCGTCGACGTGAAGCGCGGGGTGGTCGCCCGCGACCTCGACGACCGCGGCATCCGCCGTTCGCTCAACTTCGGCCATACAGCCGCACATGCCTTCGAGGCGCTCGCCCTGCGTCGCACCTCGCCCGTGCCCCACGGCTATGCCGTGGCCTTCGGTATGGTAGTGGCCCTCGTGCTCTCGCATCTCAAGTTCGGCTTCCCCTCCGACGACCTTCACCGCTACGCCGACTATGTATACCGCACCTACGGCGCGTTCGAGTTCAGCTGCGACGACTATTCCGAGCTTCTCGGCTACATGCACCACGACAAGAAAAACCGCACCACCGCCGAAATCTCCTGTGCACTCCTGGCCGACTATGGCGACGTCCGCGTCGACACTCCCGTCTCCGACGCCGACATGACCGCCGCCCTCGACATCTACCGCGACCTCCTCCACCTCCCCTGAATCCCTTTACCTCAACCCTCTAAACTCCCCAAGGACCCTAAAGCCCCCATGGTCCTTAAAGTCCTTAGAGTCCCTAAGGTCCCGCAAGCCCTGATATCTTTATTGTCTTTCCCGGAAGCCTTGTGGGCCGCTTAATGCGGCAGGCGGAGTCGGATTTCGCAACCCGGCTCCGCCCGAAGCGTCGGATGGCTGCTTTCTCAGCACCATCCTCTATCTAATAATTGCCTAAAATGCTGATTTTTTAGCGGCGAACCTCTTTTGAGGTATTGCCGTCGGCATAGCGCACGATTACCACACCGCGGTAATCCTCCGTTACCGTGCGTCCGTAAAGGTCATAGCAGCCGACAACCTCGTTGTCGCCCTCGGCCTCCACACCTTCAATCCCCGTCAGAGGCCAGCGGTCCTGGAAGAAATTCTCCCATACCGGCGCCGTCCTATATTTCTCGATGCTTTCGTAAGGCACGGCTAAATCCGTATAATTATAATGATGTCCATTGGGTTGGAATGGGCTCGGATTCGCCAATGGAGGCTCTGTGGCGTGTATTGTCAGTAAGCTCAATTTTAAATCGCGGAAGAATGCATAATATCCAATTGATTTAATACCGGCCCCGATTTCTACTGTTTCCAGATTTTCACAAGTATTGAATGCATAGTCCTCAATGGTTGTCACATTGTCTGGAATGTATAGGTGTGTAAGGCTCTGACAGTTTTGGAATGCAGCTTGTCCTATAACCTTAAGAGTGCTGGGAAATTGAATAGATGGCAGCGATATGCAATCCCAAAACGCGTGTTGTTCGATTGTAGTAATACCCTCAGGTATGGTTATTTCTTTTAATGATTCACATCCTTGAAATGTGAATGCTGGGATTGTCGTGATATTTTTGGGCCATATGATTCTCTCCAATGCACTGCAATTATAGAAAACACTTGATCTAATCGTTGTCAAATTTGATGGCAGCTCAATGTTAGTCAGAGCTGAGCAACCTTCAAAGGCTCCTTGACCTATGAAGTTTAAGGTGGACGGCAACTGAATTGTTTGTAAGCCGGTACATCCTTTGAAGGATTCACTCGTTATTGATGTAATCCCTTCGGGCAATTGTATTGATGTTAATTCAGGAGTTTGTTTGAATGCGGTGGAATATAATCCAACAACATTGTATTCAATTCCTTTATCAGAGACTTTGTTAGGAATTATGATGTCGCCAGCATAATTAATTCTTTGGGAGTTAGAATCCGTATTATAGTATACGTATACATTTTTTGCCTCTGAATCTGTAATCACATAATATATGCCATTGGACTCAAAATCATAATAGGCATTTGCACTGAGGGTGGCCACGGCTGCCACACACGTCAGCAGGCAGCGGTTGATGAGTAGTTTTAATCTCATAAGCGTGTGAAGTTTAATATATCTTAACCAGTAAATTATCCTTAACCAGTAATTATATGAATCAGATAGAGTCCCGGAAATGAATCAAGGAGAAACCCTTAAATAAAATAGCAATGTGTTCAATCTAACCCTTGTAATCTTTAATCCGAGGAAACCTATGTACCCAAAAACAGTAAAAACGATGGTAGAAAACCCTTATTTTTAGGCCTCGCAAAGTTACAAACTTCAATAATTACCCCCCCAAATTATTCCTAATTAAAACTAATAACTGTTAATTACAGGCTGTTTTCGCCACATCCGCCACATCCGTAACATCCTTCACAAGTCCCAAATCTCCCTAAAATCCCATAATTCCCACACTACCTATATTTTGGAAATCCTAATAGCCCATAGACGCACGGCACCCCGAGGCGCCGGAGAAAGGGGGCTTCGGGGTGCTGGTATGTCAGGGTAAAATGTTGCGGGGCTCAGATGGAGAGGCGGCGGAGGGTGTTGAGCAGGTCGCGGTTGATGGGCTTGTCGTTTTTGATGGCCTTCACGAAGGGCACGTAGACGATTTCGTCGTTTTTGATGCCGATCATCACGTTGCGCTGGTCGTCGAGCAGGGCGTCGATGGCGGCAGCTCCCATGCGCGAGGCCAGGATGCGGTCGTAGGCTGTGGGCGAGCCGCCACGCTGCAGGTGGCCCAGAATCGACACACGCACGTCGTATTGCGGATACTCCTCCTCCACGCGCTTGGCGATGCCCATAGCTCCACCGGTGACGGGGCTTTCGGCCACGAGCACGATCGATGAGTTCTTGCTCTTGCGGAAGCCGTTCTGAATCAGCTCGGCCAACTGGTCGACCTCGGTGGAGATTTCGGGGATGATTGCCGCCTCGGCGCCCGAGGCAATCGCGCCGTTGAGCGCCAGGAAGCCGGCGTCGCGGCCCATCACCTCGATGAAGAATAGACGCTCATGGCTCGTGGCCGTGTCGCGGATTTTGTCGACGCATTCCATGATGGTATTGAGCGCCGTGTCGTAGCCTATGGTCGAGTCGGTGCCGTAGAGGTCGTTGTCGATAGTGCCGGGCAGACCGATTATGGGGAAGTTGAACTCGTTGGCGAAGATGCGGGCACCCGTCAGCGAGCCGTCGCCGCCGATTACCACCAGGGCGTCGATGCCGTGGCGCTTGAGGGTATCGTAGGCCAGCTGGCGTCCTTCCGGAGTCTGGAACTCCTTACAGCGTGCCGTCTTGAGGATCGTGCCGCCGCGCTGTATGATGTTCGACACATTGGA
>OKRZ01002446.1_pt1 | contig 13518 bp, 16 predicted proteins | sample 1601141 | NCBI WGS metagenome assembly OKRZ01 (sample SAMEA3541524, study PRJEB24748) | human gut metagenome | biome: human gut; feature: human-associated habitat; material: faeces | place: China | collected 2012
GCGGTTTTTCTTCAGTATTCGCTCGAAAGCGTGGTTTCGAGCGAGAGGCTGCTCGGAAAACGATAGTTTTTCGACAGCCTCAGAGGCACACCTTTCGGTGTGCCTCATTTCATTTTCCGCAGATATTCTTTTTGCAGGCGCTGACGGGGTACCATGCACATCCGCGACAAATATCCTCCAGCATGGCCGGGGTCATTTGTGTGTCGATAGCACGGATCAGGTCCTGATAAACATACACGCCCTCGTGCAAATTAAAGTATTCGACCGTCTTTCGGTCAAAGCGAGAGACCTTTTCCTGTGCTTCGCACAGGTCGTCAGCGGTGTGATGCGGGCAGTGCGCGCACAGAGAATCCGGGCCAAAGACAAGCCGGATTCGGGTTCCCGGTACATTTCGCAGAGAATGCACAATCGCACTCATATTTTGCACAAATTCTGTGCTATAGCCTCTGCCGGAGTAGCCTTGTGTGCAAAGCAAATGATGCGGGCGCAGCCGGATCATGCCTTTAGCCCTGGGATGCGCTTGCGAACGAGAAAGCCGATCACGGTTGCAAGAACAGCCTTGATGACAGCGGTCGGGATGAACGGCAGCACGCATGCGGTCACGCCTGCGGCGATCGAGCTGTTCATGAGTACGCAGAACATCACCGTGCCGACAACATAGTTGGCAATCGTGCCGACGATCAGTGCGAGTACATACGCGCCGCGGAATGCATGACGGTGATCGGCGCCCCAGCCGATGATAAACGCCATCAGCGGGAAGGAGATCAGAAAACCGCCGGTAGGACCGATAAACTTGTCAAAACCGCCGGAAAAGTTCGCAAGCACCGGTACGCCGACGGCACCGAGCAGCAGATAAATTACGCTTGAAACCGTGCTCAGCTTGGCGCCGAGAACGACAGCCGCCAGCGTAATCGCAAACGTCTGCATGGTCATGGGTACGCCGCCGGGCATCGGAATGGAAATCTGCGCCATGATCGCGATGACCGCCGCGAACAGTCCGGAATAGCAGATCTCGCGCACGGAAAAACGGCTGCGCGGCGCAGTTTTGCTGGAAATGTCACTCATTGGGAGTTCCTCCTCGTTGTTTTGCTTATTGCATTAAACCACAGATTTACTGGAATGTCAACTGATTTTATAAAAATGGTTTACGGTGTGCGCGAAAAAGAAACAGCTGTTCCGTGCATTTGCACAGAACAGCTGTTTGCTCAGCTCGCAGAGCGCTCCCAGCGGGCAAAAATGCGTTGGAGAATCAGGCAGAACAGCAGCGCAAAGACCACGCCGAACACATTTTGCGCGACACGCAGACCGACCGCGCTTTTGAGTCCGTATGCGCTGGTTGCAATAGCGAGCGCACCGAACGTGTTGAACACAGCCTGCCAGCCGTATTTCGCGGAAAAACCGACACCGATGCCGCCAATCACGCCGATATAGGCGTAAATCGAGGACGGGAGCAGGAAATACAACGCTAAAAAGCAGCAAACACCCGCAATATTTCCAATGATACGCCAGCGAACGCGGTAGCGCATATCGTCCATCGCGGGAAGGATTGCGCTCATGGCGGCAATACCCGCCCACATTGCACGCGGCATGCCGCTCAGCTCTGCAAGGAAAAGCACGAGCGGAACGCAGATGATCTGGCAAAGCTGCCATTTGGAGCGCGGATGGCGCAGATCGAAAGCAGGAAGGATGTCTCCTGCACAGAGTTCATAGGCATTGCCGCGATGGTTGCCGTAGAATACCGCGCAGACCAGAAGCGCACCGACAGCAAGTCCAAACAGGCGCATTTGATAGGCGTGCCCGCTCACATCGTAACCATATAGCAGCAGATAGCCGAGCACGAGTGTGGACTGATTAAACATTCTCGGCTCGTGGCAGCCGAACAGAATGAGCAGGGCAATCGCAGCAGCATTGATGAACAATCCGCCGACCGGGCCGGCCAGATTGGCTGCATGCGGTCCGACAGCCATAATGCCGAAAAAGCCGGCGAGCAGCAGCGTGGACTGTCCTGTGCGAATGCACAGATGTGCGCTGCGGAATACGAGCAGATACAGCAGCACGACTACGCCGACAATGCTGTTGTCCGCGCCGAAGCCCAGACTGTAAAGTGAAACGAAAACAAAGCAGAATGCGACGGTTATCGCAATTTTGGTCAAATATACGGCAATATGGTACAGCTTTTCGCGCTGTGACGCACTCTCGCGGATGATTTTCTTTGAGCCTGCCTGATTGACCTGTAATTCCTGATAAAATGTCATGAAATTCCTTTCCAATCGGTGAAAATGAGTAACTATATAACTGTATCACCATCGAGAAAGAATTTCAACTGTTTTTTTAAAATCGAACAACAGGCCGGATATACTTCCAGAAACGCACACAATCATGCACAAAATAGAACACACGACCGGGTGCGGTATTCAGACAGCAGCCGGCGGCCGCTCGACTCGTTCACGAACGCCATCTGCTGCTCGGCTTCGGGGGCAAGCTGCCGCAGAAGGGCGCTGACCGTTTCTAAATCCGCTCCGGGAATGCGAGCCTGCTTTTGCATAAAATCCCAGTAACCGATGCTCTCGTAGTTGCGAATGTGTGCGAAACCTGCGACTGCGAACAGTCAAGCAGCCGGGCTAAATGCGCGAGTGTCAGCGTTTCGCCCTCACGCGCACGGATACAGCGGTCAATCTCGGCAATCAGCCGCAGAACATTGTCGTGCCAGTTTTGCATGAAAATCCCTCCTTGTCCCTGCATGATACAGGAAAATGAGCTGTGCCGCTTGATCTGACCTGCAAAAAAGAAAAACCGACGTAAAAACGCCGGTTTTCGATCTTATCCGTTCTTCTTGATGGCATTGATGAGCTGCTCGGCCTGCGGAGCGCCGTGCTTCTTGGCCTGCTCGGCCCAGTAGAGCGCCTCGTGCGCGTTATGCGGCGTGCCTTCGCCGCGTGCGTACAGGATAGCGGTGTTCATCATGCACGCTGCGTTGCCGCCCTGAGCGGCCTTGAGAAAATACTGGAAGGCAAAGGCCGCATCCTGCGGAACGCCGGTACCGGTGCTGTACAGCCATGCCAGACGGCCCATCGCCAGCACGTTGCCGCGGTTTGCGGCAATCTGGTACCAGCGGACAGCCTCGTCCATGTCCTTCTCCAAGCCGCGGTCGCCCGTCTCGATCAGGCTGGCGATCAGTGCCGCAGCCTCCGGATGACCGTATTCAGCGGCCTTGCGGTACCAGGTGAGCGCGGTCTGCTGATTCTTTTTCACGCCGAAGCCCTTGTCATGGTAGCACGCCAGATTGAACATAGCAATCGGATCGTTTTGCTCAGCCGCCTTTTTTGTCCATTCAAAGGCATTCTCAGCATTCTTTTCCACGCCCTGTCCGCGCTCATACAGCGAGCCGAGCGCACGCTGCGCCGGTGCGCAGCCGTCCTCCGCAAGAGCCAGCCACTGACCGGCCGCTTCAGCAAAATGGCCTGCCTTATATGCGTCCAGAGCCTGATTGAACGCCTGTTCAACGCTCTGCTGATTTTCCTTGTTCGCTTCCATTGTTTACTCCTCCAGACAGTACCGCCTCCGAAATATGCGGTATGCAGATATTTTATTTTATCACACCGCACGTCGAAAGTCTACGAAAAAGCGAAAGAAATAGCATGGCACAACCGTATCTTGACAAAAATGTGAAATGTGTGTGAATGGACTTGCGCTTTGCGCTGAAAAAACGTAAACTGGAAATAGGATTTCTTGAACTAAGGTATAGATTGTAAAACAACGGCACTCTATCAGATAAAAGGAGAATGTCAAATGGGACTTATTAAAGCAGCAGCAGGCGCGGGCGGCGGTGTGTTGGCTGACCAGTGGAAGGAATATTTTTACTGTGATGCGATAAACGCGGATGTGCTCGCGGTCAAGGGCCGCAAAAAGGTCACCAAGCGGTCGAGCAACACCAAGGGTGACGAGGATATCATCACAAGCGGTTCGGTCATCGCGGTGGCGGACGGACAGGCGATGATGATCGTCGATCAGGGCAAGGTCGTGGAAGCCGCGTTCGAGCCGGGCGAGTTCGTCTACGATTCGTCCGCCGAGCCGACTATTTTCGCCGGTTCGTTCGGTGACAGCGTGTGCAAAATGTTCGCCAACATGGCCAAGCGCTTCACGTTCGGCGGAGAAGCGCCGCGCACGCAGCGCGTCTACTATTTCAACACCAAGGAGCTGACCGGCAACAAGTACGGAACCGCGTCTCCGGTGCCGTTCCGCGTGCTCGATGAGCGGGCGGGCATCGACATGGACATTGGTCTGCGGTGCTTCGGCGAGTACAGCTACAAGATTGTCAATCCCATGCTGTTCTATACCAACGTGTGCGGCAACATGGCGGAGGAATACCGCCGGGAAAATCTGGACAGCCAGCTCAAAAGCGAGCTGCTGACCGCGCTGCAGCCCGCCTTTGCGCGCATTGGTGCAAACGGTGTGCGCTACTCGGCGCTGCCCGCGCATACGATGGAGATTGCGGACGCGCTCAACGAACAGCTTTCGTCCAAGTGGCGTGAGCTGCGCGGCATCGAGATCGTGTCGTTCGGCGTCAACTCGGTCAAGGCAGACGAGGAGGACGAAAAGACCATCAAGGAAATGCAGCGCGAGGCTGCCTACCGTGATCCGACCCGTGCGGCAGGCTCGCTCGTGCACGCGCAGGCCGAGGCGATGAAGTCTGCGGCAGCGAACGCGAACGCCGGTCCGGCGATGGCGTTCATGGGCATGAATATGGCCGGTCAGGCAGGCGGCGCCAGCGTGCAGAATCTGTACGCAATGGGTCAGCAGCAGACCCGGCAGGCGCAGACGGCAGGCGAGTGGACGTGCTCGTGCGGACAGACCGGCAACACCGGCAAATTCTGCATGGGCTGCGGCAGACCCAGACCTGAGCAGAGCAGCTGGAAATGCGTTTGCGGTACGGCCAATACCGGAAAATTCTGCTCCGAGTGCGGGAAACCCCGACCGGAGAATACGACCTGGACGTGCTCGTGCGGCGCGGTCAATCAGGGAAAGTTTTGCTCGGAGTGCGGCAAGGCGAAACCAAATATGTAAAAATGATAGACGATCCAATGTATATCGTAGGGTGAGGGCAACCCGCCCTACGGATTCACTTCAAAAATAAAAAGTGATGGTGAAGAAATGTCAGACAAAGCAACAAACTACCAATGCCCGTCCTGTACGGGACCGCTGCACTACGACGGCGCCACGGGACGGCTGCAATGCGACTACTGCGGCTCGTCATTTGACCCGGCAGAGATCGAAAAGCTGTACGCCGAAAAGGAACAGCAGGCCGCGTCTCAGCCGGAGACGGGGAGCGACACCGGCGAATGGCAATCCTCCGCAGATGAGGACTGGGGCACGGACGCGGACAAGATGCGCGTATACAGCTGTCCGTCCTGCGGTGCGCAGCTGATCTGCGAGGAGACCACGGCGGCGACCTCGTGCCCGTACTGCGGCAACCCGACCGTCATTCCCGAGCAGTTCAGCGGCATTCTCAAGCCGGACTACATACTGCCGTTCAAGCTGAGCAAGGAGGATGCGGTTTCCGCGCTCAAGCAGCATTACAAGGGAAAGCTGCTGCTGCCCAAGCTGTTCCGCGATAATAACCATATCGAGGAGCTGCGCGGCATTTATGTGCCGTTCTGGCTGTTTGACGGCGAAGCCGAAGGCAGCGCGAATTACATGGCAACGACCACGCGCGTGTTCCGTCACGGAGACACGGAAATCACCGAGACCAGCTTTTACGAGGTTCAGCGCGCGGGTACGCTGCCGTTCAGCCGCGTGCCGGTGGATGCATCGCGCAAGATGCCGGATGATTATATGGATTCCATCGAGCCGTTTGATTATGCCGGCCTGAAGCCGTTTTCGACCGCCTATCTGCCCGGATTTTTCGCGGATAAGTTCGATGTTTCCATCGAGGAGAGCAGCAGCCGCGCGGACAAACGCTGTCGGCAGTCGCTGTCGGATGCGCTGCAGGGGACCGCGCGAAACGGCCGTCCGTATACCTCGGTCACGCCGACCGGCGAGGACATTCACCTCAAACGCACCGGCGTGCATTACGCGCTGCTGCCGGTCTGGATGCTGAATACCCGCTGGAACGGCAAGAATTACATGTTTGCGATGAACGGTCAGACCGGACGCATGGTCGGTGACCTGCCGGTGGACAGAAAGCGGTTCTGGGGTCTGTTTGCCGCCGTTGCCGCGCCTATGACTGCGGTGCTGACGGCGCTGCTGTATTTTCTGTAAGGAGGCGGCGTAGATGAAAAACAAGAGAAAACTGCGTCTGGCTGCGCTCTTGGCAGTGCTTTTGCTGCTGTTTCCGGCCTTTGCGGTTGAGGACGATATAACGGATGAGAGCGACACCGCGACCACCCAGACGGAGGAAACTGACCAGACCGCACAGCTCGGCGGCACGGATTCCATTGACCCATCGGCAGACAAGCCGCGCGTGTTCGACTATGAAGAGGTGCTGACGCAGACCCAGATTGACACGCTCGAGGAAAAGACCAGGGCGATCGCGGAGAAGTACAGCATCGGCGTCGGCATCATCACGATTGACGACTACACGCCGTACGGCGATGACGCTTATGATGCGGCAGAGCAGCTCTACAACGAGCTTGATCTGGGTGCGAGCGAGGACGGCGACGGCGTGGCGCTGCTCATCAGTCTGGATGACCGCGATTTTGCGACCTATGCGCACGGTGCGAAAGCCGAAGAGATTTTCAGCGATGCGGTCCAGCAGGATTTGGAGCAGTATTTCCTGGATAATTTCGGAAACGACGACTGGTACGGCGGCTTTTCGGACTTCGTTTCCGGCTGTGAGTGGTATCTGCAGCATGTCGCCGAAGGCGGCGAAGCCGGTGTGCCGGTGCATAATGAGGTCGAGATTTCGGACAGTACGCAGGAAGACACAGCGGACGATTCGTTTTCGCTCGGCGGTGCATTCGGCCTGTCGCTGCTCATTTCGTGCGTGGCGGCGCTGATCGTGTGCATGGTGTTCCGTTCGCAGATGAAATCCGTGCGTACACAGACAACCGCAAACCAGTATGTGGGAAACGGCGGTCTCAATCTGACGCTCAGCCGCGATATTTACCGTTATACCTCGCAGAAGCGGCGGCAGATTCCGCGGAATGACAATAATAACAACTCGACCGGCGGCGGTCACGGCGGAGCCGGATTTTCCGGCAGCATCAGCCATACCAGCAGTTCGGGACATGGGAGAAGCGGTAAATTCTGAATGGAGAATGAACATAGCTGCATTTTCCGTAAACAAAAAGCAAAAGACAGCCGACAGGCTGTCTTTTTTATGCAAAAAACGGAGATAATTCTGCAATTTTCGCAATCGTTTTGGATTCCTCCGGGAAGTCCTTCTGCAGCCTTGCGGCACACCGTCTGCAGAAATCCTCATACAACTCGGGATTCTCCCGCATTTGCTGCTTGAAGCCCCAGATATGGGTAAAATATCCGTTCTGCGCACCGCCGAACAGCGCAGGCAGGTCACTGAGGGCAGCCGCGTGCGCGTGCTTTTTCTCGGCGCACATGGCGAGCAGCCGCTGCTCGGCGAACACCATGTAGGTGAGTGTGTCGTCGGCATCCGGTGAGCAGCGCATGAAGCGGATGGCGGTGTCCGTGTAGTACCGTCGGAACTCGTCATTGCCGAAATAGGCGAGCGCGGTATTGAACGGCTGTACCGTCCAGTCAAATGAATCAAGCGGGAAGCCTTCGGTTTGGGCGAATGCCGTTTGATCCGGATAGATGGACGGCATAATGTCCTCGCGGTGGATGGCTGCGGTGTCCGGTCTGTCGAGCAGATTGCTGATGGATTTCCAGCAGATGAAATCTGTATCAAGCATCACACACGGCGATGGCACGGCGGAGAGCGCGTACAGCTTGCCGGCCGCCCAGAAGGCTGTGGCGTTTATGTCCTCGGGCATGGTGTCCAACAGGGGATACACGCCGTCATCCCACAAAAAACAAAGCCCGAGCGATTCATAATAACGCTTGGCAGGTGTGTCGCAGATCATGCGGATCGAACCGTTCTCTCTGCGCCACTCGAGCGCGGAAAGCGCGGTCGTGAGCAGTTCAAACGGCTCGATTCGGTATTCCATATGGGGATTGCGGATGAAAAATGGTCTTGTCCAGTTGGAGTGGAACGCCTGCATCAGATCAGCTCCAATCCGTAGCCGCCGACCGGGCACGAGCCGGAACCGAACCGGAACGAACCTGATCCGGAACCGGAATAACTGGTGCGGTAAGAGGTGGTGTACGAGGTCACATACGAGCCGGAGCCTGAGCCGCACGGCACGCAAACGGTCTGTATAACGGTAGTTTCACCGGATGCGGAGACAACGGTTTCCTCACCCGCTGTCGAGGGGACAGCGCCGCCCATGATGGGCACCGGCGGGCGCTCGTCATCGGCCGGATACCAGCCCTCCGGGTAGGGGTCCACCGCGAAAACAGGTGCTGGTGCGGCAGACTGTGCCGGCTCGCTTGCTTCGGGTGCGGTCTCGGGAGCAGGTGCTTCTTCGGTTTTCGGCTGGCAATGCCGCGCATAGCTGGCTTCATCGAACACAACGCCGTCGATCTCGCGGTATTTTTCCGGATTCATTGCCAGAATACCGTTCGGTTTGGACATAACACCACACACCTCTCATTCACTAATATATAATTATATATGAACACAGTGAAAACCGCAACGGGGAAAGGGGTAAAATTTTGGCTTTACAATCCGCAGACGGTTTTCGTATAATAGTAGGGAGAAAACAGATACGGTGTTCCGGTCGGTTTATTATGCTGTACCATGTAAAATATTGTAGGGGCGCGCATTGCGCGTCCGTTTTATCCGGTTAGCACAATATCAATTCTGCAGATTGGATTGAACAATTACCGTAGGGCAAGAGAAGCCACTCTGGAGTGACTCGCCCTGCGGTAAAAGTTAGATAAATGTCATTTGTATATAGAATGGGAGAAATTATGGACTTTTTATCAGTAGAGCAGTCGGTCTGGCGCCGATTGCAGGAAGAAACGCGCCCAATCGCGCTGTACGGCATGGGCGACGGCGCAGACAAGATACTCGCGCAGTTTGACCGTCTGGGCATTCGCGCATCCGCGGTGTTTGCGAGCGACGAATTTGCCCGCGGCAACCTGTTCCACGGGTTCTGTGTGCGCAAGCTGTCGGACACGGTAGCCGAGCTTGGCGAGGACATTGTAATTGTCATCGCGTTCGCCAGCCAGCGGCCGGAGGTGCTGCAGCTGATGTATGCCCTCGAGGACAAATATGACGTGGTGGCGCCGGACGTTCCGGTGGTCGAGGGACCGCTGTTCGATGAGGATTTCGTGCGCATGCACCGGGACGAAATGCAGCGGGCGTATGATCTTCTGGCGGATGATTTGTCGCGCGAGGTTTTCCTCGACACCGTGCGCTTTAAGCTGTCCGGCAAAATGGAATACCTGCGTCACAGCGAATCCGACAAGGATGAGGTGTTTCATAATCTCCTGCGCCCGACCGCAGAGGAGCACTTCTCCGACCTCGGCGCATACAACGGCGACACCATCCGCGAGCTGCTGCACTACACGGACGGCAGGTTTGCGTCCGTTACCGCCCTCGAACCCGATCGCCGCAGCTTTCGCAAGCTGAATGAGTGGGCGAGTGCCAATATCACGGGCGATGTTACGCTCGTGCAGGCAGGCGCGTGGAACGAGGACACGGTCAAATGCTTCACCGATCAGGCAGGCCGTCAGTCCCGCGTAGCGGGGCAGGGCAAAGAGACGCAGATGCGTGCGCTCGACAGCGTGCTGTCCGGCTGCCCGTGCACCTATCTCAAAATGGACGTGGAGGGCGCAGAGCGCGAAACCATCGCCGGTGCCGAGAAAACCATTCGGCAGTACGCGCCCAAGCTGAACATTGCTGCCTATCACCGCAGCGAGGACTTCTTTCAGCTGCCGCTGCTCATCCATGCGCTGCAGCCGAGCTACCGGCTGTATCTGCGTCACCATCCTTATGTTCCGGCGTGGGATACGAATTTGTACGCAATATAAAAAACAGTGGAAATCCCGGTCGGGGCGTTGTATAATAAAGATAGATTACGGCAGGGTGTGACCTGCCGGAGAATTTATACATGAAGGAGATCATAACAATGGGCTGTTTTTACTGTGATGAGCACCATGAGGGCCGCGAAGCAATCATGTTTAAGGTTGGCGACATGAAGGCAGGTACCCTGTACCTGTTCAAGGATCAGGCACACAAGGGCCGCTGCGCACTGGCGCTCAAGAGCCATAAGAAGGAGCTGTGCGAGTGCGACGAGCAGGAGCGCAACGATTACTGTGCAGATCTGGCTGCTGCTTCCGGCGCTATTAAGAAGCTGTGGGGCTGCACCAAGATCAACCTCGGTTCGTTCGGCGACAGCAATCCGCACCTGCATTTCCACATCGTACCGAAGTACGAGGGCGGCTTTGAGTTCGGCGGCAGCTTTGCCATCACCAATCCGGAGCCGGTTATCCTGAAGGACGAGGAGTACAAGGAAATGATCGAGGCTCTGAAGAAAGAGCTGAACCTCTGATTTTTCTTCCTGATACGAGAACAGCATCGAACTTTACGGTTCGGTGCTGTTTTTTATACCTAGAGTTTAAGATTTGTTGTTTCAGGTATCGCGCGGCAGCGCGCATGAAATAGCATTTGCTCTGCAAATGCTCAAAAAGGGGGAGCATGTATCACCCTTTTTGAACTTCTGGAGGGAGAAAGTTTCTGTATAGGAACTTTCGGACGACTTTGGAACGGCCCACGGTCCGTTCCTGCTTGTCGGCGAAACTGTAGTTTCGCGACAGCCGACGGTTCGGTGCTGTTTTTTTGTCTTATATGATACTTGCGCGCTGCGGGAACGTGCGGTATAATGTACAGTGATTTCGTATTGTATAAACAAAGGAGCAATGCTATGAAACGCTATCTTGCAGCGGCGATGCTGCTGCTTGCGCTGTCCGGCTGCGGCTCAAGCGGCAGCAGTGCACAGCTTTACACTACCACCGAGGACTTTTTCGCGATGGACACCTATATGTCGGTCGATGTGTCGAGCGAAAAGAGCGAAAGCGCGGCAGAGAACATGGCGATCAAGATCGAGCAGCGCGTCAACCAGCTGGACGCGGCGCTCTCGTGCACGCAGCAGGCGGGCGATCTCTACAAGCTGAATCACGCGAACGGTCAGCCGACCGAGGTGAGCGATGACACATACACCGCGCTTGAGAAAGCGCTCGAGTACGCCGAAATGACAAACGGTGCGTTTGACCCGACGATGGCGCCGCTGACCGACCTCTGGGGCATCGGCACGGACAATGCGCGTGTGCCCGCGCAGAGCGAGATTGATGAAGCGCTGACGCATGTCGGCTATCAGAACGTCAAGCTGCTCGGCAACAATCAGGTGCAGCTGCTGAATGGCGCACAGGTCGATCTGGGCGGTATCGGCAAGGGCTACGCAGGCGACATCGTGCACGAAATGGTGGAGAGCGACACCTCGGATCAGTGGCACGTTCTGGCGCGGCTGAGCGGCAATGTCGAGATGTACGGCGGCAAAACCGCAGACAGCGGCACGGACAACTGGAATATCGGCATTGCCGATCCGGACGACAACACGGACTCGATTGCGGTGGTGTCGCTGCGTGACGGCTCGGTTGTTACCTCGGGCGATTACGAGCGCTTTTTTGAGAAGGACGGCAAACGTTACCACCACATTTTTGACCCCGCAACAGGGTATCCGGCGGACAGCGGCCTGCGCGGCGTGACCGTCATTGATCCCTGCTCGACCAGGGCGGATGCGCTGACAACGGCGCTGTTCGTCATGGGTCTGGATAAGGGCATGAAATTCTGCGAGGAAAACAAGATTGCAGCGGTGTTCATTACCTCGGACAAGCAGGTGTACACCACATCCAAGACAGAGGACTACGCGTTTGAGTTCCTCGGCGAGAAAAAAGGATACAACTATGCGGAATAAGCTGAAATTCGGTGATTTCGTCATCATCGGCGTGGTTCTGGTAATGGCAGGCGCGCTGGCGGCAGCGCTGGCGTTCCACAGCTCCGGTGACAAGCTGTACGCCGAGGTCTGGCAGAACGATACGCTCATCGAGCGGGTGCAGCTGACCGATGCGACCGACCGCACGATCAAGCTGGACGGCAACACCATTGTGCTCTCGGGCAAAACGGCGAAAATAGCGGACGCGGACTGTCGGGATCAGGTGTGCGTGCGCACCGGTACACTTACCCATGCCGGACAGGCGGCGGTCTGTCTGCCGCACCGCGTGGTGCTCAAGCTGGTCGGCGTGAATGACAGCGGCATTGACGCTGTGGTATCGTAAGGGGTGCAGCACATGAAAAATGCAAAACGATTGACGCTTTGCGGCATGCTGGCGGCGGTGGCCGTCGTGCTCTCGCTGGTCGAGCGCATGTTCCCGCTGGATGCCATCGTGCCCGTGCCCGGCGTCAAATTAGGGCTGGCGAACGTGGTGACGCTGTTTGCGCTTACGCGGCTGAGCGCGAGAGACGCATTCGCCATTGTGGTAACGCGCGTTTCCATTTCCTCGCTGCTGATGGGCAGTGTGTCGGCGTTCCTGTTCTCGCTGTTCGGCGGCCTGCTGTCGCTCATCGTGATGGGAATCCTGCTCAAAGCCGAAGGCAGATTCTGCTCACTGTTCGGCGTGAGCGTAGGCGGCGCTGCGGCGCATAATATCGGGCAGATGGCAGCGGCTGTGATCTGGCTGAAAAACTGGGCCGTGATCGCATATCTGCCGTTCCTGCTCGTGATGAGCGTGCCGCTCGGACTGGTGACGGGGCTGACCTGCTCGGTCGTATTACATCACCTTAAAAAAATTGATTTCGGTGCATAAATTTGAAAAAGCAGCCTCATACTAACGAAAACAGATTAGGAGGGACTGCTATGAAAAAGCTGATCGCCCTGCTGGCGGCGCTGACGATGCTGTTCGTCTGCGGCTGCGGCAGCAACAGCAAGGATAACGGCACAGACAACGGCAATGGCACCAACAATGGCACCAACAACGCTGTTGATGAGCGGCGCGACACCAACACGAATACCGTCGGTGATGATGTTCGCAACGGCGTGGACGATGCAGGCAACGCCGTCGGAGACGCGATGGATGAGGCAGGCAACGCCATCCGTGACGGCGCAGACGCCGTGACCGGAGATAACAATAACGCGGCGAAGCAGCCGAATACGGCGAACGGTACGAATGCTCCGGCGGAGAATCCGTAAAACAGAAACGGCATGGCGTAAGCTGTGCCGTTTCCTTTGTTTTTCTGCACCGATTCACTGGGGCACACGAGTTGCGTCAGCAATACGCCCTGTCCGGGCGGCAGTTTTTTTCGCTGAACCTCAGCAGGGGGATTCGCCGTCTGCGGACGGCGGGAACGTTGCGGCGCCCGCCGCGGGGGCGATGCCGTACCCACGGCGGGGGGCAAAAAGGAAGGACAACCTGCGGTTTTCCTTCCTCTTTGAACTCCTACCT
>OKRZ01002452.1_pt1 | contig 13504 bp, 13 predicted proteins | sample 1601141 | NCBI WGS metagenome assembly OKRZ01 (sample SAMEA3541524, study PRJEB24748) | human gut metagenome | biome: human gut; feature: human-associated habitat; material: faeces | place: China | collected 2012
TATATATTACTTTCATCTGCATAAAATATCTTCCATCCTACTGTTGTTCCATTTACTGGTGTATAACCTGTTACTGTTTTTCCATAATAATTTGTTGCCTTTTCTGTGTCTGTTGCTTTTGCTATTGCACTTGCATCTACCAATTTTCCTTCTGTTTTATCACTATTCGATAAATATTTATTAATCTCATCTTCATACTCATTTAGAATTTTTCCTTGCTCTGCCTCTGCCTTTTCTGTTGCATTTTGAGCTATTTTTGCATTTTTAAACAATCCTTGGTTTGTTAGTGTTGATATTGATATTCCTGCTAATATCAATAAAATTATAATTGTTATTACTAATGCTATTAATGTAATACCTTTTTCACTTTTTATTATTTTTTTCATTTAATTTCCTCCGTTTTTATTATTTTTGTTTTTTATATAATTATTTTTCCATCACAAATAGACAGCAATATTAACTAGTATCAAATTCTGATACTAGCATAATATTCCTATCTCTTAGTTTCTTATTTATATTTATTTTATTTTCTAAATTACCTGTGTGTGTGTGTGTGTGTGTGTGTGTGTGTGTGTGTGTGTGTGTACTCCTGCAACGGTTTCAGCTTTCATATTTTTTATACTCCTCTTCTTTTGTTTTACTTTAATTACAAGCAAATATTATCATAAAATTATTTTCTTTGCAACAAAAATTACATTTTTATTTTACAATTTCAAAATCAATCTGCCTTAACAACTTATTAGCAGAAATAACTCTAATTTTAACCTTATCACCAATCTTATAAGTTATATTTGTCCTCTCACCAATAAGCCTCTTTCTATCTTCGTCATAAATAAAATACTCATCACCCAAGTTTTCAAACCTAATCAAGCCTTCAACAGTATTTTCAAGCTCAACAAAAATCCCAAACTGAGTAACAGACGAAACAATACCATCATATTCTTCCCCAACTTTATCTTGCATATACTCAGCCTTTTTCAAATCTTCACTATCTCTTTCAACCTTAGTTGCAACCTTTTCCCTATCTGATGATGATGCAGCTCTTTGTTCTGCTTTTTCCTCATATTCTTCTATCCACTTTTCATCTACAACATAATTATCTTCCAAATATTTTGATATTATTCTATGAATAAATAAATCCGGATATCTTCTTATTGGTGATGTAAAGTGACAATAATATTTACTTGCAATTCCAAAATGTCCTTTATTTTCTGATTCATATCTTGCTACTTTAAGTGTTCTTAGTATTAATGTTGATACTACTTTTTCTTCATCTTTTCCTTTTATCTCTTCAAGTATTTTAGATACTTCTGTTGGATATACCTTTTCATTTACTACTTTTATTTTTAAACCAAAATTGAATAAAAATTTGTTTAAATCTTTTATTTTATCTAAATCTGGATCTTCGTGCACTCTATAAATAAATGGTGCCTCTAACCAATAAAATTTTTCAGCTATTGCTTCATTTGCACTTAGCATAAATTGTTCAATTATTTCATTACTAAAACTCGTTTCATATTTTCCAACATTTACTGCTCTACCATCTTCGTCCAAATCAATTTTACTTTCTGGTATATCTAAATTTAAATAACCTTGTTTTAATCTTCTTTCTTTCAAAATTGTTGCAAGTTCTGCCATCAACTCAAAATCTTTTATATATTTTTCATATCTTTTTAAAACATCTTTATCTGATTTATCTAATATTTTTTGAACATTGTGATAATTCATTCTTTCACGTACATTTATTATTCCTTTATACACTTCTGTTGATATTGTTTTTCCTTCTGGATTTATTTCCATTGAACATGAAAGCGTAAATCTATCTTCTCCTGCATTCAAACTGCATATTCCATTTGACAATTCTTTTGGCAACATTGGTATTACTCGTGACAACATATATATACTTGTCCCTCTTATTTGAGCTTCTTTATCTAAAAAGCTTCCTTCTTTTACATAGTGGCTTACATCTGCTATATGGACATCTAATCTATAATTTCCATTTTCTAATTTTGTAACTCTTACAGCATCATCCAAGTCTTTTGCATCTTCTCCATCTATTGTAAAAATAACATGATTTCTGCAATCAACACGGTTTGGTATGTCTTTTTCATCTATTTTATCACCGTATTTTTTTGCTTCTTCCACAACTTGTTCTGGAAATGTTGATGGTAAATTGTATTCTTTTATTAGAGATAACATATCAACTCCGGCTTGGTCTGGTGACCCTAATACTTCAATGATTTTTCCTTCTGCATTTTTCCCTTTTTCAGGATATTTTGTTATTTGTACTACAACTTTATATCCATTTTTAGCTTTTCCTATATTATTTTTTGAAATAAATATATCTGTTCCAAAGCTTTTTTCGTCTGGCACAACAAATCCAAAGTTTTGACTTTTTTGAAATGTTCCAACTACTGTGTCTTTTTCATGTTTTATTATTTTTTTGATTTTTCCTTCTGCTCTTTTATCTTTGCTTTTTTCTTCTATTATTTCAATTAGTACTTTGTCACCATTTAATGCATTTAATGAATCTTCTTTTGATATATAAATTTCATCTTCTTGATTTTCTATTTTTACAAATCCAAATCCTTTTTGATTTTTTCTGTATGTTCCTTCTACAAAGTTTTCTCCGATTAATCTATATCTATTTTTCTTGTTTTTTACTATTTTATAGTTTTCTTCTAATTCTTTTAGTGTCTGTGTAAATTGATTGTATTCTTTTTTTGGTACTCCTAATAGTATTGATATTTCTTTTGCTTTCATTGGAGTATAGTTTTCATCTTTCATGAATCCTAATATAATTTCTTCTTTATTCATTTCCGTTCCTTTCAAATGATTGATTTTGTTTAACATTATTATTATAGCATTTTATAGGTCTTTCTACAACAAAATTTTAAAAAGAATGTAGTTTGTCAATAAAATCATATATTGACTTCTTACATTCTTTTTTATTTTTATTGAATATTAAATGGTGAATCTGTGCTTCCATTTCCTGAAATTATTTGAACATTAGAATTTAGAGTTACTACTGGGCGGAAAGCATTAACATCAGAATACTCAGCACCATTAGTGTTGTATAAGCTAGATGCACGAACATCCCCAGAATGCACACGGCTAATATTGAAACGAGCCCCACCAGAAGGATAATCGATACAACGAGATGACATCCAATATGTTGAATAATTACTTCCATTATTTATAAATAATTCATAATATTTACTATTTTTAAAATCACTTATTGTCATAGTCTTACACCAGTATGTATATTTTACTTCTAATGAAGTTGCTTGTGGTTTTGTTGTTTGATTTATTAATTCTTTTTGTTCACTCTCATTTAATTCCGTTCCAACTATTCCATTTACATTTTGTCCTTTTTCTTTTAATAATATACTTGGATAATATTTATTTGTTGGTGTAAATTGTTTTCCATAGTTAGCAGTAATATTAGTATAATTTGTTTCAATCATTTTTTCCATTATATCTTCTATTTTTAAATTTTGCACTTTACTTGCTAATTTTGAATTATTATATAGTACATTGCAAGTATCATCTAATAACTTTACTGCATTATTATATCCATTATAACTTGAAAGTGCTATTGTTGATGTTGTTGGTAATTCGCTTATCAATCTCACTTGTCCATCTTTTATATCAAGTATTCTCCAATTTAGGCTTTCCTGTGTTAATGTTGATGCTGTATTTGCACTTGAACCTGAATATGTATTTAACTCTTGTAAGATTGCATCTGTACTCGCTGTGTCAGGAATATATTTCACATAATCTCCTATTTTTATTGTTCCATCATTTACTCTATCTACTATTTTTCCATCTATTTTTTTGTCATTTTCGAGATATTTATTAATCTCGTCTTCATATTCATTTAGAGTTTTTCCTTGCTCCTCTTCTGCTTTTTGTGTTGCATTCTGAGCCTCTTTTGCATTTTTAAATAACCCTTGATTTGTTAATGCTGCTATTGATATTCCTGCCAATATCAACAATATAATTATTGTTATAACTAAGGCTATAAGTGTTATACCTCTTTGACTTTTGTATTTCTTCATAAAAATCTCCCTTTCTATCTCTTGTTTATTGCGAGTTTTATCGTATCTTAATTTTATCAAATCTATAAATGTTTTTCAACACTTTTAGTTATATTTCTATTTTTTTCTCAAAAAAAATAGAAAGAATCTTTTACAACTCTTTCTACTAAAACCAATTTTACATTAAATATAATATTCCTAAAACTATTGTTAAAATTCCAAAAACTATTGAAGAAATAATCATCATTCTTTTTTGTTTTCCTTCCTTAGTTCTACCTTTGTTTTTCTCATAAAAATTATTAGTTGATGAACCTGTTATTGTTTGTGATAATCCAGCATCATCTTTTGTTTGTATCAATGCTAATATTATAACAACTAATGCTACTACAAAATATATCACAGTTAATATTGTTCTTACTATATTCATTTATAATTCCTCCCTGTGGTTTCAAATCTATTACTTGGCTATTTTACCATATATATTTTGAAAATGCAAGTACACCACTCTTATATTATTAAAAAAATACAAAAATCAGTTACAGTTTAGTGAAAAAAAGAAAAAGTTGCTCCAAGTGGTAATATATCAATATTTAAAGTCAAAGACCCAATGGTAGACCCCAGATATGTTTTTGACTAAAAATATTGATATATTACCACTTGGAGCAACTTTTTCTTTTTTTCATTGAACTGTAACAAAAATCAATGCCAAAATTATATTTTTAATCAACACATTACTCAAAAATTTAAAATTTGTAATCCTTATTCCTGCATTATTCAACTCATCATATTTATCAACAATTCTATCAATTTCTTTTTGATCAGAAATTTTCATTTCTTGCATATACTCTTTTGCCAAAAATCTAGCCTTAATCATAGCATCATTTTCCAAATATGTTCTTACAGCATAATACACAAAACCCAATAACATTAAAATTGACAAAAACAACATCTTACATGGCAATATTTTAAAAATTGCTAACACACAAGCAACCTCAAAATAAATCAAATAAACATTTGAAAACACAAAATTAAACCATAATAATTTCTTACTTTGAATTGAATGTAAACATTCATGTGCTATTGTCTGAATTCTTGTATAACTATTTTTCAAATTTGCAATAAATATTTTATTACTTGTTACCAAATACAATGTAGCATTTGAATTTTGATCTTCTTCAATCTTAACATTTTTATTATTTAATTTTTTTAAATACCATTTACACATTTCAATGTTCTCAGGATATTTTTGCGTTAATTCATCTAATTCTTTATCTTCACCTATCTGTTTTAATTCATTTATATTCACATCAAACATAAATCTTAAAACTATATATATTAATATCATAATTATTAGTAAAACTATAAATTCCATAACTTACTCCTTTTCTTTTACTAATAATGTTACTATAAAATCCAATTATTTAAATCCTTAAATTATTTCAAAACATCCATAACTGCATCACCAATTATTTTATTAACATCAGCCAAAACAATATTAAACTTAGTCTCAGCCTCAAAAAATTTAACAGCATCAGAATCCTCATACAATTTCATATATAATTCTTGCATTTTTTTAGTCTTTTCTTCATCATTTTTACCAGTTTGCATCACAATAACTTGTGCATCATATCTAGCAGCCTCAAATTCTTCTATTTTTTTCTTCAAATCTGGATTTAAACTCAAAGATTCTTTTGCCATCTTATAATTTACATATTCTTCTGATTGTTTTAATTCTTGTGCTAATCTGTTTGCTGTATCATATATATTCATCTTTATTACTCCTTTCGTCAGTATTAATATAAACACCAAGGCATAATAAAACTTTAAAATTTTATTATGCCATATAGTTTTTAAACATTATTTGTAGTATCTACACCTGTTTCAGTAGCTGGTCCCTCAATAACAATTTTTGCATTTGTTGGACAAATATTAATCCACGTATTTCCATCATTAACCTTTATCTCATTACCTTGCAAATCTTGATATTTTGTTTGAGCATTTCTAGACTCTTTAATACATTTTATTTTTATAGCCTTTCCATTAGTTATATAATAACCATTAAATGTTCCAATATTTTTAAGGCCTTGTCTACCTTTATTCTCGCTATCTTCCAAAGTATAGTTATCACACATTGTAATTATAATATTTTTAGTTGTTATACTATTTCCTGTATCCCAATCTGTTTGTGCTTTATTTCTCGCATATCTTTTATAAACTTGATTTTGTTCATCATAAACATATTTTACAGTTTGAAGTGATGAATGTGGTATTGTAACACTTAATGCACCTTGTCCATCATCTAAATTAACATCATCTGTAACATACTTTAAAACACTTTTCTTTGTTGATGTTGTTTTATATCCTTTTGATTTTGCTGCTTTTAACAAAGCATCTGTACTTGTAACAGCATTATGTGGAGCTGATTTGTCCTTAACTCTCCAAAATGTTGATGTACTTTCTGTTATTCCATTTATATTATTAATATTATATTGTTTTATATCACTTTCAGCCAATGGACTCCATCCATAATGTGCATATATAGCATCATTTTCCATAACATAATCTAAGAAATAATGTCTTGAACTTCTAACAGGTCCAATTTTATCAACTGTAACACCTTTAAATAATGCCATTAAACGGGTTTCTCCACCTTCAACAATTGCCTCATAAACTAAATATGCTTTATTTAATCCAGCTTGTGGCCATGCTTGATTATGATTATCAATCATTACTGCTATTGATCTATCATTTCCTTTAAATATCTGAACTTCTTTCTTTTTTACTTCTGCTGTTAATACATTATCCTCAGTTTGATCATCTGAAACTTCTTGTGTTGCGTTTTTCTTATCTCTCGTTATTTTATATGCTAAAATTCCACCCGCTACTAATATCAAAATAACTAGTATTGCTATCAAAATTCTTACACTTTTTTTACTCATTTAATAACTCCTTTCTAATCTCTTGTAATTTTAAGTTCATTTAGAATTTTTTCTTCTTTTGGTCTCATTATTTTTTTATCTTCTTCTTCAATATGGTCATATCCCATTAAATGATAGAAGCCATGTACTAGCATATAACTTAATTCTCTTTCAAAACTATGTCCATATTCTTCTGCTTGTTCTCTAACTTTATCAATTGAAATTATTATATCGCCTAAAACATCTTCATATAAAAAGTCTTTGTTTTTAATTTTTTCATCTAATTCGTCTTTTTCAAACATTGGAAATGACAACACATCTGTTGCTCTGTCTATTTTTCTATATTTTTTATTTATTTTTCTTATTTCCTCTGGTGTTGTAAATGTTATTGTAATTATTAATTTTGAATCTAATAAACCTTCTTCTTCAAAGCATTTATCTAAAACTCTTTTTACAATTTTTTCCCAATCTTCTTGTCCTTTTTCTAGATTTAAATATGTAATTTCGTACATTATGCTACCACCCTGTCCTCTTTATTAATTATTCCTGTATATTTTCCTTTTGATTTATATGAATTTTTTAATTCTCTTATTACTCCATAATCAACTAATTTTCTTCTGTAATATGTGATTATTTTTGAATAATCAACTTTTGAATTTTCTATTTTCTTTATATCATTTTTTATAAATAGTACTTCTTTTTGTTTCATATATTCAACAAAATCAACATCTTTTAATTTTGATATTTTTTTATACTTGTCCCAATATTTTTTATATTGTTCTCTTTCTTTTGTATCTTCCCAATATACTTTTGTTGATAATAAACGTACATTATAATCTTCTATTAAATTTATTAACATAGCATATGCTTTTTCTCTTTTTGCAGCCATTTTTGTATCTTGTACTAAAACTCTTGCATCTTTTAATAGTTTTTCATAACATTGTTCAGCAACTATTAATGGTATACTATGTGTAAATAGTTTTCTACTAATTCCTAGTAAAATCATATTTTTTTCTATGTTGTCTTTTGTATCTAATTTTCCAACTGTATAGCTTTCAAATTTTTCATAGTCATCAACAATATCTTTAAATTCATCTTTTGAATTTATTTGCATTTTTAGTGGTAATATATTTTTGATATATTCTTCTAATGTATAGAAGATTTTTACATATATCCATTCTTTTGATGAATCATATATATTTGTTGTGTCTGCTAATTTAATTGAATAGTTCTTTAATATTGCTTTATACAATGTGTCCATTTTATTTACATAGAATTTATTGTATTTCTCTTGGATTTTTTCTTTTGTATTTAAGTTAACACTTTCTTTATCTAATTCTAATAAATATTTTTGTTTTCTATATTTATAATCCATATATTCTTTTTCTTTTAAACTTGTAACTTCATAATATCTTGAAAGCGCATCTCTTTCAAATTCACTTGCTGTGTTATTTTTTACTTTTTTATAAATTGAATCCATTACATATTTATCTAATGCTTCTAGATAAACTGTATATGCATCATCATATTTTTTTTCTAATTCATCTGTATTATAATTTTCTGTATCTTTTTTATAGTTTTCAAATGATTTTATTAAATTATTTCTTTTCATTGAAATTAACATTCCATTAATTCCAATTTTTGTTGGTATTAGTATTTTTGTTAATGTACTTGTGATTTTACTAAAAAAATTTGTATTTGTTCCAGTTATTCTTAAACTTCTCTCTTCCATTTTGTTCTTCCTTTCCATTATAAATTAACTTTTTAATTTATAACTTAAAAAACTATTTTTTCATTTGTCCCTATATCTTCAAGCACCTCATACGTTACATAGACTTCTACTCCGTCTTCTTTTTCATATGTATTTATAATTTTATTGACTATTTTCTCTTTGTTCTCAATTTCATTGTTCAATTCATCCTGTAATTGTTCTATCCCTAAGTTTTTTGCTTCTTCTATTTCATACTTTTTTTGTTCTTCTTTTACTTCTTTATTTGTTGTTTTTATTAAAGAAATAGGTAAATAAAAATCAGAAAATATCTTAAATTTATTCTCCATCACTATTGTATCATAAATTTCAAATTTTGAAAGCCTTTTTGATAAATTTATTTCAAAATTGTTTATTTTTATTTTGTATTTATTCTCAATTTTTCCTGTTTCTGTTCTTTCCGTAGTATTATATGGAATTTTTTTACTTTTTGTATGCCATACTTTTGCTTGAATTTCACCTTTTGCATGTACATATCTTATTCCCGTATATTTTCCTTCCATCCATCCATTTATCAAAGTAGTACCTACATTTACAGTGTCTCCAACTTTTACAGCGATAGTTCCATTTTGTGCACTAATTTTTGTTATAATACCTTGTTTATCAGAAACAATGTTACAATAATCTTCATCATCTATTATATCTGGTTTTGCTGTTGCTTTAACTACTTTTACTATTGCATTTGTGCCTTTTAGTTCTATTCCCATCCAAGCAATATCATCTCTTTTTAGTCTAACCTTATTTATAATATCTTTTGTATTTATTTTTGATTTCATTGTGCCAATTGTAAGACCACTATCTATTACATCTTGATATAAATTTTCCATAGTATCTTTATCTTCTTCAACTATTTGTATATTCCATATAAAATTTGATGAAATAGCTAAAATAATTATTATTACTATTAAAAACGCAAAAAATAACTTTCTTTTCTTATATCTATTAAACAAAAATGGCAACCCTTTTTTCTTTGTTATTTTCATTTTGCATTTTGTCTTTTTTGCAATTTTAGCTACTCTTTTCAAGTCTTTTATTCCAACATTTAATTCTAATTTTACATTTTTATCTCTTTTTAAGTTCCATATTGCTATTTTGTTATTTCTACATATGTTTATAAATCGTTCTATATAATAGCCTTCTATCGATATTCTTATATATCCAATTATATAATTAAATATTATTTTAATAAACATATTTTAATCAAATTTCCTTTCTATATCAATACTTTCAACTTTTCCATTTACTTTTATATCATCATTTGTCATGTTCTCTAATTTAAGTTCAAAACCATTTATATTAACAATTCCAAGCGATGTATTTATTCTGATATAATAATCTTCATATTCTAAAATCCCTTTAAAATTTTCTATTATCATCTCATTAAAACCTGTTATTATTATTTTAGGTGTATCTGTGTAAACTTCTTGTGGCATTTCTAATAATCTGTCAATCTTAGAAAATCTATTTTGCTTTTTTTTCATAATTTCACCCTTTCGCATTACACTTTATATATATGTATTTTAATATAGATGATTTTATGTCTTAAAAATTCGAAAATGAGAGACGTTGAACCCTCATTCCAACATCTCTCATTCCAAAGTTTTTATTCATTTATAATTTTATCAATTGATTCTTCTCTCATTTCCTTAATAATTCTACAACTATTATCAAGTTTAGCTTGTTCCTCATCAGTCAATTCAAGATTTAATAATTCACGAACACCATTACCATTTATAATAGCAGGAACACCAATATAAATATCATCTTGTCCATATTCACCATCTTTTAAATAAGTTGAAACTGTTAAAATAGAATTATCATTATCAATTACAGATTTAACAATTTTACTTAGAGCCATACCTATTCCATAATATGTTGCTTTCTTTTTATTAATAATTTCATATGCTGCATTTACAACATCTTGATGAATTTTCTCTAAGTCTTCCATAGGATGATTTCCATCTTTCATAATATCTTTCATTTTTTTACAACCCACATATGCATGATTCCATGGAACAAACGAAGAATCACCATGTTCTCCCATTATATATGCATGTATGTTTTTGCTTGATACTTTCAAATAATCTGACATTATATAGCGCAATCTTGCTGTATCTAAAACTGTTCCTGAACCAAATACTTGATTTTTTGGAAGTCCTGATACTTTTGCAACAACATATGTCATTAAATCAACTGGATTACTTGCAACAATTATAACTCCATTAAATCCACTTGACATTATATTTTGTGTAATTTGTTTCATTATTTTTGTATTTGTTTCTGCTAATTCCAATCTAGTTTGTCCTGGTTTTTGTGCAATTCCTGCTGTGATTACAACAACTTGTGCATCTTTACATTCATCATAGTCTCCGGCTTTTATAATCATTTTTTGTGGTGCAAATGGTAACCCATGTGATAAATCCATTTGTTCTCCTATTGTCTTATCTTTATCTATGTCTACTAATACAAGTTCACTTACGCCTCCTCTATTAAGCATTGTATATGCCATACTCATTCCTACAAATCCTGTTCCTACTAAAACTACTTTTCCTTTTTTCATATTATATCATCCTTTCTATTAGTTTTATTTAAGAATGTATTTAGGATATTTTTCGTTAACATTCTTCTTTCTAAAAATTTCTATAATATTATATATCTATTTTATGTATTTTTAAACAGATTATCAAAAAAAAATTTACTTTTTGTTTTTTTTATGATATAATTCGAAAAAATAAACCAAGTAAGGAGTGTTATAAAATGTCTAGTTCAGATAATACAACTGCTTTGGCTGAAAATAAAGTGTTAATTTTGTATATTTTAGGTCAATTGCCTAATGGTATTTTAGAAGACGGCTTATACAAACTTATATCTTCTATAAATGATGTTAATTACTTTTATTTTAAAGAAGTTCTAACAGATTTATTGGATTCCAAATTAGTTGGCATATTCACAAAAGATGAAGAAGAAGAATCTGTACTAAAAATAACAAGTGAAGGAAAAAATGCACTTTCTCTTACATTAGATGTATTACCAGGAATATTAAAATTAAAAGCCGATAATGTTTTTAAAGAACAATTTTCTTCAATAGCTGATGCTACATCTATTACAGCTGAATTTATTCCTAGAAGTGAAAACGATTATACTATTAAGTGTAGAATTATAGAAAAAAATGAAACAATATTTGAAGTTAGAACATTTGCAGGTTCTCGTGAAAGAGCTAAAAAAATAGTTGATAATTGGAACAAAAATGCTTCTAAAATATACCCTAAAATGCTAGATATATTATTAGAAGATGAAAACTAAAAAAGAGAAGAATTGGGTGTTGCACCTTTTTCTCTCTTTTTTCTTAATTTATTTTTTTCTTCTTAATATCCATCCTTCTTCACATTTAATTGGTAACTTCATAAGAACTTTTTGTCCTTTAACCCCAGGGCTAACACTATCAATTTCTTCACCAGTTTCATCATCCCATAATTTTGTAATTTCAAATGTTTCTGGTTCTAGTCTATTTGGAATTATTATCTCCATTATATCCCCTACTGCAAGTTTATTTTTTATTTCAATAACTGATTTTTCTTCTTGGTATTCTAGTATTTTTCCTCCAAATTCATATTTATCATTATATTGTCTACCACTTAAATCTTGAATATTTTTATTATTTCTATCATTAAAATAAAATGTAGTAAATTCTCTTGTTTTTACTTTTTCTATTTCTTTCATATATTTTGTATAATCATAATTTTCTGGATCTTTCATATAATCATCAATTGCATTTCTATAAACATTAATTACACTAGCTATATAATATTCTGTTTTTAATCTTCCTTCTATTTTCAAGCTATCAACACCCATGTCTATTATTTCAGGAAGTTCTTTAATTAAACATAAATCTCTTGATGAAAAAATACTTGTTCCATTTTCGCTTTCTTCTATTGGATAAAATTGTCCTGGATTATTTTTTTCTTCCGCATATAAATTATATGACCATCTACAACTTTGTGCACAATCACCTAAATTTGCACTTCTTCCACACATAAAATCACTTAAAAAACATCTTCCTGAAAATGCAAAACATATTGAACCATGTCCAAACATTTCAACTTCCAAATCTTTTGGCTTGTTTTCCATTATGTATCTCAATTGTTCTTTGTTAATTTCTCTTGCCATTATTACTCTTTCAGCACCATTTTTATACCAGAAGTTTGCATCTCGTAAACTTACTATATTTGCTTGTGTACTCACATGTATTGGTACATTTGGAGCATATTGTTTTAATGTTTCTATTACTCCTCCATCTGCTGCAATTATTGCATCTGGTTTTACTTTATTTAATATTTTTGCCATTTCTATTATTTCTTCATATTTATCATCCCATGCAAATATATTTAATGTTACATGTACTCTTTTTCCAATGCTGTGTGCATATTCAATTGTTTTTATTAAATCATTATTGTCCATGTCTGCTCTTGTTCTTAGTGATAATGATGATGTTCCACAATATACTGCATCTGCTCCATATTTAAATGCTGTTTTTGCTTTTTCAAATGAACCCGCTGGTGCTAGTAATTCTATTTTTTTCATTTTATTTCTGTCCTCCAATAAATTTTTTAATATTTTATCACATTTTTCTCATTTATTCTACATAAATTACAAAAATTCAAAAAAAACACGGTTACAATTCAATAAGAATCTTTTTTATAGTATCACTACCTATATGTTTTTAAAACTTGAACCTTTTCATTACATTCAAAAAGAAAATTTAATATAAAAATGTGCGC
>OKRZ01002468.1_pt1 | contig 13444 bp, 9 predicted proteins | sample 1601141 | NCBI WGS metagenome assembly OKRZ01 (sample SAMEA3541524, study PRJEB24748) | human gut metagenome | biome: human gut; feature: human-associated habitat; material: faeces | place: China | collected 2012
GGCATCACTTAAATTTTGAGAATTATGAAAACAAAGATTGTAACTTTCGGAGACCCGGTACGGTGGGCGGTGCGGTCTATATGAACGCCGGTGCCTACGGCAATGAGCTGAAGGACGTGCTGGAGAGCGTGACCTTCCTTGACAGTGATTTGCAGCTGCGCACACTGCCTGCGGCAGACCTGGCCATGGGCTATCGCACGAGCATTTTTGAGCAGAACCCCGACTGGTGCATCCTGTCGGCCACGGTGGTGCTGCACCGCGGTGACGGAGCCGCCGTGCTGGCCCGTATGCAGGAGCTGCTGGGCAAGCGCAGGGAAAAGCAGCCCCTTGAATGGCCGAGCGCCGGCAGCACCTTCAAGCGGCCCCAGGGCGCGTTTGCGGGTAAGCTGATCGAGGACTGCGGCCTGCGGGGCTTTACCGTGGGCGGCGCACAGATCAGTGAAAAGCACTGCGGCTTTGTCATCAACCGCGGCGGCGCGACCTGCGCCGACGTGGTCGCACTGACCGAGCAGGTCCGGCAAATTGTTGAGGCCAGGACCGGCTTTGTGCTGGAACGCGAAATTCGCGTGGTAAAATAAGAGAGCGGTGGGGAAGATGAATTTTCTGATCGTGACCGGCCTTTCCGGCGCGGGCAAGTCAATGGCTGTCAACGCACTGGAGGACATCGGCTTTTTCTGCATTGACAACATCCCGGTGGCGCTGCTGCCGCGTATCGTGGACTTCGCCTTGCAGGGCGAAAACCAGCTGAACCGCGTCGCCGTCGTCATGGACGTGCGCGGCGTGCGCAGCATTGAAAAGCTGCAGGAGGCGCTGGCCGACCTCGATGAAAAGAAGATCGACTACGATATTCTTTTCCTGGATGCCAACGATGCAGCCATTCAGCGCCGCTACAAGGAGACGCGCCGCCAGCACCCGCTGGCCGCCGCCGAGAAAATTCCCATCACCGAGGCCATCGCGCGGGAACGCCGCCTTCTGCAGCCGCTGCGCGATAAGGCAAAATATGTCATTGACACGTCGCTGCTCTCGGCAGCGCAGAACCGGGAGCGGGTGTGCAGCCTGTTCCTGGACAAGGGCGAAAGCCCGATGGAGCTGATGGTCGTATCCTTCGGCTTCAAGTACGGTCTGCCGCAGGAGGCAGATCTCGTGCTCGATGTGCGCTGCCTGCCGAACCCCTTCTATGTGCCGGAGCTCAAGCACAAGACCGGTCTGGATCAGGAGGTCGTTGACTACGTCATGGCCTCCGAGGAGTCGCAGGAGCTGCTGCACCGCTATGAGTATATGCTCGAATACGCGCTGCCGCTCTACGTGAAGGAGGGCAAGAGCCAGCTGATGATCGCGGTGGGCTGCACCGGCGGCAAGCACCGCTCCATCACCTTTGCGCGTAAGATCGGTGAATTTTGCAAGAAGCTCGGCTACGCACCCAGCGTACAGCACCGCGACGTGAACCGAAGTCTATAATAAGGGAGAACACCGCCTTGAGCTTTTCTCAAGAAGTGAAAAACGAAATACTGCGCCGCAAAATTTCAAAGCCCTGCTGCAACATGGCCGCCGCGTATGCGGTGGCCTGTTTTGGCAAATACTTTGATGACCGCGGTGTTGTTCTGCAAACCGAAAATGAGGGCGTGGCCCATTTTGCCCAAAAGCTCTACCGCCGCTGCGGCGTGCAGGGGACGGTCATCAGCAAGGAGCGCCCCACCGGCCCCGTGTATGAGTTCAGCGTGAAGGACCCTGACGAGGTCGCCAAAATGCTGGCGCTCTTTGGCCACACCGGCAAGGAGCCGACCCTGCGCATCCGCCCGGAAAACTTCAAATGCCAAAACTGTATGCAGGCGTTCATCGCCACGGCGTTTCTGTGCTGCGGCACGATGACAGACCCCGAAAAGAGCTATAATCTGGAGTTCCTCTCCACGCGGCATTACCTTTCCCAACAGCTGGAGGCCATGCTGGCGGAGCATAACTTCCACCCGCACCGCGCACTGCGCAAGGGCGCGAACACGATTTACATCAAGGCGGCGGATCATATCGAGGACCTGCTGACCTTTATGGGCGCGGGCGGCGCGGCCATGCGTATCATGGACCAGCGCATGTACAATGAAATGCGCAACAAGACGAACCGCCTTTCCAACTGCGAGACGGCCAACATCAGCAAAAGCGTGAATGCCGCCGTGCAGGTGCAGCTGGCGATTGAAAAGCTGCAGGCGGCGGGGGCGCTGAACACCCTGCCCGAGACCCTGCGCCACACCGCCAGGCTGCGGATGCAGTACCCAGACCTGCCGCTGGCCAAGCTGGCGCAGAAGTTTGACCCGCCGGTCAGCAAGGCCGGGCTTTCCCACCGCATGAAGAAGATCCAGGAGGCCGCCGCCCGTCTGGATGCTGCCCCGGAGCCTACCGAAAAGGAAGCAACGAATGCCTGAAACGACCCAAAGACAATTTACCCACCTGCATGTGCATACCGAGTACAGCCTGCTGGACGGTGCCTGCCGCATTGACCGGATGTTTGACCGACTGAAGGCGATGGGGCAGACGGCGTGTGCCATCACGGATCACGGCGTCATGTACGGCTGTGTGGCGTTTTTTGACGCCGCCAAGGCCGCAGGCATCAAGCCGATCATCGGCTGTGAGGTCTATGTGGCGACCCGCACTCGGTTTGACAAGGTCAACCGCATCGACGGCAACAACCACCTGATTTTGCTGTGCAAAAATGAGACAGGCTACAAGAACCTTATCAAGATGGTCTCCGCCGGCTTTACCGAGGGCTTTTACTCAAAGCCCCGCATTGACAAGCAACTGCTGGAAAAATACCACGACGGCCTGATCTGCCTGTCTGCTTGTCTCGCGGGCGAGATCCCCAAGGCACTGCTGGCGGGGGACTACGACCGCGCCAGGCAGACGGCCCTGTGGTACCGTGACCTGTTTGGTGCGGAAAACTACTATATCGAATTACAGGACCACGGCCTTGAGGAGGACCAGGCCGTGCTGCCGCAGCTCATCCGCTTAGCGCGTGAGACCGGCATCCCGATGGTCGCAACGAACGACGCCCACTACATCACGAAAGAGGACGCCAAGATGCAGAGCATTCTGCTGTGCATCCAGACCGGCAAGACCATCAACGATGTGGACCGCATGGAGTTCCAGACCGACGAGTTCTACCTGAAATCCACCGACGAGATGTACGATCTGTTCTCGATGGTGCCGGAGGCCTGCGAGAACACGAACAAAATTGCCGAGCAGTGCAATTTCGAGTTCACCTTTGGCGAGACAAAGCTGCCGTACTTCAAGGCCCCGGACGGCATGGAGAACCAGGAATACTTTGAAAAGCTCTGCTGGGACGGCCTCGAGCGCCGCTATCCCGGCGGGGTCACGGACGCTTTGAAGGAGCGCCTGACCTATGAGATCAATGTCGTCAAGACGATGGGCTACACGAACTACTACCTTATCGTCTACGACTTTATCAACTACGCCAAAAGCCACGACATCCCCGTCGGACCGGGCCGCGGCTCTGGCGCGGGCAGTCTGGCGGCCTACTGCGTCGGCATCACCGACATAGACCCCATCCGGTACAATCTGATTTTTGAACGCTTCCTGAACCCCGAGCGCGTCTCAATGCCCGACTTTGACGTTGACTTCTGCTACGAGCGCCGTCAGGAGGTCATTGACTACGTCAACGAGAAGTATGGCCGCGACCATGTGGCCCAGATAGTGACGTTCGGTACAATGGCCGCCCGCGCCGCCGTGCGCGATGTGGGCCGCGTTATGGGCATGAGCTATCAGGACGTGGACCGTGTGGCAAAGCTCATCCCCACAGACCTGAAAATGACGCTGAAAAAGGCGCTGGAGGTCAGCCCCGACTTAAAGACGTTGTACGACGCCGACAATCAGGTACATGAGCTGATCGACACCTCGCTGAAGGTCGAGGGCATGCCGCGCCACGCCTCCACCCACGCGGCGGGCGTCGTCATCACCCGTGACCCCGCTACCGAGTATGTGCCGCTGTCCACCAACGACGGCCTGCCCGTGACCCAGTTCAACATGGTGGAGATCGAGCGTCTGGGTCTTTTGAAAATGGATTTTCTGGGTCTGCGCACGCTGACGGTCATCCATGATACCGAGCTGGCCGTGCGCCGCAAGGACCCGGATTTCCGCATTGCGAACCTCGACTATGACGATCCCGACACCTACGCGATGCTGGCAAAGGGCGAGACCGAGGGTATCTTCCAGCTTGAATCCACGGGCATGACGCAGGTGCTTGTCGGCATGCGCCCGAAAAACCTCGAGGACATTATCGCACTGATCTCGCTCTACCGCCCCGGCCCGATGGACTCCATTCCGACCTATCTGCGCAACCGCAAGGACCCGTCCCATGTGACCTATAAGACGCCGCAGATGGCGCACATCGTCGATGTCACGAACGGCGTTGTCATCTATCAGGAGCAGGTCATGCAGATCTGCCGCGAGCTGGCCGGCTTCAGCTTCGGCCAGGCTGATAACGTCCGCCGCGCCATGAGTAAAAAGAAGCTCAAGGTCATGGAGGCAGAGCGTGAGCACTTCGTCCACGGCTGCAAAGAGCCGGGCAAGGAGTGCGCGGGCTGTGTTGCCAACGGCGTGCCGGAAAATATTGCCAACGAAATTTACGACGATATGATCAGCTTTGCGTCGTATGCGTTCAACAAATCCCACGCCGCCTGCTACGCCTACGTGGCGTTCCAGACTGCGTATTTGAAATGCCACTACCCGCATGAGTTCATGGCGGCGCTGCTGACGAGCGTGCTCGACAACACATCCAAGGTCATTGAGTACACAACGGAGTGCCAGCGCTTGGGGATAAAGGTCCAGCAGCCTGACATCAACGTGTCGCGCGGCGGCTTCACGGCGGACGGCGAGCGGATCCGCTTTGGACTGAACGCGGTCAAGAGCGTGGGCCGCGACCTGATCGAAGCCGTCATTAAGGAGCGTGCCGAGCGCCCCTATAGCAGCCTCTATGACTTCTGCAAGCGGCTGCACGGCACGGGTCTCAACCGCCGCGCGCTGGAGAACCTTGTCAAAGCCGGTGCATTCGATACTCTGGAGCCGACCCGCCACGGTATGCTCGAGAGCGTCGAAGGGATTCTGAAAAGTGTCGAGACCGACGCCCGCCAGAATCTGGACGGCCAGATGGACCTGTTCGGCCTGATGGGCGGAGGGGAGGACGAGAAACCCGCAAACGACTATAAGGTCCCGAACCTGCCGGAATATTCCGCCTCTGATCTGCTGAAAATGGAGAAGGAGGTCTCCGGCCTCTATCTGTCCGGCCATCCGCTGGACGCTTACCGTGCCCAGATCGCGCAGGTTTCCGCCTGCACGATTGCTCAGCTGCTGGGCGAGGACGCAAAGCAGTTTGACAACCAGACGGTGACGCTTGTCTGCACAATCGTCAAAAACAAGATCATGACCACCAAGTCCAACACGCTGATGGCCTTTACCACCGTCGAGGACCTGACCGGCAGCATGGAGCTGCTGGTGTTCCCGCGCATCCTGGCCGAGTGCCGCGCGGCCTTGCAGGAAAACGCCGTTGTGGTCGCCAATGGCCGCGTCTCCGTCAAGGAGGACGAGGCCGCCCGCCTGATCGTCGAGGGCGTGCAGCCCATCGAGACCTACGACCCCGGTAAAAACTTTGGCATGAACCGCGTGGAGCGCGTCAAGCGTGAGACAAGCGGGGGAGGGGCCGCCGGGTATTTCCTGACTGTGCCCTCCCGCGACAGTGCGCAGATGCACAAGGTAGAAAACCTGCTCTGCAACATTTTCGACGGGGGCACGGTGCGGGTGTATTTCCGCTTCCAAGATACCGGCAGGGCCATGCTGGCGCGGCACATGGCGGTAAAGGATGATCCGCTTCTGCGCGCCGAATTGGAGCGTATTTTGGGCAAGGATTGTGTAAAAGTTCAGGATGTTGAACACTCTGCAAAATAAATCCATACGTTTTGCGCGATTTATCCATAATTTCAGGGCGCAAAGTGTGGTATAATGTGTATGGTCGCGAGATTGTTAAAAATTTATTGTAACGTGATGACCACGCCTGAATAAATCGTAATGGTTCAGGCGGGTCCATAGTTCCCGAAATAGGAGGGGCTCGCTTTATGGCTAAGGAAATCAAAACGATCGGTGTGCTCACCAGCGGCGGTGACGCACCTGGCATGAACGCTGCTGTGCGTGCCATTGTTCGTGCAGGCATCAGCAAGGGCTACCGCATGATGGGCATCCAGCGTGGTTACAACGGCCTGATCAACGGCGAAGTTTATGAAATGAACGTCCGCAGCGTATCGGAGATCATCCACCGCGGCGGTACGATTCTGTATACCGCGCGCTGCCTGGAGTTCAAGACGAAGGAAGGCCAGGCCAAGGGTCTTGCCCGCTGCAAGGAGCTGGGCATCGACGCACTGGTCGTCATCGGCGGCGACGGCTCCTTCATGGGCGCCCGTGCGCTGGCCAACCAGGGCATTCCTTGCATCGGCCTGCCCGGCACCATCGATAACGACATCGCCTGCAGCGAATACACCATCGGCTACGATACGGCTATGAATACCGCTGTCGAGGCCATCGATAAGCTGCGCGACACCACCCAGAGTCATGACCGTTGCTCTGTCGTTGAGGTCATGGGCCATCATGCCGGTTATATTGCCCTGAACGTCGGTATCGCTACCGGCGCTGTGGCTGTTCTGCTGCCGGAGATCCCGTTCGATTTTGAGCGCGATATTCTCGAGCGTATGCGCCAGACCCAGGTCACGGGCAAGAAGCACTTCATTATCATCGTGTCCGAGGGCGTTGTCGGTGCGCAGGAGCTGGCCAACCAGATCCAGGCGGCCACCGGCGTTGACTCCCGTGCAACCGTTTTGGGTCACATCCAGCGCGGCGGCTCCCCGACGGTCCGTGACCGCGTGAACGCCTCGCTGATGGGCTACCACGCCATTGACCTGCTGGACAAGGGCATCTACAACCGTGTTGTTGCCGTCTCCGGCGACAAGATCGTTGACTACGATGTCAACGTTGCACTGTCCATGCACAAGACGATTGACCGCGATATGATCGAGATCGCCAAAGCAATCTCTATCTAAAAGTACAGCTTGCAGGGCCGCATTCCGCAGGGAATGCGGCCTTTTTGTCATTCTGATATATTTTATAAGCGTAACCCAGCTTTTATAAGATTTTATAATATTTTTGCAAAAACCTGTTGACATTTGAAAAAAGGTTTGCTATAATAGCAAACGTCGTCAGGAGCGAACGCGCCGAGGCGACGCCAGCTATGGGGGATTAGCTCAGCTGGGAGAGCGCTTGCATGGCATGCAAGAGGTCACCGGTTCGATCCCGGTATTCTCCACCACAAAGACCTGTCAGAGAATTCTGGCAGGTCTTTTTTTACATATTCGATTATTAGCGCACCCTGCATGCAAAGAACCCATCCGCTTTGTCACACGCCGCGTAAAACACCTCGCCATGCTGGCCAATGCCCTGCGCGTGGAGCCGGGCGTCCAGCCAGCGCTCGTCACGGCCTGCAGCCTTTAAATTGTCCTGCATGAGATGGCCGTCTATAATCAGGTCATACCAGGTGCTGGCGGCGTCCGGGTGCAGCTGCATATCGTCGGGCGTCAGGGGACGGCTGCAGCTTTTGGGCAGAAAGCTGATCTGGCCGTTTGTCTCTAAAATTGCCGTTTCTATTTCGTTCGGGTCAAAGTACCCGGCCACGCGGGCCTGACCCAGGAACTCGTTCACGTCGATGGCAGCGCGCTGCAGGCTGCTTTTCAGGATAACACCGTCGTCCATCAAAATCAGGCTGCGTCCGCTCCAAAGGCTGCGCATAGCGTTGCTCTTGCAGGCAGTGTAGTGCACGAACCACGTCACCAGCCCATAGACCACAAGCGCAGAGAAGGGCCGCCACCACTGCTCAAGATTCGTCGCCAGCTCTGCGCCGATGGAACCCACCGTAACGGCGTTCAGGTAGTCGAACGGGCTCATCTGCGCAATCTGCCGCTTGCCGCCCGCGCGGGTGAAAATAAACATCGCGGCCAGCGACAGCAGGCTCGTCAGCACGACCTGCCCGACCTCCGGAAAAACGTCAGCCATAAAAAACACTCCTCTCTGCGTTAGCTTTTGCGCAGTTATGACCTTTTATGCGGAAAAATCAGTTGACAAGCGGCACAAAACGGCATATAATAAGCCTGTAAAAAGGAAAATAGCGATGAAAGGGCCAATGCCGTCCGTTCCGTCCCTCAGAGAGAAAGCCATTTGGTGCAAGGCTTTCACGCGGAAGCACGGCAGAGCCACCCCGGAGCTTTCGGCGCAGAGCCGAGCGTACCTGCGGCGTTAACGCAGACACAAAGCGGCAGTGCTGTTGTATTATATTCTTGCGGCGCTGCAAACCGGGTGGTACCACGGAAGCATAACAGCCTTCGTCCCTGTATTGGGGCGTGGGCTGTAATTTTTTGTGGCGGACCCTGCATCGCAATTTTATGGATTGGAGAACAACACCTATGCAATGGACCGGATTGAACGAGCTTCGCGAAAAGTACCTGCATTATTTTGAGACTAAGGGCCACCTGCGTCTGGGCAGCTTCCCGCTGGTTCCGAAGGACGACCCCAGCCTGCTGCTGATCAACAGCGGCATGGCCCCCATGAAGAAATGGTTCCTCGGCCAGGAAGAGCCGCCGCGGCATCGCGTGACCACCTGCCAGAAGTGCATCCGCACCCCGGATATTGAGCGCGTCGGCATCACGGCCCGCCATGGCTGCTTCTTTGAGATGCTGGGCAACTTCAGCTTCCAGGATTACTTCAAGAAGGAAGTCATTCCCTGGGCGTGGGAGTTCCTGACCAAGGAACTCGAGATTCCCGCTGACCGCCTGTACATCTCGGTTTATCAGGAGGATGACGAGGCCTACGACATCTGGACGAAGGAAGTCGGCATCCCCGAGGACCACATGGTCCGCCTGGGCAAGGAGGACAACTTCTGGGAGCACGGCTCCGGCCCCTGCGGCCCCTGCTCTGAGATCTACTATGACCGCGGCCTGAAGTACGGCTGCGGCAAGCCGACCTGCGGCGTCGGCTGCGACTGTGACCGCTTCATGGAGATCTGGAACCTCGTGTTCAGTCAGTATGATGCCGACGGCAAAGGCAACTATGAGCTGCTGGCCAAGCCGAACATTGATACCGGCATGGGCCTGGAGCGTCTGGCCGTCGTCATGCAGGATGTCAACAACCTGTTCGAGGTCGATACCGTTGCCGCCGTTCTGCACCACGTCGAGCGCATCTCGGGCAAGAAGTACGGCGAGAACGAGAAGGATGACATCTCCATCCGTGTGATTACCGACCACATCCGTGCCACCGTCTTTATGGCCTCCGACGGCATCCTGCCGTCCAACGAGGGCCGCGGCTACGTCATGCGCCGTCTGCTGCGCCGCGCCGCCCGCCATGGCCGTATGCTGGGCATCAACCGCCCGTTCCTGACCGAGCTGGTCGAAACGGTCATCGAGTCCAGCGAGGCCGGTTACCCCGAGCTGCGCGAGCATGAGTCTTATATCAAGAAGGTCATCGGCACCGAAGAGCTGCGCTTCGGCCGCACCATCGACGCCGGTCTGAACATCCTGACCGGCATGATGGGCCGCCTGAAGGAGGCTCATGAGAAGGTCCTGTCCGGTGTCGAGGCGTTCAAGCTGAACGATACCTTCGGCTTCCCGCTCGACCTGACACGTGAGATTGCCGCCGAGGCAGGCTTTGCCGTCGATGAGGCCGCATTCCACATCGAGATGACCAAGCAGCGTGAGCGCGCCCGCGCCGAGCGCCTGGCCAAGGATATTTCCGGTTGGAGCGCTGACCTGTTCGGTGAGCTGACCGCCGAGCCCACCCAGTTTGACGGCTACGAGACCCTGTCCGAGAAGGCTAAGGTTCTGGCTCTGTCCGACGGGGAGGAGTTCGTCGATGCCATCGCCACCGACGAGGCGGGCGAGGCCAAGGACGGCGTGCTGGTCGTGCTGGACCGTACCCCGTTCTATGCAGAGATGGGCGGTCAGGTCGCTGACCACGGTTATCTTGTCAGCGGCGACGCCAAGCTGAAGGTTACCCAGGTCAAAAAGACCCCGAAGGGCTATTTCGTCCATACCTGTGAGCTGCTGGACGGCACCATCCACGTTGACGACGAGGTCACCGCTTCCGTCGATGAGAAGCGCCGTGCCGCCATCTGCCGCAACCACACCGCCACCCACCTGCTGCAGAAGGCCCTGCGCGAGATCCTGGGCGAGCATGTCCATCAGGCCGGCAGCTATCAGGACGACCAGATCACCCACTTCGACTTTACGCATTTCAGCGCCGTCAGCCCCGCCGAGCTGGCCGAGGTCGAGCGCCGCGTCAACGAGAAGATTTACGAGGCTCTGCCCGTCACCGTCAAGGACCTGCCCATCGAGGAAGCCAAGAAGATGGGCGCTATGGCTCTGTTCGGTGAGAAGTACGGCAGTGTCGTCCGTGTTGTCGACGCCGGCGGCTGGAGCACCGAGTTCTGCGGCGGCACCCATGTCACGAACACCGCACAGATCGGCTGCTTCAAGATTTTGAGTGAGTCCAGCGTGGCTGCCGGTATCCGCCGCATTGAGGCTACCACCGCCTTCGGCGTGCTGGATCTGCTGGATGACCGCACCGAGATTTTGGCCAAGACCGCTGTTGCCCTGAAGGCCAACAACCTGAAGGACGCTCCTGCCCGCGCCGAGGCACTGGCTGCTGAGCTGAAGGAGACCGCTAAGCAGCTTGAAATCCTGAAGGCCCAGATGGCTGCCGCCAAGATCGACGGCCTGTTTGAGAACGCCGCCGACATCGACGGCGTGCGCATCGTCTCCGCCTACCTGACCGGCACCGGTGCCGATACCCTGCGCGACATGGTCGATAAGGTGCGCGACAAGGCGCCCAATGCCGTGACCGTGCTTATCGGCAGCGACGGTAATAAGACGATGATGGCTGTCGGTGTTTCCAAGAACGCCATGGCCCGCGGCCTGAAGGCAGGTGCCCTCGTCAAGAAGATTGCCGCTATCGCAGGCGGCAACGGCGGCGGCAAGCCCGACTTCGCTATGGCCGGTATCCGCGACACGTCCAAGATCGACGACGCGCTGAACGCTGTGCCCGAGATCGTCAAGGCGGAAATGAATCAGTAATTCTTTGCCATAAAATCCACTGCAAAGGAGGGATTCCGGATGGAGGATTGTCTGTTCTGCAAGATCGCCGCAGGCGAGATCCCCTCGAACAAGCTGTTTGAGGACGACAAGCTGCTGGCGTTCTACGACATCGACCCGCAGGCCCCCGTGCATTTTCTCGTCATCCCGAAGCAGCACATTGCGTCTGCCGCAGCCCTGACCGAGGATGACGCCGCGCTGCTGGGCCACATCTACGCGGTCATTGCGCAGCTGTGCAAAAAGCTGGGCGTCGACGAGAGCGGCTACCGCGTTGTGACCAATGTCGGCGCGGACGGCGGCCAGAGCGTTAAGCACCTGCACTTTCATGTGCTGGCTAAGCGCAGCCTTGCATGGCCTCCGGGCTGATGCCGGGCGTTGCACAAAACACTTGTGAATCAATAAAGAGAGGTAAACTAACATGGCAGATACCTATACACTGCACATTGCGGGTCTGACCCGTGAGCTGCCCATCTGCAAGGTCAACGACCACATGGATATTGCCGCTTTCATCATGTTCAGTGATGTGGAGCTGACCGAGGCATGCGCCGCAGCTCTGCTGAAAAAAGCCCCCGAGTTTGACGTGATCCTGACCGCCGAGGCCAAGGGCATCCCTCTGGCCTACGAAATGGCGCGCCAGAGCGGCAAATACTGGATTCCCGCCCGCAAGGGTCCGAAGCTGTATATGCGTGAGCCTGTCATCATCGAGGATCAGTCCATCACGACTGCCGGTAAGCAGACGCTGGTCATCGACAAGAAGGACATCGAGTATATGGACGGCAAGCGCATCCTGATCGTGGATGACGTTATCTCCACCGGCGGCTCCCTGCATGCACTGGAAACGCTGGCCGCCAAGAGCACCGGCACGGTAGTCGGCTGCTGCGCAGCACTCGCTGAGGGCGACGCTGCCAAGCGCACCGACATCTTTTTCCTGGAGCCGCTGCCGCTCTTCCTGCACTAAGCAATGAAACGAAAGCTCGGTTGGTTTGGTCTCGGCTTTGCCGGGGCTGAGCTTGCTGCGGCCATTCTGCCGCCGCTGGTCTGTGTGCCCGCGGCGGCATTTTTGGTATGTCTGGCGCTATTATGGATAAAACGCCGCAGAGACAGCGCCATCCCGGTACTGGGTGCGCTGTGCGGTCTTGCGTGGTTTCTGGTGTTTACCCTTGTATGGGTGCGGCCCGTCAAGGCACTGGCCGGGCAGACCGTGACCTGCACGGCGGTGGTGGAGACGGACGCCGATGCTTCCTACAGCGAAAGCCGCCTGCGCGGTACGCTGCGGCTGACTGAAATTGACGGCAGGGCGGCCAACGTAAAGGTTCAGTGTGCGTCCTTTCCCGGCGAGAGTGCGGGGGAGCGGTTCACTGCAAAATTTGCGCTGACCGAGCTGCCCGACAACAAATACCGCCTGAACCGCCAAAGCAAGGGTGTCTATTTGCAGGCGGAGTATCTGGGCAGCTACCACCCACTGGACGCCAGCCGCGCACCACGGTTTGCGCTGTATCGGCTGCGGCAACGCTGGTCGGCCACACTGCGCCGCTGGCTGCCGCGGCAGCTGGACGGCATCGAGGCCGCTATGCTGCTGGCGGACAAAAGCCGTCTGGATGACAGCGTGCAGCAGGCCTTCCGCACGGCGGGGGTATCGCACCTGCTGGCGGTGTCTGGGCTGCATCTGGCGCTGCTCTGCGGGCTGCTGGGCTTTGGCCGCAAATGGAAATTTTATAGACCGCTGATTTTGCTGCGCGTTGCGGCGGCGCTGTTTTACCTGCTGCTGACCGGAATGCCGATCTCTGTATCGCGCGCCGGGATCGTGCTGTTGGTGGCGCTGGTGGGGGACTTCTTCCTGCTGCCGCCCGACCTGCTGACCTCAACGAGCTTTGCGGCCATCCTGCTGGGGCTGCAAAACGCCTATGCGCCGTGCGACCTTGGCTTTCAGCTGTCGTTCTGCGCCGTGCTGGGCGTGCAGGCTGCGGCAACACTGGCCCGCATCGAGCAGCGCGCAGCGCAGGACAAGCCCGCCGCCGTCAAGGCGCTATGCCAAGTGGCAGAGCCTGTGCAAACGGCAGTGCTTGCCAGCCTTGGCACGCTGCCGGTGCTGGTGGCCCACGGCATGGCGGCCAGCCTGGTCGGGGTGCTCTGCAACCTGCTGGTCGTCTGGATGGTCCAGCCCGCCCTGCAACTGGGCATCCTGCTGCTGGTTTGCAGCGCCGTGCCGTTTTTGGCGGCAATCACAAACCTGACGGCTCTCGTGCTGAGTCTCTGGCTCAAGG
>OKRZ01002498.1_pt1 | contig 13356 bp, 9 predicted proteins | sample 1601141 | NCBI WGS metagenome assembly OKRZ01 (sample SAMEA3541524, study PRJEB24748) | human gut metagenome | biome: human gut; feature: human-associated habitat; material: faeces | place: China | collected 2012
ATAGGGCTGGTTTTGGTGATTGCTTGAATTTAGTTATTATGAGTTTGGGTGGTGGTAAATTTGAAACTAGGTAAATATGGTGTTTGGGCTAAGAAGTATTTGGAAGAGTATAAGCCTTTTAAGTTTTCTCGTTTGGTTATGGATGGTTCTGTTATGGATTATTTGTTGGAGTTTTAATATCATTTGAAGGGTTATGTTAATTTGATTGAGTTTGAACTTAGAGAAAAGTTTCCTGCTCCTTCTGAGAATGAGAGTTTTGTTGAGCAGGTTAATTATATTTATATGATTCAGGAGATGGTGGATGAGTTTGTGAAAGATGAGATTAAGTTGGTGTAGAAAAAAGCCCTATTGGGCTTTTTCTATTATAAAAGTTTTGCTATAATATCAAAAATTGAAGTACTAACTCATTCTAATATAAGCAATTTGAACATATTTTTTATTATATATATTCTATTATTATTATTTTGTTATTCATTTAAATATTTAATCATAGGTTCCACATCCAAAGCTAATAGTGGCTTTCCCACTAATTCATTACTATGTTTTATATAATTCATATAATAAGTTTTAGATTGGTTATTCATATACTTTATTTCATCCGAATTCTTTTTATCTTTTTTCATTGTAAATGCTTTTACCAATATGTTTTTCATTTTTTCTTGATCTATGTTAATGCTATCAATATTAAAAACATTAGCTTTTATATTATTAGAATCCTCTTTTCCTTTAATTTTAAATTCTGTGAAATCTTCTATTCGTATTTCATTTAATATTTTAGCTAAATCCGAATTTTCCATTTTCAAAATTTTTTCATCATAAATCATTTTTTTAATCACATTAATAAATTTCCTTGTAAATAAACTTATATCAATGCCACTATCATCTAGATTATATAATATCTTACTTGAATAATCTAACAATTCTATAACATCCGGATCACTGCTAATATCTTTTAGTTTCTCTATATCACCTTTTTGATTTTCATCTATTGGTACCTTGGAAATATGACTTCTTTCATATATAATATCTTCAAAAAACTTTCTATACGATAAAAATACTCTATAAGATTTCTCTAAATTCATGTAATAAACATTTTCTTGTTTTTCAAAACTTTTTATCCATTCATAAATAAAATTACTTATCAATTTTATATCATTCGTATAAATAAGGTCTATATCTATATTAATGCATGCATTAGAAAATAGTCTTAATAATTTTACTTTATTATTTTTTTCTCTTAGATTCTGTAATTGTATTATAGCATAGTCAACATTATGTGATAAAATTATAATATTTTCTATTTTATCTTTATAAAAATGTTGTAAATAATCTTCTATTATCGTTTGTAAACTAAAGAAAATATTCCAGTCATTACTATTTACAGGGTCATCTAAAATTATAGTAATTTTTTTATCATCTTTTAAATTTTTTAGTCCGTCCTCAAGATTTGAAAAAAATATTATAAGAGCTAATATGTTTTTTTCTCCTGTACTTATTTCATTTATTTTCCTTCTATTGTTAAAACGAATTTCTAACATTGCATTTGCCTCTTGTGCTGAAGATAGTGTAGATCTTACATTATCAATACTATATCTCGTATTAAATACCTTTTGGTAAAATTTCAAATAATCTTGAACTTTTTCTACTTCCTGTTGTTGTATGTTTTTTATTCTTACTTTTAATTCATTTTCTATTCTAATTAAATTATTTAAAAATATTTCTTTCTTTATTAATCTTATAATTTCTACATCTGAATATAGTAATTTTAATGTTTCATTTAATTCAAATTTGTTTTCTTCTTCTTCTTCATTTTTTTCTATTTTATTAAGTACCTCTTTTATACTATCATAGTATTCTAATAGAGTTTTAATTTCATCAATTATTTTATTATCAAACAACTTTTTATTATATATATTTTTTATAACTTCATTAATTTTATCTATATATTTATAAATTTCTTGTATTATTACTAATTCTTTATCTCTACCAGTCCTATCATAAAAAGACTTTATTAATTGAAATTTTTGTTTATTATTTATTATATCATTAATATATTTTTCAACCGTCTTTTTTAAATATTCTAATATTTTGATATATTTATTTTCATAAAGAATTCTATAATTTTCTTTTACTTTACTTCCTATATTAGTATTATGACAATATAAACATGTTTCAAATTCTATTTCTTTATGAAACTTATATCCTTCTTTTTGCCAATGTTCGATTTCTTCATAGTTTAACTCTTTATCTCCAATAATTTCTTTTAAAAAATTTTTATTTTCTTCATCTACATTTTTTATTAATTCATACTTTTTTGTTTCAATTTCTAGTTCTTTCTTTATCTCCTCTACTTGTATTAATAAATCCGTACCTAAAATTTTTAATAGATTATTAATATTAATCTCAAATTCATCTATGCTTTTATTATACTCTTCCGTCTGTTTTTTATTTTTTTCTTTTAGATATTCCATAACTTCATTTTTTATTAAATCATTATCAATATCTGTTTTATAATTATATTCATAATTCTTGGTGAATTTATCTTTTAAAATATTTTTAGTAGAAATATATATATCTTCTATATTTATTTGCTTTTTAATTTGTTCAATAGCACTATCAATATACTCAGGTATCAAAATATGTTCAATAAATGGATTCCTATTTTTCTTATATTCCTCATTCTCTCCAAATATTTCATCTATCTTTTTTATAAAATTATTATTTACTTTCTGTAGTTCATTATTTATAGGTATAGAACTAATTTTGCTTTTTCTTTCTCTTATTTTAGTTAAAAAATCTGAATATTTTCTAACATTTTTTCCTATAAATAATTTATTTAATCCCTTTTTATTTTCTGGACTTTGTTTACTCCCATCCATATCAGTCACATATACATTATTATTTATAAAATCTTCATTGAATACCTTATAAATTATATTATTTTCTTCTTTATCATAATATTCTCTACTAAAAGTTGTTTTTCCAGTTCCATTTGGTCCATATATAAATGTATATAACCTATCAGTTTCAAAATTTATTTCATTTTTAGATTCTTTATTATAAAATCTATATTCCATAGTAAATCTCCAATTCATATTATTTATATTTTATTATATATAATTCTTTTTAAATATTTTGTCGAAACTTGTCGTTTATTATCAAAAAAGCAAAATAATTCTGTAATATATAATTACTATTATCTTGCTTTTCATTAGTATATTTAATTATCTTTATTTATAATAAAGCTTTTCATTGTTTCTTCGTAATTATCTGCTAACTGGTAGCAATAAATTTCTTCAAAATTACTTTCTTTCAAATATGTATATTCCTTTAACAAATTTTTAAAAGCTTCTTCTTGATTATTGCCTTCCACTTTTCCTATTAATTGTGCATTGTCACAATCAGGTTCTATGCTTTCTGAATTTGGTTGATATGTATATCCTTCTGTTGTTAAAAATATATATTTTTTCATCTTTTCACCTTCACTCTATATACTATAATTAGTAATCAAAACTTCTTCAGTTATATTGTTTTTACTTTTAGAATGATAATTTGAATTATTATAATTATAATCCAAATAGTTTATATTGTATCTATTTTCTATTGCCCAATCAATTAATAAATTGTTTTTTTCACCCCTATGTTGTGTTACATTTGAAAGTGCAAATTTTATATTTTTTTTATTTATCTGATCTATATAATTTAATAAATCTTTTTCATCTTTTTCTGTCCAATTATTATTTTCATTATAACTTGCATCTCCTAAAAGATAAGGAGGGTCGAAATAACAAAAATCTTCTGATGTTAAATTATCTATTTTAAATTTCTTGAAATCTTCATTAACAAATTCTACATTTTTGTTCTTTAATTTTTCACAAAAAGCTAACAAGTTTTTTCTAATAGAGCCGTTAAAATCTCTTTTACCTACCGGCATATTAAATTCTCCAGCACTATTAAATCTAATTTGATGGTTAAATCCATATATAATTAATGTTAAAAATTTAAATGTTTTCTCATCAGAATTTTCCTTCATTTTATTATAATCTTCTCTTAATTTTAAATATTTATCTTTATTGTAACTTCCTAATCCTGCTGAACTATCACATTTGTAATATTTATATCCATATATATATGAATTGCTAAGATTATATTGTAAAATAATACCATCTAATTTATCAATAATTTGGGTATATGAATATTTTTTAAATAAGTTTAAAACATTTATCAAATATTTCTCTTTATCTACTGCTATTACTTTATTAGCATTCATATTAACTCCTACATTTCCTCCTCCACAAAAATAATCAACGAAAGTGTTGACTTCTGTTGGAAATCTTTTTGTCAGTTGTTCTAATAATTTATACTTACCGCCAACATAGTTTAAAGGAGATTTCGCAAATTCTTGATTAAAGTTTAATTCATAAGAAGGTTCTTCATTTTCTTGTTCACAAACCTCACATAAAAACAATCTTTCTTTATGATTTTCTATATTGGTTTTTCCAGTCGTAAAAAAGTTAAAATCCTTTTCAAATACTTTTACTTTCCCTTTTTGGTTTAATATCTCTAATATTTCTGTATCAGATATTTTAGCTTGGGATCTTGAATTTCCCTTTTGTCCCATATTATTATATGAAACAATAATATACTTACAATTACAATGTTCAATTAAATCCTTAAATGCATTTGAAGCTTTATTCGTACAATAATTACTCTTTATATTACTTCTATCCATTTTTTTTGCTATGCCATATACTTTAGGTTTTTTCCACTCTGCGACATTTTCTAAAAGATGATATGCATCTCCATATTGTCTTGAATTATATGGTGGATCTATATATGCTATATCTGCTTTTACTTCTTTTACTAACTCATTCGAATCCATATTATATATTTCATTTTTTATATTTTTATTTCTATTAATATCTAAATCAAACATTTCAAATTTATCTTGCAAGTTTTGTTTTTTTCTATATGCATCATAATGTCCAACTGTATTGGCAATTCTATCCATAGAATATAACAAACTAGTAATTAGTATATATTTTTCTCTTTCATTAATCTTATTATCTGAATATTTATTTTCTATATCTTCCCTTATATAACCAATCTTTTTACAATCATTTTCACTAAAATATGTATTTTTATATGTCTTTGAAAAATAATTATCTTCAATATTTTCAATATTGTTATATTCTCTAATGTTTTTTTCAATTTTCGCTTCACTAAATTTTTCATTTCCTAAAAAAGCTCTATATACACAATAATTTGACCTTAGCATATCATTTATATATATTTTTTTTCCTTTTTCATAAAAATAATTTGATACTACTCCAGTACCACCAAAAACATCAAAAAAAGTTTCAAATTTTCCACAATTTTTTTCTATTGTTTCATTTATAAAATCTAATAATTTATATTTGCTACCTAAATATCTACGATTATTAATATTTAATTTTTTCATTTGCATTTCCTTTCTATGCATCTAACGCATCTTGCTAAATTATATAAAAAAAGAAAGGATTCGTCAATCCTTTCTTTATAATTTCTAAATATTTTTTATTGGTTCTTTTATTAAAATGTCATACCACTCTAAATCATTAGTTTTTGTATCATTATATGCATTTTCAAATAACTCATAAAGTTGTTTGTAATTCAAATTTTTCTCTAATATCTTAATTATATCGTTAATAGATAAAGGAATTATTTTTAATCCCTGTTTAGCTTCATCATTTTTTCCTTTATACCAATGAGTTCTTCTTCCTCTAAAATCGCTTAAAACCTCTTCATTCAGAATATTAGCAACAAATACTGCATAAGATGTTTCATTATCATATTCTTGTTTGTTTCTGATCAAATGTCTTGACACTGGTTCCATTTCAGCTTTTCTTTGTGAAGTAGAATCTGTTAATGTTGCTTCTAATAATAGGTCATGTTCATCATATATTTCATTTCTATAATAGTGATATATAATATCTGCTGTTCCTCCTCCAGCATGATTTTTAGGTAACAGATTTGCGTCTAAACTCAATTTCATAAAATCTAATATGTTTCCCTGTTTATCAGAAATTCTATACCAAGCTATTGCTAAAACATATTCTAGTATTGTTGGTATTGTTGCTTCACAATCTAAATATTCCTCTACTTCTTTTCTATTATCATTTTCAATATTTCTAAATAATTCAATAAGATTTTCTTTTTTAAACCTTTTTTCTATCAATTCTTCAAATCTCTTCTTTCTTTCATCTTGAATAAACTCTTTAACATTATCTAGTGATATTTTACTTTCTGGATAGTCAACTCTAATTTGAGTTATAATATCATTTATGTTGATATCTAAGCAATCATATATCTCTTCAAATTTAATATCTTTTTCTATATACTCTTTATATTCTTTCGTATTTAAGAATTTTGTATTTAATAGTTCTTCAGCTATATTTAAGAAATAATATCTAGGTAATATATCTAATTCCACTCTATTATCTTTAAATAAAATTATATCTGTTAATGAAAAATACCTTCTATTCAAATCTGCGTAGTCTTCTAAAGTTGCCTTCCACTTTGCGGTATGCATAATTCTAAAAAATTCTGTATTGAACTCTATTTTATCTTTTGCATTGAAAATTCTTGTTGTTTTTATATATTCTTTCCATTCATCAGTGAATATAGCTTTAGTGCTATATCCAAAATAGTCTTTCCAATATTTTGCAACTTTTGAATTTTTATTAGATTGTATTCTAATAAATTCTATTATTTTATTCAAATCATCTTCATTTAGTTCTCTTTGTGATACTTCTAATAAATATTTGTAAAATTCAAATAAATCTTTAGAATATTCTTTGCTTTTTCTGTTCATATCAACCTTTGCAAATTTTTCTAATGTATCTATATCGTTGTTATTCATAAATTCCAAAGCTTCTTGATAGTTTTTCATTGAGTTCATTCTATTTTTTATAATATCTTCAATTGTTATTTCCTTTTCTCTTAACATTTTTATTGTTATTAGCATATCTTTAGCTTCACAATTTTTTAAACATAGTGGTAATAAATATGTAAATTCATCTCTGTTTAAATATTCTAGATTAGATAATAAATATATTAATACTATAAAAGGCTTTACTTCCATATTTGTACCAGTTTTTTGCATTTTTAATAATTGCTTTAAATATATGAAGCTATCTTTATGAATATTAAATATATTATCACTTTCAAAGTCATTATTTTTTATAATTTCAATTATCTTATATCCAATTTCTGTTATTTTTCTTTCTTTGTCTATTACTCCTATTTCGACTAATCCTGATGTTTTCTGTCTAGCATCTTTATCTTTTCTTTGAGCATCACCTGTCACAAATCCTTCTTTATGCATTATATTATAATATTTTTCTTGGGTAATTCCATTCCATGTTATATTACTTCTATCACTCCATAGTTCATTTAACATTTGTAATTGTCTTTCTATTTTATAATTTAAGTTTTGTACTCTGAAACTTGTAGTTCCTAAATTCCAACAATATGATTGAAAAGCCATAATTTTCCCCCATTAATATTTAAAATTTATTTTAATATACCATAAATTTCTTTTTTTCTCAATAAATTAATATATTTTTCTATATTTTTTATTTCACATCTATTGTAACACTACATTAATATATTTTTCTATTAATTTCATCTTTATCTATGCTATAATCCGTAAATTATTAATCACATTCCATATCTTTCCTAGTTCTTGTTTCACTTCACTAAAATCAACAGTATAAATCCTTCTACTATTCGCCAAATAAGTTAATTGATTTATATTATTTCCTATCCTTCTAAGTTCTGCTACGACTTCATTTAATCCATCAACTATAACTATCTCTTTATCTAAACCTCGTTTAATCAAATATTCTGATAAACTTAGTTTAACAATTTCGCTTTTCTCAATTAATTTTTTCTTCTCTTTTTCACTAACTCTAATTGTTATAATTTTATCCTTCTTCAATTTATCATCTCCATTTCATAAAAGGGTTTGGGACATTTCCAACTATCAAGAACCCTTTGTATACACAAAGGGGAATCTTGCTAAAAACATTTCTTTTATTTTAGTTCTTTTTTCTCTAAACCAATATAAAAAGAAAAGTGACATTTTTATCTGCCACTAATAATTTCACATCTAAAGTAATTTAGCTTATACTCCAGTCATCTCAACCATTTCAGAGTGATTTCCTAATTAGGGAATCGCTCATTCTATGGTCATCATCCTTAATTTCAATACCACCACACATTTCATATAATCTTGAAATTATTGAATCAACAATACTATAATTTTTATTTATACATAATCTTTCTCTTAATTGATTTCTGTTATAATTTGTGGTTATAACAATCGGCAAATAATTATTATATCTATTATTCACTATCAAAAATAATTTTTCTAATACCCATTCTGTTGGCTTTTCTTTTCCTAAATCATCAATTACTAAAAGATCAACACTAGAATATAAATTCAAATAATCCTTATCAGAAACTTCTGAATCGCTATATGAATCTCTAATAAAATCTAACAATTGTATTAAAGTTCCAAATATTACTGATTTTCCGTTCTTAATAATTTCATTTGCAATGCATGATGCTAAATAAGTTTTACCTACACCATAAGCTCCTGTTATAAAAAGTCCTTTATTTGTTGTTCCTTTTATCAATTTATCTACATATTTTTTAGCATTTTCATACGCATTTTTATTCTTATTTGTTATTTTATAATTTTCAAATGTGCTATTTAATTGACGTTTTCCTAAATTATTATTTTTAAATAATTTTTTTATTTTACTTAAATTGATTTTTCTTATTTTGTCTTTTTCAATATATTCATCATATTGTTGCCAAATTTTACTAGCTTCATTACAAGTACATCTTTCGTATGCTGTTGCTATATCTTTATAAACAATATTGACATATAGTGCAGTATAATCATTTATATGTAATAACTTTCCACAGAATTTACACTGCTTGTGCATTTTATTATCAGTATCTAAAACTATGTCAGAAATCAATTGTTTTGAATCCACTACCATTTTCACCTGCCTTTATATCATCTTCTAATCTATTATTTTCTATTTTATTCTTTTCTGTTATATTCTCTTCTTCCACGTTACTTGACGTTTGCGTAACGTTACTTTCTTCTTTTTTCTTATCTCTAAATCTTTTTTGTCTTGCTCTATTTTGTTCTAAAATTTTCTCATATTTATCAATACTTTGATACTTATACCAGTTTTTAATTATATATGTATTTTCCTGATATATTAGCATTTCTAAATGGATTAATTTGTTCAATATATTTTCCATTTTTGCATCCGTTTTGTGAATGATTGTTGCAAGTTCATGCACTGTCATCGGATTATTTTCTGAAATCATTAACTTTCCTTCTTGCATACATTGTCCTGCTATTGTTAATAATTGAATCCATACTCTAAAAAATGTGTCCCCATCACGTTCTTTGAGTAATATTTTGATTTTTGGATTTGCAAATATATCTGTAAACACTTTAATCCATTGCATGTTTTCCCTCCTTTACTTTTTTAATGATTCTTGTTCTTTATTATTCAAGTATTCATCTAGTGCTTTTACTCTAAATAATACTCTTCCACCAACTCTTGCACATGGTATTTGTTTTCTTCTTACTAATTGGTTTACTAACCAATATGATATTCCTAAATACTCTGCTGTCTCTTTCATTGTTAGTGTTTTTCGTTCTACCTTTGGCAATTCTGGCATATAATCACCTCTCTTTTTCTTAAATTCTTTATGCAAAAATATGTATAAATATTAAATTTTATATATTCTTGCATTTACATTTGTATAATTTAGTTAACTAATTATTATCTATTATTTTAGATGTTTTATTTGCTCTAAGAAACCGTACAGATAATAATTCTAAAATTTATTTCTATTGTATGGCTATTTCTTTATTTTTTAAATTTGTAAAAAAATTTATGATTTTTGTCACATTTTCTATTTTTATTTTGCCTATGTATATAGAAAGACTAATAATTTAAAATTTTTTTAATTTTTTTTACAATTTTGGTCAGGTTTTTCACTTTTTTTTCGCCTATGTGTATAGAAGGATTAAAATTTTTTAAAAATTTTTATGATTTTTGGTATATTTTCCAATATTATTTCGCCTATTATATTAGAAAGCATAAAAGATTAATTTTTTAAAAATTTTTGGGAATTTTAATACTTTCATTTCGCCTTTTATATAGAAAGGTTATAAATTTAATACAAGTTCAAGGAGGAAAATTATGAATTATGAATTAGAAATAGCATTTGACTTCAAAAATTCAAAAGAGTATTTTGTAAGATACGAACCAATAGAACTAACAGACTCAGAGAAAATACCAGAAAAACTAAAGAATAAAAAATTATATGTTTTTGAAAAAGTTAAACCTAAAGCAAAAAATATCGGAACATTTCTGCTTGAATTTCTAAATTTAGATTTTTCAAATGCTTTACATTTGAACTATTTTTTAGTGCATTATTTTCTTGTTAATTTCATTGCTAGTAAAAATAATTATCTAAATTTTGAATATTATAAAAGTATTGATTTAACATCTGAAATTATGGATAATCCAAAAATAATATTAACAGAAGATGAATTTATTGATTATGCTGAAGGGACGAAATTGCTTTATTTTAGTTTTATTGACTCCACTCAATTTGTTTTTAGGAATATCGCAGAAAAAATATATTTCAAGACATTGTTTGAATCATCTACTGAAGAAGATTCAGATTATGAAAGTCTAAAGATTTTGAAAGATAATGAAACATATGAATCAATTTTAGATAATATATCTGAAAATTTTAAAGATATAAAAATGAATTTTGACTTAGATTCTTTCTTTTTAGGTTCTAATACTAATAAGTCAAAAGATAATATTAGGTGTTACTATTCTTCTAATGACTTTACTTGTCTTTTGTTTATTTGCATGAAAGAATTTATGAATTATAAAAATAGTTTTAGGATTATAAAATGTAAAAATTGTAATCACTATTTTATTCCTAAAACTGCACATAAAACCTTGTATTGTGATAACATTTTTAAAGATGGTCTAACTTGTAAGGAATTTGTGGATAAGGTTTCTTCTAGTAGAACATATGCTAATGATCCTATTTGTAAAAAGTATAGGAATAGATATAAAAATTTGAGTAAACAAGCTTCTATTAGTAATAATCCTGAAGTATTAGCTCTTTATGAAAGATATAAAGTTGATGGTGCTATAATGCTTGATAGATATAAACATGGTAAAATTACTTATGAAGAATTTAAAACATGGATTAATAAACAAAAAGTAAAGAATAAGACTTAATATAGTCCTATTCTTTATTTTTATCAGAAAGATATTTATTTCTGTTTTTAGTTACTTGAGCTTTATGAGCTGGCTTCCATAATTTTTCAAGAACTATATAATAATATTCATCCTCTTCAATATATTTTATATATTTATCATCGCACATTAATTTTTGAAATTCCCAACTATCTTTTTCCGTGTCCAAATGCCATATTTCTTTAAGATAACTTAAGAATTCATTTTCGTTTAATCTTTCAATTAAATATCTAACAAATTTTATAGGTTGTCTTAATTTATATAATGGTTTTAATTTTTCATTTGAATCTATATTTTTATATAACTCATTATCTAATATATATTGCCAAAATTCCTGACTTTTCTTCATTTGTTCCAATATAATATCTGTTGAATTATATATATTAATATAATTTTCTATTCCTATCTCATTCAACTCTAACTCTAATTTATTCTCCCATAATGTTTTAGATATAATATATTGTTCTATATATTTATTATCTAACAAACTTTTTGTTATTTTGTCATTAAATCCATATTGTAAATTCAAGACTGTTATTATTTTTATCGTCTCTTCTGTTGGATTATTTATCCTATTAACTAGATTAATATACTCATCCTTGCTTACATTCCCATTTTTTAAACCTACATATATTTGTTTTTCAACACTTTCTATTAAGAAATTAATTCTATTTAAAAACTTTAATGCTTCTATTGAATTATTTAATTTTAAAGGTGTACTTAAAATTTCATATATATTTTCTTTTTCATCATATGTCAATTGATAAGTTATCTCTTCTTTCCATATAAAGTTTTCAAAGAATTTACTTATTATATTAATATCTACAATCTTTCCTTGAATAAATATATCAATAATTAAAATTAAATCCTTTTTATCTTTGTAAATAGTATTAATTTTATTTACTATAATGTCTATATTGTTTATTGTAATTTTATTAAAATCTATTACCTTTATTAAGTCTTTTAATTCTTCAAGCATATCTATTTCTGATAATGTAATAAAAGGAAATTCTCCCATAAATATATCTATATATTCATCTAATAACCTCTTCTCAACTATAACTTTTCTCAACTTTAATATATTATCTTTTAAAACATCTAATATATTTTTTATAATAACTAAATTTTGTTCTACGTTATTTTGTAAATCTAATTCGTTGATTTTATCATATACTATTTTATTTATCCAATAAGTATTGTTAAAATTATTTTCTTTTAATAAATTAAGTACATTATTATTTATTACACAGTTCAATTTCATTTCATCTATCATTTGTAATAATTCTTTATCAAAAAAATTTATAGGTAATTTATTTATATATTTTCCTATATTTGCTTCATCAACGTTACTTCTATCATCTATAAATGAATTAAATAGTTCTGTAAATAGTTTTTCATCATATTGATTGTTTATATACAAAAATTCTAAAATTATTCCGGGTAAGCTTTTAAGTTCAATATTTTTATCAATTTCATAATAAATTTCCTTTGCTCTTTCAAATTCGTTTTTATTCAATTTTTCTGAATTTAATACTTTAGCTATATAATCAATAGATTCTTCATTAACAAATACTTCATTAATCATCTCCAATTGTATTTCTTTGTCTTTTATTATTTCCAATTCATTTTTTGTAATTAATGGCATCTTTTCATTTTTAAAAATTGGTTTAAAGCATTTTATATATTTACCTGAAGTTTTTATAATCTCTATGCGAGCTTTTTCAATATCGTTTTCGGTTAATTGTTGAATTTCAATATATAATTTTTCCGAATATTGCTCCAAAATTCCAGTCAGATCACAATTAAATTTACAAATATTCTCTAATATTTTGCTTGATTCTGATATGCTTTCTATTTTCCATTTTATCTCTTTTTGCATTAATTCTAACAAATCATCTTCAAATTGTTTTAATGCAATTTTAAACAATATTTCTGATTTAAAAATATTATTGGGTAATAAAAATTTTTCGTTTTTTCTTCTTACATAACATTT
>OKRZ01002512.1_pt1 | contig 13326 bp, 13 predicted proteins | sample 1601141 | NCBI WGS metagenome assembly OKRZ01 (sample SAMEA3541524, study PRJEB24748) | human gut metagenome | biome: human gut; feature: human-associated habitat; material: faeces | place: China | collected 2012
AAATCCCCCATTCTGCTTGAATTGCCATCCCCACGCCCATGCAGGCGCACTGGTACAGGGACAGCAGCTGCTTAACACACTTATTGTATCATTTTGGCGCGGGAAGTCAACGACATCACGGCTCAAATGATGAATTTTCCTGAACTTTCTTATTCGTTTTCGCCAATTAGTTTTAACTAACTACCGTATTTTTCTTTTTGTTCTCCCTCTTCTGCCGTTTGCCTTTACTGTGGGAATATGCTATACTATACCTAACATGACAGGCGGAACGTCCCCCGCTCCGCTCCCGAACTTCACAAGGAGGCACCAAACCATGAAAGTTCTCAAAGCTCTGCTCGCCGTCCTCACCACACTGGCTGTCGCCCTGACCGCCATTCTGCTGCTCTGGCAGGATAAAAGCGCCCCGCGCTATATCAAGATCTACGAAAACGAGCAGTAATTATTTCTTGCAAAAACAGCACCCCGGCCAAGCGGTAAAACCGCCCGGCCGGGGTGTTTTTGCGTTATCCGGCAGACCACACAAAAACGCCGCCGACTTTTCGTCAGCGGCGTTTGCTTATATCAATAGGTCATCACGGCCACCATAAAGGGAATTTTTTTCCTTGTTTCAGGGTCGGTGTTCTGCACAACGCCCACGCCCACAAGGGTGGCTTCCTTCTTGACCAGTGCATTGTTGCGTTCTACGCTTGCTTTCTCTGTCTCGTCTTTCCACTTCTTGCCTGCCCACGTTTCGAACTGGATCGCATCCGGGTAAGCGCCCTGCAGTGCACCAACACCGATCGATGCTTTTTCGCCCACCTCCTTCTTGCGGACTTTTGCACAGGCAGCACTATAATCCGTGTTGGTACTCGGATTCTTGCCGTACTTGCCATTGACGCCATCCAGCTGCACCTGTGCCATCTCCTTGGCGAACGCACAGGCCTGCTCGTTCAGCTCCAGCGGGGTGTTATTGCCGTTGTTCTTGCGCACTGTGTTCAGTGCTTCCACCACCGCAGCCACCTTCTGCGCCTCGGTCTTTTTGTCTGCGGGGTCTTTACCGGTCTCACTGCTGCCCGGCTTATCCGGCGCGTCCGGCGCGGAAGGGCCGGAGGGCCCGCAGGCTGCTAAAAGCAGCAGCGCCATTGCAGCTGCAAGAGCCGCTGCCGTCCATCGTTTCCAAAGCTTCATCTGTGGTCCCTCGCTTTCTCCTTATGGGAGCGCGTTGCTCCCCAGTTTCATCTTATCCCCTGCTGCGGCGCGCTGTCAATGGGCAGATGCGCCAAACTTTGCCGGAAAGTTTCGGCAAAGCGTGCAAAAGCAGGAATATTTTGAATGCGCGCCGCGCCTTCCGGGTTGCGGCACCCAGCATCCGCATCGTGCCTTGGGCGGCACTCGCATCTTGCTGGCCGCTGCCCCAACAACTCCTCCCTGTTTCCGCCACTGGCGGCGGTCGTCGTCGTTGCAGCGGAAAAATTATTTTTTATTCGCAATTCCGGAAAATCGGCAGATTTTCCGGAATTGCTTTTTCACCGGGCACACTGCGTGGGCTTTTCTGCACGCAAAAAGGCTGCCGCACAGCCTGTGTGCGGCAGCCCGGGGTGTATCAAGTTATGCTCGGAGTAGTCGGCGTGTAGGTGATCAGGATCAGGATATAGCTCTCATCGCCGATCTTGTGCGTAGCTGCGCCGATTTCGCCCTTATTGTTACCGGGGCGTAACGTGCCGATGGGATCAAACTGGCCGGGTCTCGTGACGCTCGCCATCCAGTCCATCTTCAGATACTCGCCTATCATGCCGCTGCTCTTGAACTGAACGTTGTCGATCAGGTTGACTACGCAGGGCGTTTTTTCGAGGTCAATACCGGCTGCCTTTATAACATCAGGATCCTTCAGCAGTTTCTTGGCCTCTGTGCCCTTGTTTTTCTCCTGCGCGGCGGCTTTATCGGCGGCTGCCAGCAGCGCTGCTGCCATTTCATCTGCCTTTTTGCTCTGGGTCACAGTCTCGCCATCACTTGTCCATCGATCGATCGTTAATTTCAGCAGTTCGTCCTGCACGGCGTAGCTATTGCCGCCGCAGCCTGCCATCGTTAATGCCAGTGCAGCAGCCAGCACGGCGGCTGCCAATTTTTTGAACAGTTTCATCGTTTCCTCCTTGCCGCAGCCTGCAATAAGTCTGCCGGGGCAGCTGCTGCAGGCTGCATCTTGTAAATATACCGTTCCGGTCTTGGGGCATCCGTAAGGGCTTTCACAGCCCGGATGCTCTTATTTCATGAGCATAAGTGCCCAGCTCTCACCGTCAAGCGTGCCGATGGCAAGACCAAACTCAAATTTGCTTCCGATCCTAGGATTGCCGATTTCAAAATCACCACTCAGAAGCTGCGATGCAAGCTCAATAGGCTTAATCTGATTCATGGTGTTGCTGAGGTAACTCGGAACAGACTCCAAGGAGACCACATAAGCATCCTTTGCCGGGTCAATGCCGACCTTTTTCAGGAACTCCTCATCATTCAGCAGTACATTCGGATCCGGCCACTTGCCTTCTTCCGACTCCGCGAAAGCTTTATCGATCTCTGTCAGCAGCTTTGCTGCCAAGGCATCCAGTTCCTTGCTGTCCGTGGCCTGATCGCCCGTCACAGCAACAATATCCGAGATCATGTTCTTGATCTGCTGGGCAAGGCCTGTCTTGGAGCCGCCGCAGCCCACCATCATCAGTGCCAGAGCCGCCACCAGTACGGCAGCTGCCAGTTTCTTGAACAATTTCATGCTTCATGCCTCCTTCTTCGTCAGACACTATCCTATGCGGCCCGGACGTTTTCCAAGCCTGCTTTCTTTCATTTTACCGTCACATTTGCAATATCGTCAATACACAGAAGTCCTAAAGTTTTTCCAGCAAATTTCAGCAATTCGCGCAAAAAAGGCTGCCGCACAGTCTGTGCAGCAGCCTTTCAAGTTTAGTAATCGTTTTCGCAGCCAAGCAGGAATTTCATGTAGGCAAAGGTGCGCTCCCGCCCGAGGTCCCGCACCATGCACAGCAGCTTTTCCAGCAGTGCCCGGGTCTCCGGGTGCATCAGGTAGTGATCCTTGCTGCGCTGGTAGTACTCCCACGCGGAGGCATCGGTGTACTTATCGCCCAGATAGATCTGGCTTGCCGCCACCCGGTCGCACACCATCTCGCAGACGTACCGCAGGGGGATCTTCATGCCGGTCAGGCCGGTCTTGGTGGTGCTGTAATCGATCCAGTATTCCAGATGATGCTTGTTGCGCCCCTTGTGGTGCAGCCACGCCGAGGTGTAGCCCTTGGCTGCGCGCTCCGCCTCGTTGGGGCTGTGGTCGCCCTGATAATAGATGCACCCGGGGATGAACTCGGTGGGGCTGTACTTGCTCAGGTCGTGGGCAAGACCCTGCTCATACAACCCGCATTCAAAGCAGTATTTCATCACCAGCAGCTTGTGCCGGGTGATAGTCTCGAAATGACCCTTGATGTTCATGCTGTTATTCCCTCCACTGCACCGTGATGCGTCCCTCTTTCAGCCCGCGCAGATCATCGCTTTCGGAAAAATCCTCCCGGTCCATGGTCAGGTTGGGGTTGTAGTAGGGGTCGTGCAGGATGTTCGCCTTGCCGTGCACCTCGTACAGACGCTGCTGCTCGGCGGCAAAGCGCCGTGCCTTTACCGGGTCTTTCTCGTCCCCGCCGCGGCTCTTGCTCTCGTAGTGGGTCAGCTGGGCGTAGGGCGTCCACGCAATGCGATAGCCCGCATCCCGCACCCGCAGGCAGAAGTCCACATCGTTGAAGGCCACCGCAAAGGCTTCGTCCAACCCCTTTACCTCGTCCCACACGCTGGTCTTTACAAGCAGGCAGGCACCGGTCACAGCGGAAAAGTCCTGCACCGTGGCGGTGCGGAACAGATAGCCGCTGCCGCCAGCCTTTTTGTACTTATGGCTGTGCCCCGCGTAGCCCCCCAGCCCGGTAATGACGCCCGCGTGCTGGATGGTCTCGTCCGGGTAAAAGAGCATTGCACCGCACACTGCCGCCCCGCCGGGGTGGGCGCATTGGCGCAGAAGTTCAGTGAGCCATTCGCCGCTGCGCACCTCCACATCGTTATTCAGCAGCAGCAGATACGCGCCGGTGGCGTACTTGCGGCCAAAGTTGTTGATGCCGGAAAAGTTGAAGCCCTTTTTCGGGTAGGTGACCACCCGCAGACCGTCGTAGCGCTGCTGCGCCTTTTTATAGTAGGCAAAGGTGGCGGGGTCGGTGGAGTTGTTCTCCACCACGATCACCTCAAAGTGCTCCCATTCAGTCTTTGTCCAGATGCTGTGCAGGCACTTTTCCAGATCCTCGGTGTGGTCCTTGTTGGGGATAAGGATGCTCACCTTGGGTTCGCCCACGATGTCCCATTTCACCCGGTAGGTGCTGGGGAACAGGCCGTCCTCCACCGTGCCGGTGCGCCCGGTGCGGGTCAGGTGGTCTGCCAACGCCTTTTTCGCCGCTGCCGCAACGTATGGCTTGGCGTCTGCACCGCCGGAGGTAGACCCCGCGTGCACCCGCCAGTAGTAGAGCACCTGCGGCACATGGGCGGCACCGCCGGTCTTTTCCAGCAGACGCAGGAACAGATCATGATCCTGACTGCCGTCGCATTCCGGGCGCTCGCCGCCCAGCTGCTCCCACAGTGCTTTTTGGAACACCGCCAGATGGCAGATGTAGTTGCAGCACAGCAGGTAATCCGGGGCGTAGTCCGGCTTGAAGTGCGCCACCATGGGGCGGCGGATGCTCTTGGTGAACAGTGCCTCATCGCTGTACAGAAAACCGTCCGGTTCGCCGCGCTGCCGCAGCTGTAAGATGGCCTTGCCCATGGTGTACAGGGCATGGGGTGCCAGAATGTCGTCGTGGTCTGCCAGCGCCAGATACTCCCCTGTCGCCAGCTGCGCGGCGGCGTTGGTGTTGGCCGCAATGCCCTTATTTTCGATCTTTTTGTATACGATCTGTTGATTCTTTTGCTGATATTCCTTTACGATCCGCTCCACGTCCCCGTGGGCGGCGTCCGAAGCATCGGCAAGGCAGAGCTGTCCGTTGGGCGCGGTCTGCCCCACGAAGGAATCCAGAAATTCCCGCAGGTATTTTTCCGGAGTGTTATACAGCGGGGTCAGCACCGAGATGGTGGGCAGGCCGCAGTCTGCCGCCGTTTTGCCTGCCATCTCTGCGCGCTGGGCTTCCAGCACCTTTTTGGCGGGCAGGTAGCGTGCACGCTTGCCGAAGCAGCGGCGCTTCACAAAGCCCGCGCCGCGCCTGACCATGGTGGGCAGGCCCTCTTCCTTTGTCAGCTGCACGGCATAGCCGGCCAGCTCCTTGGCGCGTTTCAACCGTACATTCATATCAGACCTCGCCGCGCTGGGTCGCCTTGTAGGCGGCGCAGACTGTCTGGGTGTCCCCGTTCATTTTCAGGTGACCGTGGCTCAGCCATGCCACCTTGGTGCACATCCGCTCAATCTGCTCAATGGAGTGGGACACCAGAATGACCGTGGTGCCGCCCGCCATCAGCTCCTGCATCCGCTTTTCGCACTTCTGCTGGAACAGGAAATCGCCCACCGAAAGCACCTCGTCCGCAATGAGGATATCGGGCTTGGTGATGGTGGCAATGGCAAAGCCGATACGCGCCACCATGCCGGAGGAGTAATTTTTCAGCGGCACATCCAGAAAGTTTTCCAGTTCGCTGAATTCCACGATCTCGTCAAATTTTTCGTCCAGATACTTGGGCGAGAAGCCCAGCACCGTGCCGTTGAGGTAGATGTTCTCGCGGGCGGTCAGATCCATATCAAAGCCCGCGCCCAGCTCGATGAGCGGGGCGATGGTGCCGTTTACGGTCACCTTGCCCTTGCTGGGCTTGTACACCCCGGCAATGGTCTTGAGCAGGGTGGATTTGCCCGAGCCGTTCAAGCCCACAAGGCCGTAAAAATCGCCGGGCATAATGTCCAGACTGACGTCCTTCAGGGCGTAGAACTCGTCGTATTGCAGCCGTCCCTGCACCATGGCCAGAAAGTATTCCTTCAGGCTCTCATGCTTTTCCTTGGAAAGGTTGAAGCACATGGAAACATTGTCCACTTTGATGATCGGTTCCATTGTTCACCCTCCTTAAATGTGCAGCACAAAGTGGTCCTGCGTTTTGCGGAACACCTGCAGCCCCACTACCATGGACACTACGGCGCAGATGCCGCAGACAAGGAACATATTTACGTCCAGCGGGATGCCCCACATCACCGTGCGGCGGAAGCCCGTGATATACCAGTACATGGGGTTCAGCTTGATGATCTGCTGCATATTGAAGCCGCCGATGGAAAAGGTCATCTGGGTGGGGTCGTAGAAGATGGCGGAGAAATACAGCAGCGCGGTGACGAACACGCTCCAGATATGCATGATATCCCGGAAGAACACGGTAGCCGCCGCTAAGAACATACTGACGCCCAGACTGAAGAAGAACAGAGTCACCAGCGGGTACAGCGCCTCGAAAATGGTCAGGTGGAAGGGTGCGCCGGTAAAGATCATGACCAGCAGCAGCGCCACAAAGCTGAAGATGCAGTTCACCATGGCAAAGCAGCATTTTTCCAGCGGGAAGATATACTTGGGGATATACACCTTTTTCAGCAGCGGGGCGGCGCTGAGCACGCTGCTCATGCTGGTGGAGGTAGCCTCGTTGAAGAAGTTGAACAGCAGCTGACCGCACATCAGAAAGACGGCAAAGTTGTCGATGCCGCTGCCCCGCATATCCATCAGGCTGCTGAACACCGCCCAGTACACAAGGCACATCAGCAGCGGGTTCAAAACGCTCCACACCACGCCCAGCACGCTGCGGCGGTATTTCAGCTTGAAATCACGGCTTACAAGGTTCCACAGCAGATAGCGGTAGCGCCAGAAGCCATTCCACATTGCTTTGAGTTTTGCCACGGGCGATCACCACTTTTCAAAATACTCGAACTTCTGGGCGGCAAAGGGCTCGTGCAGCTTGTCCTTTGCGCTGGTCTTGTGCTCGCAGCCGCAGTCCGGCCACTGCACGTTCACGGTGGGGTCATCGTAGGGGATGCCGCCCTCGCTGGTGGGGTCGTAGACATCGGTGCACTTATAGCAGAACTCTGCCACATCGCTCAGCACCAGAAAACCGTGGGCAAAGCCCTCCGGGATATAGAACATCTTCTTGTTGTCCTCGGAAAGGGTCACGCCCACCCACTTGCCAAAGGTGGCGCTGTGGGGGCGGCAGTCCACGGCCACGTCATACACCTCGCCCTTGGTCACGCGCACCAGCTTGCCCTGGGTGTGGTTCTTCTGGAAGTGCAGCCCGCGCAGCACGCCCCGGGTGGAGCGGCTCTGGTTGTCCTGCACAAATTCCTTGTCGATACCGGCCTCTGCGAACTGGTCCTTCTGGTAGGTCTCCATAAAATAGCCGCGGTCGTCGCCGAACACCTGCGGCTCAATGACCACCACGCCGGGGATCTCGGTCTGCGTAAAAATAAACTTACCCATGATATTGTACCTCTCTTTTTTTCTGAAAGCTTTTTCTTTATCTGGAAAAGTCTGGTTTTGAACAGGCTTTTACGCTTTTTTATGGTGCCTTGCCGTTTTGCGGCGCTTTTTCAGGCGGGAATGTACCCGCAGCACCAGTACGGTAACCACGGCTGCACCTATGGTGCACCCCACCGAGATGCCCGCCAGCAGCCATGCGCTGCTGCCCGGCTCCACGTCCCTGGCGGCTTCCAGCTTTGTGCCGACGCTCTGCTCCAGCAGTTCCGCCAGACCTGTGATCTCCGCCTTTACCCGCACGCTGGTGCTCTCCTGCTGCGCGCCGCCGTTCAGGGTGTACACCGCATACACGGCGGGCTCTGCGCCAAGCAGATACTGCTCCGGCAGCTCCAGGTCCACGGTCACATCCTGCGCGGATAAGCCCTCGGCCAGCAGCAACTTCACCCCGGGGTCGGCCACAGTAACGGTGCCAAGGCTCTGCCCGCCGCCCGCCACAGCCAGCTGTGCGGTGACCGTGCCGCCGGGCAGCTGGGTGTAGCTTTTATAGGTGGAAAAGGCGTAGTCCAGCAGGGTGCGCATATCGTTATATTTATCGGTGCTCAGCTGGCTTTGCATGGTCGCGCAGATCAGCCGCACCCCGTCCTGCTCCGCCAGACAGACATAGCTGTACCGGGCGGTGTTGGTATAGCCCAGCTTGGAGCCCAGCACACTGTCGATATGGTAGCGGCTGGAGCCAATGCGAATCTTATCCTGCTGGGAGAAGTAGCGGGTCACCGGCTGGATGTTGGTGGGCTGCATGGTGTACATCTCGTTGCGGGTGAACAAGTCCTCAAACCCCGGCTGCTGCAGCGCCCAGCGCAAAATCTGCGCCATATCATAGCAGCTGGTGTAGTGGTCGTCGTCGCTGATGCCGTGGGGGTTTGAAAAGTGGGTGTGGGCAAGGCCAAGCTCCTCCACCTGTGCATTCATGGCCGCCACGCCATCCGCGATGGTGCCGCCGCCGAAATACTCCGCCAGCAGGTTGGCACCGTCGTTGGCGCTGGCCATCTGGGTGGCGTACAACGCATCCACCAGGGGAACTTCTTCCCCTTCCAGCAGAGCGATGTGGCTGGAATCCGTGCCCGCCAGCGAGTAGACGTCCTCGTGGCTCACGGTCAGCTTTACGTCATCCCAGTCTCCCTGCGCCTTTTCGCAGGCAAGACCAAGGGTCATTACCTTGGTAATGGAGGCCGGGTGCAGCTCCTCGTCCATATTCTGCTGCGCCAGCACAAGGCCGGTGTCTGCATCCATGATGCAGTATGCCCGGGTATTGGCCAGCGCCGGGCCGGCTGCTGCCGCGCCGGGCACCAGCACAGCGCCTATCAAAAGCAGCACAGTGCACAGTGCTGCGGTAAATTTTTTCATCTGGTATTCTCCGCTTATCCGTTTTATGCCGACAAGACATCATTTGAAGTATACCACATTTTTTCCCCGCTGAAAAGAGATTTACACATTCCTTTGTCCCAGCAGCACCGGTTGCAGCTGCTCACCCCGCAAAGCGGCGTCCACGGCGGCGGGCAGCAGGGCAAGGTCGGCCTTCAGGCTCTGGGGCTTGGCAAAGGGGTCGTCCTGCCCGTAGGGCACAAAGTAATAGTGCTTGCGCTGGCACAACCGCGCCATATTTTCGCCGGAGGCGCCAAGGCCGTCGTTGGTAGACACTGCCAGCACCACCGGGCTGCCCACCCGCAGCAGGCTTTTGGCGGCAAGGGTCACCGGCGTATCCGAAAGTCCCGCCGCCAGCCGCGCCAGCGTTGCGCCGGTGCAGGGGGCGACCACCAGCGCCTGCGCCAGCCGCCGGGGGCCCAGCGGCTCCACCGCCTGCAGGGTGTCCAGCACCGGATGCCCGGTAACGGCCTGTAAGCGCTGCCGCCAGCTTTCCCCGGTGCCGAACCGGGTATCCTGCTGCGCGGCAAAGCTCATGACGGGCAGCAGCGTCCAGCCCTGTGCCGTCAGTGCCTGCGCCGCGCCCAAGGCGTCCTCCAACGTGCAAAAGCTGCCGCACACCGCAAAGGCAAGACAGCCCTTTTTCTCTATGATCATATCTTCTCCTCCCGCTCCTGCAAAATGGTCTGCACCGTGCGCGCCAGCGCCTCCCCTGCCGTTTCCGGTGCCCAGACCGTCGGCAGGCTCAGCGCGTGCAGCGCCGTGTGCCCCAGCCGCCGGGCGGCGGCAAAGTCCGTGCCGCCGGGCTTTGAGGCCAGATCCACGATCAGACACCCCTTCGGCAGCGCCGCCAGCACTGCCGCCGTCAGCACCGGCGCGGGGATGGTGTTCACCACCGTATCAAAGGCGGCAGCTGCGGCAGCAAGGTCTGTCAGCGGCACCGCCCGCAGCCCCTGCTCCTCTGCCATGGCCCGCTGCACCGGGCGGCGTGCCGCCACGGTCACCCGCGCACCCAGCGCCGCCAGACGCACCGCAAGCGCCCGCCCCACCGGGCCAAAGCCCAGCACCAGCACCGCCGCGCCCCACAGGGTACGGCTGCGCCGTTCCAGCAGAATGCCGATGCAGCCCTCGGCGGTGGGGATGGCGTTATACACGGTCAGCTCCGGGCGGGCAAAGTAGTCCACCAGTTCCACCCCCGCCGCCCGGGCGATAGTCCTTGCGCTGTCCGTCACCTTACCGCCCAGCGCCAGTGCCCCGGGCTTTGCCATGCCCAGCAGCTGCGCCAGCGGCAGACCGGACTGTTCCAGCGGGAGCGGCAGCAGGATGCAGTCTGCCTGCGGCAGCTGCTGCACGCCGCCCACCGTATACCCCGCCCGCGCCAGTGCACGCCCTGCCGCCGCCTGCCGGGCATCGCTGCCCACCACCGCAAACCGCTTTGTCTGCCTCATGTCGTCATCTCCCCTTTTCCGCTGTGCACCATCCTATGCAGGAAGATAAAACCGCGTGAACGGAAAGATGCTGACCGGCAGAAACAAAAAAGCTCCCCCTTTCGGGGGAGCCGATAAAGCCGCAAGGCTTTGCCTGAGCGGGTTCTTATTTCAGCGCTTCTTCCAGCACCTTCAGCAGGTGCGGGATATCCAGCGGCTTTGCGATGTGGCCGTTCATGCCCGCATTCAGGGCGTTCTGCTTGTCCTCCTCAAAGGCGTTGGCGGTCATGGCAAAAATGGGGATGCCCGCCTTGCGGGGGTCGGGCAGGGCGCGGATACGCCGGGTGGCTTCGTAGCCGTCCATCCGGGGCATCTGGATGTCCATCAAAATCAGGTCGTACTGCCCGGGCGCGGACTGCTCCATCTTTTCCACTGCTTCAACGCCGTCTCCGGCGGTATCCACAAGGAAGCCTGCTTCCTTTAAGATCTCTATGGCGATCTCCCGGTTCAGGGCGTTATCCTCCACCAGCAGCAGGTGCTTACCGTCAAAGCTTGCCTTGGGCGGCAGGGCGGGCGTCTGGGTCGACTGCACCCGGAAGGGCTCTGCCAGTACCTTGCGCAGCTCCGAGAGGAAGAGCGGCTTTTCGCAGAAGGCGGTCACACCGGCGGCGCGCGCCTCCTCCTCGATATCCGCCCAGTCATAGGCGGTCAGGATGATGATGGGGCAGCTGTCCCCGATGACCTTGCGGATCTGCCGCACGATCTCGATGCCGTTCATATCCGGGATGAGCCAGTCGATGATATACACGCTGAAAGCATCGCCCTGCTCCACGGCGTACTTCGTGCGGATGACCGCTTCCTTGCCGGAGATGGTCCACTCCGGGCGCATGCCGATCTTGGAAAGCATGGTGCTGACGCTCAGGCAGGTGTTGGTGTCGTCGTCCGCCACCAGTGCCCGCAGCCCTTCCAGTTGGGGCAGCTGTTTGATCTCCGCCTTCTGCCCGCTGAGGGTAAAGCAGAGGTTCACGATAAACTCGCTGCCCTTGCCCGGCTCACTTTCAAGGGCGATGGTGCCGCCCATCAGGTCTACAATGTTCTTGGTGATGGAAAGGCCCAGACCCGTGCCCTGGATGCCGCTGACGGTGGAGCTTTCCTCCCGGGTGAACTCCTCAAAGATGTGCTTCTGGAACTCCTTATTGATGCCGATGCCGTTGTCCTTGATGCGGAACTCATAATTGCCGCAGCCCTTGGGCGCGCCGGGCTTCTGAGCAATGCGGATGCTCACCATGCCGCCGGTGGGGGTGAACTTGATAGCATTGGAAAGGATGTTCAGCAGCACCTGATTCAGCCGCAGCGGGTCGGTGATGATATCCTCGTCCACCACATCCATGGTGTCGATGAACAGCGACAACCGTTTGGAACTGATGTTGGGCTGGATGATGGAGCGTATATCGTGCACGAGATCCGGCAGATGCACCGCCTTTTCCTCGATCTTCACCTTGCCGCTCTCGATACGGCTCATGTCCAGCACATCGTTGATGAGGGAGAGCAGGTGCTGGCTGGAGGTGGAGATCTTTTTCAGGTAGTCCAGCACCTGTTCTTTATTATCAACATGGGTCGCCGCCAGCGAGGTGAAGCCGATAATGGCGTTCATCGGGGTGCGGATGTCGTGGCTCATGTTGAACAAGAACTCCCGCTTGGCGCGGTTTGCCGCTGCCTCGTGCCGGACGGCAAGCTCCAGCTTGCGGTTCTGCTCTTCCAGCTGGGCGTGATACTTCTGCTCCTGCTCCCTTTTTTGCTGCTCCGCAAGCTTCATGGAGCGGCGGCGCAGCGTTTGCAGCACTGCCACACAGATCAGATAGAAGATCAGTGCCGTCAGCAGTGCGCTGCTGAAATTGCGGAACACCGATTTTTCGTCGATATAGAGATACAGATCAAAATTCTGTCCGTTGCTGTACATCCCGAAATAGCAGCCGGAATTTGCCCAGTCGCGGGTGTGGGTCAGAATGTCGGGCGCACCGGCCTTGCGGATGCCCTGCACCAGCGGGCTGTTCGTGGTGTACAGTCCGATGAGGCTCGGGTCGTTTGCGGCGATCACCTTGTTGTCCTGCACGATAAAGATGGTGCCGCTGATGTTCTTCGGGTAGCCGTCCAGCACGCTCTGGATGGACAGGGCTGTCCCCTCCACAAACTCCGGCGGGGTCACCCGGTACGCCAGCAGCACAGCGTCCCCTGCTGCGGCGCGGCGGGTGGCAACATCCACCGCTGTACCATCCTGTAACAGAATGCGCTTGAGATAGGTCTTTTGCGGGTTTTGCAGCACGTTCAGCGCGGCTTGCTCTCGCAGCGATTCCGCAAACTGCGCATAATCGACATTACCATCCGTATATTCGCACAGTGATTCTCCATTTTTGTCCAGTACGGCAATGCCGGTAAGCCAGAGGGATTCCGTTTCTTTCCGGAGGGCTTCGGGGTCGTAGAGATCCAAGGTATCATTTTCGGCCAGCTGCCGCACCGAGACCGCCATCCGGCGCAGCGACTTTGCGGTGATGGTATCGTTATATTTTTCGTAGCTGGTGGACTGCACCTTTACAAAGTTGATGGTGCGGTCAAAGTATTCCTCGGTAGCGCGCATGGACTCCCGCCCGGAGAAGAGGGTCACTGCCAGCAAAAGCAGCACGCCCATCAGCAGGTAGAGCGCCGCCACCCGCATATTGGGCGTGAACGTTTTCTTGTTACGGTTCAAGGGCGTCCACCTCCAGATATTTTTCCGGGTCCGGCAGATATTTGCCTACGATCTGCTTCAGCGTGCCGTCGGCGCGCATGGCGGCAAAGGTCTCGGTCAGCTTTTCGTCCAGCCCGCGGGTGTCGTTCAGCGCAAAAGCCACGCCGATGCCGGTGACCAGCAGCGGCTCCTCCAGAATGCGGAAATTGGCATTGCAATCCTGCATATACCGCAAAATGGCGGTCTCGTGGGCGGCAATGGCGTCCAC
>OKRZ01002533.1_pt1 | contig 13258 bp, 26 predicted proteins | sample 1601141 | NCBI WGS metagenome assembly OKRZ01 (sample SAMEA3541524, study PRJEB24748) | human gut metagenome | biome: human gut; feature: human-associated habitat; material: faeces | place: China | collected 2012
GAATGTACCCCAATACGTTCAAGCTCAAAAAAAAATTTTTATAAAATGTCAATTAGATTATACCAAACAACAGCGCGAAATTACAAGTGTTTTTGTAAATTCAAAAACGTAATTATTGGATTTTTGCTTGCAATCATATCAAAAATGGCAGGACTGGAAGTGGAAAGTGATTGGCTATCGGTAGTGATATGGATAGTCGGAATTACGGTAACTACATCATATGTGATTAACAGCATAGACAGAATGGCTAACTATCTGTTAGGAGGTCAATACGAGGAGGGAAAGGAATGTATATAGTTAAATTAGAGATAGGATATAGCGAAGTTGAATTTTGGTTTAAGGACATCAATGATGCATCTAAATTTATGGATGTTGCGATAAGGTCAAAAAAAGACGGTGAAGATAAAGTTAAAGTAATACTCGAATACGAAAAAAGGAAGGAAGAAATAGATGGAGAATAAGAAAATAACAATTAATAAGGAAAAATTCGCTGAAAAATGTGCAGAAGTGACAATGGAGGAAAGCAGGAAATCACCAATAATAATGCCTGTTTCCACCATACTTTTTGCAAAGCTGATGGATAAATTATTCAGAGAAAGCGAGGACAAATAAATGAGTATTGAATTTATAGAAAAGGCTCTTAAAGGAACTAGAAGAACGGGAGCTACTGCAATTCTTAAATATATGAAAGAATACGGATTCTATGAAGCACCTGCTTCTACAGAACATCACGGTTCAGAGCCGGGAGCATTGGCTGTACATAGCATTAACGTATTTAACGCAGCTCACGCATTGGCTAAAACATGGCTATCTAAAGAAGACTATAAGAAATTAAAGAACAGCATTACGATTTGTTCGCTTTTACATGACATCGGAAAAATTGGAGATTTTGGCAAGAAGAACTATGTTGAAAACATCCTTAAATCAGGTAAGCAGTCGGACAAGAAGCCATTTGTCACTAACAAAGACTTACTTTATGAAGACCACGAAATTAGAAGTGTAAAGATATGCGCTAAATTCATCGAATTAACGGAAGAGGAAGAACACGCAATCTTATATCACAATGGACTGTATGGCAGCCTTAAATATTCAATTCAGGGGAAGGAAACACCGTTGTATATGATTATTCATTTCGCCGATATGTGGGCAAGCAGGGTATTAGAAGCGAAAGGAGAAGAAGATGAAATTTAGAAAGCTAAAAGCTGACGAGATAGATTGTAGAATTGCAAGCATCAGAGAGAACGGATTAAGTCTTTTACTTTATAAAGATGCAAGATGTGATATGAACATTCTCGATGAAGAGGTAGGCTCGATGAACTGGCAAAGAAGCCATTCGAGGGATAATGCTAACTGTACAGTATCAATTTATGATACTGAGAAAAAAATATGGGTATCAAAAGAAGATACCGGAACAGAGAGCTACACGGAAAAAGAGAAAGGGCTTGCATCTGACAGCTTCAAGCGTGCCTGCTTTAACTGGGGAATTGGCAGGGAGTTGTATACAGCGCCATTTATATGGATAGACAGCGCCAAATGCAAAATAGAGAAGACAGGCGATAAATATGTGTGTCGTGAAAAATTCAAGGTTAGAAGCATTGAATATAGTGATACCGGATGTATTTCTTCACTTGTTATTGTCAACAAAAAAAATGAAGAGGTGTTCAAATTCCCACAGACACAGAAGTCTAAGACAGCACCTAAAACCAAAAACTATACCTTGAATGAATGCATGATTTTGGTTAAAGAGAAAGGCTTTGAAAAGCATATTGATTTCTTCAAACAGACTTATAAAGTTGACGATTTGAACAAATTAACGCAAGCGCAGCTTAACGATTTCTTCAATAGGTTGTGCAAACAGCCGGAGGAAAAATAATGGAATGTACCGGCAGAGTAACTAATATAAGCCGAGATTGGCAGAACAACAAGCTAAATATTACATTCTCCCTTAACGAAAGTGTTGAGGGAGAACTTGAAAAAATAAAAGATGTTGAAAAGCTGTCAATCAAGGCTGTTAAGTTTAGGAAAAAAAGAAGCCTTGATGCAAATGCATATATGTGGGTGCTGCTTAGCAAGATAGCAGAAGCTATACACAGTAACAAGGATGATGTGTATCTAGAAATGCTATCCAGATACGGAGTTTTTACCCACATTATTGTTAAAAAATCAGTGGTTGATAAGGTCAAGGCTGAATGGAGAACAGTTCGGGAATTGGGCGAAATCAACGTAAATGGAAGTCACGGAATACAGCTTCAATGCTACTTCGGTTCATCAACTTATGACAGCAAGGAAATGGCTACACTGATTGACGGAGTAGTAAGCGAAGCCAAAGAGCTTGGAATAGAGACACTTCCACCGGACGAGTTAGACAGAATGAAGCAGGAGTGGGACATTGAAATCAATAGTGCAAAAAAATAAAGAATGTTTTATCTGCAAGACAACACAGGACTTACACGAGCATCACATATTTTTCGGACGTGCTAATCGTAGGCTATCAGAGAAGTATGGAATGAAGGTATGGCTGTGTGGCAGACATCACAACTTATCTAACGAGGGAGTACATTTCAACCGGGAATTAGATTTGTACATAAAAAGAATAGGTCAAAAAACGTTTGAAGAAACACATACAAGGCAGGAATTTAGAGATATTTTCGGAAAAAGCTATTTATAACGGAAAGGAGCTAATATGAACAAGGTTGTATTAATGGGGCGATTAACTCGTGACCCAGAGGTCAGATATTCAACATCTGGAGACAGTCAGTTGGCTATTGCAAGATATACATTGGCAGTAGACCGGAGATTTAAAAAAGACGGAGAAGCAACAGCGGATTTTATCAGATGTGTTGCATTTGGAAAAAATGGAGAATTTGCAGAGAAGTATTTACATCAGGGAACAAAAGTAGTCATTGAAGGACGTATTCAGACTGGTAGCTATCAGGACAAAGACGGTAAGACAGTATATACAACAGAAGTGGTTGTAGAAAATCATGAATTTGCTGAAAGTAAAAGAGTAAGCGAGGAAAACGGAGTAAACCCACCACCAGTGGATAGCGACGGATTCATGACAATTCCGGATAACGTAGATGATAGTGGATTACCTTTTAACTTCTAAGGCAGGTGATTAGCTATGAAGGTCAAAAATGATATAGAAGCATATATCCCATATGGGAGAGAGAATGCAATATCAAGAAAGAGATTAGCTCAAGCGACCGGACTGTCAGACAGAGAAATAAGGGAAGCAATAGCATTGGCTAGACGAAATACAGTAATTCTCAATCTGTCAGACGGAAACGGCTATTTCAAACCAATTCCGGGCGAGGAAGATAATTTGGTTAAACAATATTATAAGCAAGAATTAAGCAGATTAAAACGCATAGGATGGTCGCTTAGAGCTACACGAATGATGTTAAAGGAGATTGAAAATGGCGGTTAATTCAAAGCAAAAGGGAGCAAGGTTTGAGCGACAGCTTGCTAGTCGTTTAAGGGAATATGGCTTTAAAACGAGACGAGGACAGCAATACTGCGGAGCCAACGGCGATGCAGATGTTGTCGGACTTCCGGGAATACATATTGAAGCCAAACATCAGGAAAGGATGCAGCTATACGATTGGATGGCACAAGCTAAATCGGATGCAAAGGCTGATGAATTACCGGCTGTTTTTCATAAAAAGAATAATGCAGATATTCTTGTAACAATGACATTCGATGATTGGATGCAGGTATATAGAGAATACGAAGCAGGAATGAATGAAAGAAAGTGAGTGAATATATGGCAAAAGCAGGAATAGACAGCTTTCTGCTTGATTGCCACACTAACGATAACATGGCAGAAATTGAAGCTGCCTACGGCATTAAAGGATTTGCGGTGATAGTTAAACTCTGGCAAAAGATATATTCAGATAAGGGGTATTACTGTGAATGGAATGAGAGAAGCCCTCTTCTATTTTTGGCGCAGTGGTTCGGTGGGAATAGCGGAGCGGATTTAAACTTAATAATTGAAGTCGTAAATCACGCAATAAAGATAGGTATTTTTAACAAAAGTATGTTCAATAAATATGCCGTTCTTACTTCTGAAAGAATACAGAAACAGTATTTTGAAGTGGTTAAGAGAAGAACAGAAATCAAAGTAATAAATGAGTACCTTCTAGTTAGTGTTGGCAAAAATGCAGTAATTGTAAACGTAAATGGCGAAAATGTATGCAGAAATCAAAAAAATGTATGCAGAAATTCAACAAGTAAAATAAAGGAAAGTAAAGTAAAGGAAAGTAAAGATAATAGTGAGGTTGCGAATTACTTTCAAAACCCAAAGCTTAATCAGGCATTCCTTGATTACTTGTCATATAAAGAAGAAAAAAGCGGTCCAGTAAGTGGAATACAGATTAGTTACATCTTGCAGGAATTAGAGCAGTTAGGAGCAGATGATGAAGAGAAAATTGCAATCATTAAACAATCAATAACTAAAGGATGGAGCAAGCTGTACCCACTAAGCAAGGCGAAAACTAAAACTAAAAAAGTTAAATTCGAGCAGAGGGAACGAACAACAAAGGAATTTGAAGATTTAGAAAAAAAAATAATGGCAGTACAGAATGTTAAATTTGACAAAATAGGGAGGAAAAGTTAATGCAGGATCTACATACAAGACTTGAAGAATTAGATAGGATGGAAACATATGATTTGTGAAAATTGCAAATGCAAAGACGAATGTGAATGGTATGCATCATACAAGAGGATTGAAAATGAAATTTATTTAGGTGTCGGAACTGATAATACATTAGGCAGAGCATTACTTGCAGCGATGAGTGATAATCAATTAGAACAGTGCGACTATTTTAAATAACAAGATGAAACGATGATTTGCTTCTCTGCTGAATATCTGACCGAATACGATAAGCAGAGATTGGCGGATATTAAGGCAGAAAAGGAAGAGATAAGGAGTTTACTACATGAAAAAGATTAAATGTGAAATATATCATGATGATAAGAATTTCTAAAAAAAGCAGAGGATTTAATGGAGGATAATAATGGAACCAACAATGACGGAATATAACGTATACGTCGAGGGCGAATTTGTCGAAACACTGACAAGAGCCGAAATAATGGAAAAATACGACTTAAACGATAAGCAGTTTAACAATCGTGTATGCGGTGGAAGCAATAAGGGAACGCGCAGATACAAGATGTATTTTGCGAGAATTTATACCGACGATTCAAAAAGCAACATTCCAATAGAGCTGTTGGAAGACTGGGAGCGAACAAGATTAGCAATATTGGAAAAAGCAAAGAAAAAAGTAAGAAAGGAAAGGTTGAAGATTGAATGAAAGGTCAAATGGAATTTACAACAACGGATGAAGCAGGCTTTAGCTTTCTTATTGAGCGAAATGAATACATTGAAGATGAGGCCCCTGCTATTATAAAGAATGCGTGGAAGAAGATGAAACAAGACAGGAAGGCAGAATTTACTAAAAAACAGAATTTGCCGTACAATGATAAGATTTCAAGACAGAAAGACATAGCGTGGGAGTTTTTCAATGAAATGCAGAGCAGAGGATATAACTGTCATGTATCTGTTGGTGGATTAGATTCGATAACACTATTGATATGGCTAGAAAGCATTGGAATACACGTTCCGGCAATATCTGTATCTGGTGTTGAAGATAAAACAATCCAAAAAGTACATAAAGCATTAGGAATTGAAATCGTACAATCTTACAAGAACAAGGTAGATGTTTTAAACAATATCGGATTTCCGGTAATTAGCAAAAAAATAGCAGGGAGAATACAATTGCTCCAAAATCCGACAGAAAATAATAAAACAGTCAGACACGCAATCATAACTGGAGAATGCGGAGCTCAGGGACATTTCGCTAAAAACAGCAGAATGAAATTACCCCAAAAATGGTTAGAGCTGTTTGGCGGTTATGAAAATGAGAATGAAGGAGTTAATTATAAAAAGCCAGATTTCAAAGTATCAAATGATTGTTGTTACTGGTTGAAAGAGAAGCCTTGTGAGGATTGGGCGAAAGAACATAAGTCATATCCATATTTGGGCATGATGGCATCAGAAGGTGGTCAGAGAGAAGAGGCATTGGTTGAACACGGATGCAATTACTACGGAAAGACGACAATGAGAAGCGCTCCATTTGCCATCTTTACAAGACAAGACATATTAAGGCTAGCACTTGAAATGAACCAATGGTACCTAAACCATATAGATGTTTTCAAAAGAAGATACTATCAACAGCCATATAGTAGAGACAAGAAAGGAGAAATAAAGCCGTATGAACCGCTGAAAAGTATTGTTCCCGAAATATATGGAACGATTGAGCAGGAAGTAGATGGAACCCTCTACACAACTAAAGCACAAAGAACTGGATGTGCAATGTGTGGGTTTGGAATCCATTTAGAGCAGAGACCTCATAGATTTGACCGGTTAAGGGAAAGCAATTACAAGGAATGGAAATTCTGGATGTATGAATGCTGCACAGACGAAAACGGCAATAAATACGGATGGGGCAAAGTTCTTGATTATATTGGAGTTAAATGGGAGGACGTTCCGGCAAAGCAGCTTACGACGGAATATTTGATGAAATGTTAAGAAATGTTAAGGAGGAAGCAAATGTTAAATATTGAATATTACAAAGATAAATTAAAGGAATTAGGTATCATAAACCTTGATAATTTAGCACTAGTACAAGGACAGCCGCATGCCTGTGATGATACAAGGTGTACTGAATGCTTATTCATCCACAGTTCTTATTGTTCTGACACAGCTTTAAATTGGTTACTTATGGAGCACAAAGAAGAACCAGAAGTGCCAGAAGTTGACTGGTCGAAAGTCAAGGTGGATACACCAATTCTAGTTAAAGATACGAAAGAGGAAAAATGGGCTAAAAGATATTTTGCTAAATTTGTACATGGAACAGTTTATGCGTGGGGTAGTGGTGCTACGTCATGGTCAGCAGCTGGTGAACTTGATATGACTTCATGGAATTGTGCAAAACTAGCAGAAAGTGAGGACTAGATGGATTGGATAAAAAAGAGGAACTGAAAGGAGAAGAGTGATGAGTGATAATTTAGAAAATGCTATATCTAAGAAATCGGATAAAATTGAGGTAGATGATTTAGAAATAATAGTCACTGGTAGTAGTGAAGAGCCTTATTATAGCTTAAAATATCATATACCAGGTAATAATTATTATACTATAGGATATAGTTCTTATTGTTTACAGACAGTGATTAGATTTAGAGATGAGTATTTTACCCTAGTTCCAAAGAAAGAAGCAGAAGTTGTAGAGGTAGAGCTGCTTAAGAAGAAGTTGGAAGAGTATGCAGTAGGTCAATGTACTTCATTGAGAATGGAACAAGTAGAAATAAGTATTGAAAGAGTGTTAGACCTTTTAGAAGAATGTAAGTAGGAGCAGGAAGATGAATGAGGAAGTAAAAAAAGAAATTAACCTAATTCTAAATCTGCTAAAAGGCTCATTGACACAGAATGAGGTGTCTATGGGATTTGATAACGAAACGGAAAGCCTAATGTTCTTTGATACACAAATTTACATAAAAGAACGTAGATTTGACGGATTTAGGGTTAAGTTAGAGGAGTTAGTGAGGTGATTAGGAATGAACATTCTTAGGCTATTAATTGGATTATTTACAGGCATAGGAATAATTGCTGTGCTTTGTATAATTGAGCAGATAGTAATTAATATCAAAAACGAGATAAAAGATTATAGAGCAAACAAAACAAGAATTAAATGCTTATGCAGACCCCATGTTTATGCATTACATTCAATTTGGGCGGGCGAGGAAGCAGAATTCATATGTACAAAATGTGGAAAAGAAAAAAGGTTAATTATTGAGCCAAAATCTTTTTATGAATTTTTCAGGAAGAAGGAGAGTTGGAGGAAAAGTAATGGAAGATATTAAAATAATTCAAATGCACATTACGGAATTAAAATTGAGAAACCAGTTAAAATCTGGTGATTTGGAAGTAGCATTAACAAGAGCAATGTCAGCACTTGAAAAGCAGATAAAAATTTCAAGAACAGTTATTGAAGGAGAATATTTTTGTCCAAGGTGCAAACGCTTAATGTTTCATTCGGGATACTGTGAAAATTGCGGACAAAATACATATTAGATTGGAGTGATTTATAAATGAGATTAATAGATGCAGATGAATTAATTTTACATTTAAATGATTTTATGTTACAGCAAAGCCCTATTGATATACAAGATATTGAAAGTATAAAAGTAAGTGAAGTAATTAAAGATTGCATAAAAGCAGTAGATGAACAGCCAACAGCCTATGATGTGGATAAGGTTGTACATGAAATCAATAATAAAATACAGGAATTAGATGCTAAGCAACAACTTTTTATAGAAAATGGATTGCTTAATATGGCTGATAAAATGGCAAGCAAAATAGGGATATACATAGAATGTCGGGGAATAGTGGAAAAGGCAGGTGACTAGATGGACTGGGTTAGATTACTTAAGGCTGTAGGAATTTCAGTTCCAATACTGGCGCTACTTGTTTGTATGTGCTTTATGACAAAGTATCTCATATGTACGATTGTTGTTTTCTGTGCAGTTGTGACTGGGATAATAGCGGCTGTGGTAATGACTATATATGAGATATTAGAATAGAGGTGATATGATGGAAAAAAGACAATTAGAAGCGTATAGAATTAACGAGCAGTTAATAAGACGAAATCTAGCTAAAATCGAAGAAGAAGAAAGTAGGGATATAGATGTTGTCTACGGAAAGGTGAAAAGCTCAATGGCTGAATTTCCCTACATACCAACGCACGTGGCAGTACAAATGAAAGAACCGAAGGAAGCAGACAAGAGCAACAGACGCATAAGCCAGTGGAAGTCGGAAATTGATAAGGCAGAACAGCAGAATAAGGAAGTGGAAACATTTATATCTTCTATAACAGATACAAGAGCAAGGGAAATATTCTCATTAAGATACATTGAAGGTAAGAAGGTATCAGAGATTGCAGAAGAAATGGGATATACGAAAGGAAGAATATCCCAGATAATATCTTCAAATTTGTAAGTATTTTGAAAACATTAAACAAATTAAACAAAGAGGTGTGATATAATTATCGTGTGAAGTACTGCAAATACATTCACTCCTCCTGGTAAGGTTTAAATTTGCTTCGAAAAAGGCAGTTTGTAGATATTATTCTATAAGCTGTCTTTTCTGGTTGTAAGAAAGGTTAAAAGCTCAATGAAAGCTAACAAAAATATGAAAATAGAATACATACAAATAGATGACATATTGCCATATCAGAATAATGCAAAGAAACATCCTAAGAAGCAAATAGAACAGATTAAGCAGAGCATTACAGAATTTGGTTTCAATGACCCTGTTGCGGTAGATGAAAACAATATAGTGATAGAGGGTCACGGAAGATTGTTGGCAGCTAAGGAGTTGGGAATAAATGAATTGCCATGTATAAGATTAGCCGGCATGACAGAGCAGGAGAAAAAAGCATATATCCTTGTACATAACAAATTAACAATGAACAGTGACTTTGATATAGATATTCTCAATGAAGAATTAACAAGTATTGTTGACATTGATATGGAGGATTTCGATTTCACTATACCGGACATTGAAGATGATAAAGATATTGACGATGGATGGTATGGAGACGAAAGAGAAAGAACATTTAACGCATATAATCTTGACGAATACGACGAAATGAGAAGCACAGGCTTTTATCAGATGCCGATAATCAAGGCACAGAACGCAAGCCCTGACGAGCTTATATCATTCAATTATGTTTTAAGCACTAAAAAGACGTGCGGGGTTCATTTTTACATAGACGATTATCAATTTGAACGGATATGGAACAACCCACAAGAATATATTGAGAAATTGAAAAAATTTGATTGTGTATTCACTCCGGACTTTAGCTTGTACCTTGATATGCCTATGTCAATGAAGATATGGAATGTGTACAGGTCTAAGCTGATAGGTCAGATGATGCAGGATGCAGGTATTACGGTAATACCAACATTGCAATGGGCTGAAAAAGAAACATTTGCCTTTTGCTTTGATGGGATAGAGCCGGGTGGAACTGTTACAGTGTCAACAATAGGTGTAAAAAAGAATGAAAATGCAACCAAAATATGGTATGATGGAATGGATGAAGCGATTAAGAGGATAAAGCCATCAAGGGTATTGATATACGGTGGAGACATTGGATATAAATATCCGGATGGAATAAAGGTAAGATATTACGACAACAAAGCATTTAAGGAAAATAGGTAATGGGCGGTAGAGGAGCAAATAGCGGAAAAGAAAAAAGCTATATAAGATTTGGCAAGGTACCACAAAATGGCAAAAGCATTAATTGGCTATCCTTAAGCCTTGATGATTCGGAAACAGTGTCTTTTGAGTTAAAAAATGGCGGGGAAAATCTACAAAATATGTTAAAGCCTGAACATTACGAAAAGGGTGTGTCTGTCTTTGAAATTGATAAAAATGGGCTTCCAAAATTAGATAATTTGCAGCTTATAAGTACGTTAAGCATTATGCTCGCAAGAAACACGGAAGCATACACGGTTAAGGGAAAAGAAACAACAAGAGGAAATGACGGAGAACCGGTTATAAATAGCGTAAAAAACGTAACCGGATTAATGATAGATAGTGAAAGATATTCAAAACATATCATTAAAACATTGCGTGAAAATTTTAAAAATCATAGCGGATTTGATAATGGTAGCAAGGAGCCGTTACAGATGTTTAATGTGGACGGAGACCTACGAGTGACATACAGAGGAATAACTTTTACAAGTCCCCGGAAAGGATTTAAAACATCCTTAGGATATACTGGAAAACAAAAATCAACAAAGATAAGACATCAAGAATTTGTAGAAAGCACAATGCCATTATCTGATTATTTAAAAAAAGAAAAAATAAGCACAAAAAAATATGTGTCAAAGAAAGGCAAAAATATGATTTCTTACGAAAAGGACGGTAGAACCTTTCAATTTACAGAAAGTGATTTTAAAAATAAAACAATAACGGATTATATTGAAAAGTGGATTTAAGAGAGGAGATGAAAATATGGCAAAAAAAGGAATGTACGTTGAATCAGGGGATTATTTTCCTAAACACATCAGAAAGCAGTTTGGCTTAGGAGAGTTCAACAAAGACAACAAAAAGACTACAAAGAAGACTACAAAGAAAAGTAAATAGTTAATAAAAAAACAAGGCTAACAACCTTGTTTTTTTATTGCTTATGAGGAGATTAAAATGGGCGGTAGAGGAGCAGATAGCGGAGATTTAGGAAACGGTAATAGTGAGAACTTCAATGCATCTAAAGATAAAGACATATGGGCATACAGACACAACCCTAATAACGAAAGATTTGTTGACAACATAAACACAACAATTAAAGATATGGCAGATACATATAAAGGGCTGATGGGAGCCATCAATGATGTGTATATGGCTAAAGTAAATAAAGATACAGTAATGGCATATTGGGCACCGGGTACAGGAGAATTAGGCTTTAGCAACAAGTATGGTTCTATGGAAAGAATGGCTAAATCGTATGAGGAATGCGTGAAAGAGGGATTTCACCCAAGCAATGGGAATAAGACAGCAGAGCAGGCGATTACTGCACACGAAATAGGGCATGCACTCACCAGTGTAGCGCAGAAGAATATGGGAAGCAGAGACTTTGACGAAATTGCAAAGAAAGTAGTACAGGATGCAAAAAGCATACTGAATAAGCAGGCAGGAAAAACCCGATACAGAGGTACCCGCAAGATAGCCGCAGGAATTTCAGAATATGCGAAAAGCAGTAATGCCGAATGCATCGCAGAAGCAACGTCTGATGTATATTGCAACGGCTCAAAGGCAAGCAGAGAGAGTAAAGCCGTGGTTGAAGCACTGAAAAAATATTTATAGAGATGGGATATTAGAAAGGCAGGTGATAGAAGATGGGAAAGCGCTTTACGGAAATGACTAAAGAGGAATTGGCAGAAGCAGGAAGAAAAGGTGGTCTTAAATCTGTGGAAGTACGACGCCAAAAGAAAGCGATGAAAGAAGCACTTGAAATTCTTCTCCAATTGCCACTAAAAGACCAAGAATTAGTAGAAGCAGAAGAAGTAAAGAGCCTTGCAGAATTAAGCGGTAAAAACATAGATATACAGACCGCTATATTAATAGCGCAGATAAAGAAAGCGTTGAAAGGGTCAGTTGCAAGTGCTGAATTTTTAAGAGATACGGCAGGGGAAAGACCGGAGGATATAGTCAATCTTAATGCTGATGGCGAAGATACTAAGCTTAATATTAATATCAACTACGGCACATCTGACAACAAGGAGCAGACATGAATATAAATGTTGAGCTTAACGAATCTTTTAGAGTAGTCAACGAAAGTAAAAAACGTTACATCGTAATGAAAGGTTCGGCAGGTTCCGGAAAGTCAGTAGACACCGCAATGAATTACATATTGCGACTGATGAAAGATGATGGAAGGAATCTTCTTTGCGTCAGAAAATCGGACGTAACAAATAGAGATAGCACTTTTGCAGAATTGCAGGGTGCTATTTTTCGTATGTTTGGCGATAAATGGGAAAACTATTGGCTGATACGTCAAAACCCATTAATGATGGAATGCAAGGTCAATGGTAATCAAATAATATTCCGTGGTGTCAATGATGATAAGCAAAGAGAGAAATTAAAATCTATCACATTTAAACGTGGCAAATTAACTGATGTATGGATAGAAGAAGCAACAGAGTTAATGCAAAGCGATTTAGAAATTATTGACGATAGATTGAGAGGTGAACTACCGGAAGGACAGTTTTACCAAATCAAAATGACATTCAACCCAGTTAGTGCTACTCACTGGATTAAAAAAGTATTCTTTGATGTTCAGGACGACAACGTTTTAACTCATTCAAGCAATTATAAGCAAAACAGATTTATTGATGACGCTTATTATAAGAGAATGGAAAGACGTAAGATAGTTGACCCGGAAGGATATAAGATATACGGCTTAGGTGAATGGGGCGAAGTCGGTGGATTAATTCTTCATAACTTTATTGTTGAGGATTTCGACACGGCACCGGAAAGATTTGACTATATGGTTAATTCGCAGGACTTTGGCTATAACCATGCTAACTGTCTGCTAGCTATAGGATTTAAAGACGGTGAAATGTATGTATGCAAGGAAATGTATGAATACGAAAAAGATACGGGAGAGTTAATCGAGCTTGCAGGCAAAATGCA
>OKRZ01002536.1_pt1 | contig 13252 bp, 8 predicted proteins | sample 1601141 | NCBI WGS metagenome assembly OKRZ01 (sample SAMEA3541524, study PRJEB24748) | human gut metagenome | biome: human gut; feature: human-associated habitat; material: faeces | place: China | collected 2012
AAATAAGAGGTTCTAAGTGCCCTTGATCTGGGTTGTGGCAGAGTGACGCGTGCATCCCCGGACGAGCCTTCCATGGCTCGACGGGGATTTTTGCTGCCATCCGTGGCAGCAAAACGCTGTTTTGTGACAAGGGCACTAAGAACCTCTAATTTCCTCCCAAAGTCATCACAAAATCTGCCGGTTCCGGTGCACTGTCGGCGTGCCTTAGTGCAAACACCCTCCAAGTTGCTGATGGATTTTAGATGATATTGATTGTGGCTTCACTGCTAAAGCAGGAAGCTGTTTTTTGCTGTGTAGGATTCGGGTGTCAAAAGGTGGCTTCAAGTTTTTGATTGGCAAATTGCACAAAGTCGGGTCTGTTTTGTTCTGATGTCCGAAAATAAGAAAATCTAAGTCTGCCTGAGTTAGATTACAACGGAGTGACGTGTACGTCTTAAACGCCCCGTCCATGTGGCGTTAAGACTTTTGCCGCCTCACTACAGGCATCCACAAACCATCCCAACCAGATGTCCCTGAAACTCCCCAAACAAACTTTCCTCCTGCTTCCTCATAAACACCGTCACATCCGCATCTCCAAACACCACCTCAAAATGCACACTCCCCACAAACGCATCGATCACATGCGCCCGCACATACAGAGTGTTCTCTGAAACCCACACTCCGCTGGCAGCATACCTCTGGTCATAGACGGGAAACTGTCCGCAGACAAGTTTTCCAAAACCGAAATGAATGGAACACGGTCTGCCGTGCAGTGTAAACGTAAAACATCCCTCATCATTTGTAAAATCCGCTGTAAAATTTGTAAACTCACTACTGTTTGGTTTGAACATATATCGTTTCCCCGAAACTTGTGAAGTGACCGCTGCCGTCATTGCACTATCGCCCAGAGGTGCAATCGCAAGTGAAGAGAGCACAGAAAGAAGCTCTGTATGCGTTTTTTGATCTTCCGGGAGTGGATCTGCCTGTATGAAAGGAAGAATCTCATCATACAGAGCATCATAAATCAGTTGATTTCCACCCGCAAGTCCCTGTGTGTCTGCGGTAGTGACAAAGAGCAGATCATAATCCGGAAGGTAATGGATGAACTGACCACCCATGCCGTAGCAGACAAAACCATTTTTTTCACTGCGCCAGATCTGATAACCATAGCCGCAGGCTTCACTTGGAAGAGGTGCCGTGATGCGTGTGTCAGAGAGATGGGAGGTTGCTGTTTTGATGTAGGAGGCAGAAACGAGCTGTGTTCCATCAATATTTCCATCGTGAGATAGAAGATAACCGAATTTTAACAGGTCGGATGGAAGAGCGACAAGTCCGCTTCCGCCCATGGAGACACCAAAAGGATCTGTCAGCATGTAGGATTCATCGGAAAATTCCAAAACAGACAGTTTTTCTTTGAGATAATCGAGCATTGGCATGCCGGAAAGACGTTCTACAAGCGCACTGAGTGTATGTGCGGAGGACGTATCATAATGAAAGAGCTTTCCTGCAGGATGGGTTGGTGGTACGGTAAAGAAACTTTCTACCCAGTCACTTTTCATATCGACCTTGTAGGTCGTCGCGGCATGACAGGTGCGCATCATGAGCATATCCCGGATCGTCATGGCTGCAATCCACGGATGTACATTCGCTGGAATCTTGTCTGGAAAATATGAGACGATCGGATCATCCAGTGATAATTTTCCTTCCGCTTCCAAAAGACCGATCGCAATGGATGTAAAACTTTTACTGATCGAAAACATGCGATGCAGCGTGTCTTTCTGATATGGTGCATAGTAGCCCTCGGCAATGAGTGTGTCATGCCGCATTAAAAGAAAACTGTGCATTGGAACCTGTTTTTTTTGTAAACGATCCAGAAAGTGAAGAAGGCATCCGGATGGGATGCCAGCACTTTCTGGAGAACCTTTTTTGAAATTCATTGTAATATCCTCCATTTCTTATTAAGACTGAACGCCAAAGCTGCTTGGTGTAACGCCATATTTTTTCTTAAATGCACGTCGGAAAGACGTCTGGTTGTTATAACCAACTTCCAAAGCGATTTCATTGATACCGGATTCGCCTTTTTCAATCAGATGTGCCGCCTCTGTGAGCCGCAGATCTTCCAGATAGACAGAGAAGTTCACATTCATATTTTCTTTAAACATATGAGAAAAATAACTTTCTGATATGTGGAACTCGTCGGAGATCTTGCTTAAGCAGAGCGCCGGATTTTTGTAATTTTCACGGATATAAGTCACAATGCTGTCAACCAGATTATTCTTTTCGGATTTTGATGCAAAGAAATCACACAGTTTAATGCTGATATCTTCACAGAGACGGAAAGTTAACTCGTCCTGTGAAAGCATAGTATCAATTTCCGCTATCTGCGGAGTACTTTCTCCCGTATATGTAAAACGTGCTTTCAACAGAGTGTTGCGGATATCGGTAAGTAAAAACCGTAATAACTGGAACGGAAGCGAACGTTCTTCAATGTTCTCCTGGTGGATCAGATTGAAAATTTCAATCACCTGGGATTTATTTCCGCCAGTGATGGAACGAATCAGACGGGTTGAAAATTCAGCCGGATAGTAGTAAACATGGGAGTTTTTTTTCAACATTTCATATGGAAGGAAAATATAGTTTTTACTGGTATACCCTGCAGCATCTTTCGCCTGTTGGTAAGATTCCCATATGTTGGTGAAGGGGCAGGAGAGACCGATTCCTGCAAAAAACCAGATCGAATACTCTTCTAGCAGTTCACTATGAAATTTTAATACTTTTTCCTGAAGTGTGATCAGTATCTCATCGGCAGTTCCACTAAAAGGGATTAACACAGCATAAATATGTTTCTTTGGGGAACACAGATATAAATTATTTTCATAAGAAAAATATCTGGCCAAAAGACCGGCGATAATATCTTTCATACTTTCAGAACTTTCAGTGGAAGTATTTTCATTTGGAAAAGTATCTGCAGCAGGATCATTTTCGTAAGTTACACCGTACAATACATAATAATGAAGCGATGGATCTTCTAAATGCAGATAATTCTGGATAAATGAAAGCTCATCCGGGGTTGTGATAACTCCACTCATCAGCTGTCTCAAATAATTGTCATATAAAACAGGACGGATTGCAGCAGCTTCTTCGATTAACTGCGTATTTGCATGCAGTGTTTCCTGAAGCTGGTCATCTAAATGAAGAATCGGGCGCATATTGTTGCGGACTAAAATAAATATCATGATAAGTCCACCGATGATTGCTGCAAAAAGGATCAGCAGAAAAATAAACTGATAGTCGGATGGATAAATGGATTCCGGCTGTACCAGATAAAAAGTCCAGTCATTTGTTTTTGATGCGATCCGCATAATATGTGTGTCATTGTGAACACAGGTATTATTGTCATCATAGGATAAGGATAATACGGATTCGGTAAGCGTATTTAAATCTTTTTCAGATGATGTATTCTTATCTTCGGACAGGGAAAACACTGGCTGATCCTGTGCGTCGACTGCAATAATGTAACCGGTATCACCTAAAGAAACACCGCTGAAAATTTTGCGTAAGGTCTGCTCATTGATATGGAAAGCAACGGTAGCAGGAATATCTTTGTAGGTCAGTACATCCATATTTAACACATAAAGATATGCGTTACCGCTTTCGGGAAGCATAAAATCCGAAAGTGGATAAAGGGCAGAATCTTTTGTCAGATTGTTGTTGAGCAGATCATGCCATTCATTAAAATTTGCCCCGGAAGATAAATAGTTTCTTATATAATAAAGCTGTTCGGAATTGAAAGTGTTTACACTGATAATATAGCCGCTATTTCTCAGATAAACAAAATAGGTACTGAAAGGAAGCTCATTGTAGGAATACATATAAGAGGCAAGGGACTGCTTCATGGTGAGACCTGACAGATAAAAATCATTATCGTCTGTGGACTTCATCGTTGCAAGACGGTATAGTTTGGTATTCATGCTGAGCTGTCTTGTGATAGAATCCATGGTTGTGAAATTATTATCTAAAAGTGAAACGGCACTTTCAAAGGTAGACTGATCCTGATTCCAGAAATCCTCTTCAGAGCGTGTTGTTGAGACACGGTGGAGGTGTACCATCAGAAGTAAAATGATAAGTAAAAAGACACTGTATGTAATAGCAAAGCGAATCATGAGAAACGTAGTGGATTCATTTTTTGCTGTGGCATCCGCCAGTGGATTCAAATTTATTCTCATAGGTATTAAATGTCCTTTTTTCATGTTTTTTAATCGTACGTTTTCTATTTTATCATAATATGAAAAAAATACAACAAAAACTCAAAAACCCAGTAAAATCAATGGTTTGCGTAGTGTTAAAACAAATTTTGTACCCCCTGTCAAATATTGTTTCTTGCTGAAAATCCCATAAGATGGTAATGTATGAGCAAGACATGAAAGCACTTACATCAGAGCAGTGTCGAAACAAATTTTTTCCTAATAAGGAGGTTCTTATGAAAAAGAAGGTAGTATCAGTCCTTATGGCTGCCGCTATGGTAGCTGGTATGGCAGGATGCGGTTCCAGCAACACTGGTAACGCAGGAACAACAAATTCAAATGCTTCTACAAATAATGAAGCAACCACAGAGAGCGGTGATGCTTCCGCAAGCACAGCAACAGATTCTGATGTTGAGAAACCAGAAGAGATCACCATTATGGTAGATGGAACTGTTTTCACACAGGAAAACGGACAGGCAGAGTTCATTGCTAAATTGGAAGATCTTCTTGGAATGAAGATCAATGTGATCCAGCCGGATCATGATGCTTACTATGATGTAGTAGGACAGACAGTTGCAAGTGGTGACTGGCCAGACGTTATGATCTTATCTTCTACCTATTATGCAGGTTATGCAGAGCAGGGAGTTCTGTGGGATATGACAGACGCTTATGCATCTTCTGATTTAAAAACAAGACAGGATGCATACGGCAGCACAGGAGTTATCGATGGTGTAAGACTTGATGGTAAGTTATATGGTATGCCGGCAGCTCGTGGTAACGGATGTGTTACATATGTTAAGAAAGCATGGTTAGACAACTGCGGACTTGATGTTCCGACAAACTATGATGAGTATCTTGCAATGCTCGAAGCATTTACAACCGGTGACCCGGATGGAAATGGTGTAAACGGAGATACCTACGGTGTATCTGCTGCTGGTTTCATCGGAACAGAGGCTCCATATACAAACTACTTACCAGAGTTCTATCAGGATGCAAACCCAAGCTTCTATAAAGCAGAAGACGGAACATGGAAAGATGGATTCACAGAGGATTCTATGAAGAGCGCACTTGAGAGAATGGCAGCTGCTTACAAAGAGGGCGTGATTGATCCTACCACATTAACAAATGGTACATCTGACTGCCGTAACAAATTCTATGATGACAGCTTTGGTGTATTTACTTACTGGGCAGGTACATGGGCAACCAACTTAAAGACAAACCTTGAAGCAAACGGTAAAGACGGTGAGTTAGTAGCATTACCTCCGATCGCTGAAGTAGGTCAGTACCTTGACCGTGTTCCACCAGTATGGTGCATCACATCTGCATGTGAGAACCCGGAAGGCGTATTCAAATACTTCATCGAGCCGATGCAGGATGGCGGAGACGTTCAGTTCTTATGGACATACGGTGTAGAAGGCATTCACTGGTCAACAGCAGCAGAGACATTATTTGCTGGAACAGAGAACGAGAAAACATATGCTGATGGTGAGTTCCATATGTTAGAGAACCGTGAGAAAGAGGGTACACAGTACACCAAAGCTCACATCGATCCAATGCTTGCTTTAGTTGAGCTTGCAAACGATCCTCAGGAAGAATCTGTAGCAGCAGAGGCAAAAGAGTCTGCACAGTTATTCAATGATAACTGCAAAGCTGCGGATCTTGTTCCTACCACAGATGAGATGAGCGAGTACAATGGTGATTTAACAACATTAAAGAACGAGCTGATCGCAAAAGTTGTTATGGGCGAGTTAACTGTTGATGATGCATATGCACAGTTTGAGTCAAATCACGGTGCAGAGTGGTCACAGGCAATCGTTGATTCTTTAAACAAATAATAAAACTTTCCGGTAAACGGAACTAAGAACTATGATCTGTGCCCTGACTGCGGATATCCGCAGCCGGCACAGATCATGGATCACAAATTCATGTTTGATTGAAAAGGAAGAACAGATATGAGAAAAAGTAATGAAAAATCAGCCGTAACGGCTACAACCGGTGGAAAGAAGAACCACCTGGCAGCAAAAATCTATAAATACAGAGGATTCTATCTGATGTTTCTTCCTGTATTAATTTTTGCATTAATATTCTTTTACTTACCAATGCTTGGAATCCGTTTTGCATTTACCGATTATAACGGAATCAAAGAGGCAAGTTTTGTTGGTCTCAAAAATTTTCAGAAAATGTTTTCCATGCCAAATTTCTGGACGGCATTCTGGAATACCTTACAGATTAGTATTATCAAATTGTTTTTGACAACAGCAGCAGCTGTTATTGTTTCTATCTTTTTAAATGAGATTGCAAACATTCATTTTAAAAAGATCGTGCAGACAATTATTTATCTGCCACACTTTATGTCATGGGTAGTTACTGCATCCGTCTTTACTTTGATCCTGGCACCGACAGCAGAAGGTCTTGTAAATACATTTCTTATCAACGCTGGTGTACTTGATTCCGGAATTTATTTCCTGGGGGATTCAAAATGGTGGAGACTTGCGTACTATATCATTAATATTTGGAAAGAAACCGGCTGGCAGACCGTTATCTTTATGGCAACGCTTGCCGGAATAAATACAGAGCTTTATGAAGCTGCAGCAATGGATGGTGCAGGACGCTGGGGCAAGATGAGATATATTACTTTCCCGGCTTTACAGAATACGATCCTTACTGTTTTGATCTTAAACCTTGCAAAGGTTATGAACCTGTTCGAGTCCGCATTCGTAATGCAGAACGATGCTGTTTTAGGTACTGCAAACGTACTTGAAACCTATATTTACTATCAGACCTTCAACAGTGGTGCGATTCCAAATTACGGTTATACGACAGCCGTTGGTCTGTTCAAATCTCTGGTTGGTTGTGTACTGGTACTGTTCTGCAATCACTTAAGCAAGAAAGTACGTGATGGACGCGGAATCGTCTAGGAAGGAGCAGCAGATATGAAAAGCAAGAAAAAAATAGAAGTTTTCCCGATCGTAAACGGGTTAATATTTATCATCTTAAGTTTACTGATTATCATCCCGATGTGGAAAGTATTAGTTGACTCATTCGATTTAAAAACCGCATATGGTATGAAATTATGGCCGGAGGAATTTGGTCTTGCAGGATACATTTCCGTATTCAAAAACCCTACGCTGTCCCATCCGTTAATGATTTCTGTAATCACAACGATTGCAGGTACGATCATCGCCTTGATTTTATCTACATTTGGTGCATATGTACTGATCCAGTGGGATATGCCGGGACGTAACTTATTTGCAAACTTATTACTTTTTACCATGATTTTCCAGGGTGGTATGATCCCTACCTACCTCGTATTAAAATCATTACATTTAACCAATACCATCTGGGTCGTTATCTTATTCCCGGCACTGAACGTGTATAACCTGGTATTGATGAGGAACTTCTTCGAAGGTATTCCTGCCAGCCTGTTTGAGTCGGCAACACTTGACGGATGTACGCCGATGCAGACATTTATCCGTATCGTACTTCCAATGTCAAAAGCAGCATTGGCATCTATCGGTCTTATGTTTGCCGTTACATACTGGAACGACTATACACATTACAAACTTTACATTACAGATTCAAACCTTTACAACTTCCAGATGAAGTTAAGAAGTATCATCATGGGTAGTGATCTTCCACAGGCAAACGGTGGTGCAACAGAGAACACTGTAAAGAATGCGGCGATCATTGTTATCATCATTCCTTTCATGATCGTATATCCGTTCTTACAGAAATACTTCGTAAAAGGTGTAAATATCGGAGCTGTAAAAGAATAAGGAGGAAATGTTTGTATGACGACCATTTTCTGGGCAGGAGATTCTACCGTACAATACAATGACATTCTTACATTTCCGCAGACCGGCATAGGACAGGTGATGAACCTGTTCCTAAAGCCGGAGGTGCGGGTGGAGAACCATGCCAAAAACGGCAGAAGCACAAAGAGCTTTATCGATGAGTCGAGACTGACACCGATTTATGACAAAATTACCGCAGGAGATTTTCTATTTATCCAGTTTGGACATAACGATGAGAAAAAGAATGATCCACAGCGGTATACAGATCCACATTCCGATTACATGGTGAATCTGGAAAAATTTGTAAATGCAGCAAGAAACAAAGGAGCATGGCCGGTTTTTATTACGCCATTAGAGCGCAGATGTTTTATTGATGAGGAACATTTAGATATCGGAGAACATACCGATTATGTGGCAGCAATGAAACAGACGGCTGAAAATTTAAATGTTCCGCTGATCGATCTTTACAGCATGAGCCGCGCGGAAATGCGAAAGGCTGGAGCTGAGAAAACCAAAGAATGGTATATGCATCTGCCGGCAGGTGTTTATCCGTCCCATATGGACGGGCTGACCGACAATACGCATCTGAAATATATGGGTGCAGTTGTCTACGCGGGATGTATAGCGAGAGGTTTAAAAGAACTTGGCGGTATCTATAGTGATTTATTAGTGGCTTGGGAGTGATCCCTTGCCATTTTTGTATCAGGAAATAAAACCAGTGTTTAGGAGGATTTGAGGGTTATGTCATTATTATGGAAATCAGATCAGGAAGATGGAACTTATAAAAACCCGATACTTTTTGCAGATTATTCCGATCCGGATGTGATACGCGCAGGGGATACCTATTATATGACGGCGTCCAGCTTTAACTATGTGCCGGGACTGCCGATCTTAACATCAAAAGATCTGGTAAACTGGGAACTGAAAAATTATGCGATCGAAAAGATCGATGAGCCGGGCTATGATCTGCCGCAGCATGCAAAGGGCGTATGGGCACCTGCGATCCGTTACCATGAGGGATATTTTTATATTTACTACGGAATGCCGGATGAGGGCATCTACATGGTGCGCACAAAAGACGCACTTGGAACCTGGGAAAAACCGGTACTTGTGTTAGCCGGAAAAGGTCTGATCGATTCCTGCCCGTTCTGGGATGAGGATGGAAATGCATATATCATCCATGGTTATGCGAAGAGCCGTATTGGATTTAAGAGTCATCTTGGCATATTCCCGATGTCATGGGATGGAACAAAGGCAACAGGGGAGGATCATATTCTCTACTGTGGACTTAAGACACAGCCGACGATTGAGGGACCTAAAGTATATAAACAAAATGGATATTATTATATTTTTGCCCCGGCAGGCGGTGTAAAAACCGGCTGGCAGGTGATTCTGCGCTCCAAAAACATTTACGGACCGTATGAGGAGAAAAATGTGCTTCATCAGGGGAACAGTATCATAAATGGACCACATCAGGGGGCTCTGGTGGATACAGTAAATGGAGATGAATGGTTCATTCATTTTCAGGACAGAGGACTTTACGGACGAATCGTCCATATGCAGCCGGTTACATGGGAAAATGACTGGCCGGTTATGGGGATCAACGCAGTGGATGGCTGTGGGGAGCCATGTATCATCCATAAAAAACCAAATACCGGAATCACGGAGAAACCTTGTTATCTTGCGGCGGGAGATGATTTTTCATCGGAAAAAATCGGCTTGCAGTGGCAGTGGCTTGGCAATCCGAAGGATGATTTCTATTCTTTGAAAGAGAGAAAGGGATTTTTGAGATTATACTGTAAAAATCCATCCGGAAAAGTGGAGCCGATCCTCTGGGAGTGTTCGAATGTGCTGACGGAAAAACTGGTCTGCCCATATTTTGAGGCATCTGCCTGTGTTGACATTTCTGCCCTGTCTGAACAGGAGCAGGCAGGAATGGTCATGATGGGCGGTCACTATGCATACCTCGCAGTCCGCGTAATCAGAGGTCAGAAACGTCTGATCCTTGGAAAATCCTATGACAGTGAGGATGGAATGCGCGAGAAGGCAGAGCAGCTTTTGGTACTGCCGGAGGGACAGGAACAAGTTTATCTGATCTTTGCGATGCGCGAGGGAGATAACGGCAGTGTATTTCATTGTTATTATTCATTGACTGATGATACAGATAGTGCATCCTGGACGGAAGTGAGAGCAGAGTTTACACCGTCTGATCATACCTGGGTAGGTGCGAAGATAGGGCTGTTTGCGAATGTCATCGGGGAAAAGGAACTGGGAGGCTATGGAGATTTCGAGTATCTGCATGTAGAGGCACTGGAAGATTAGATTATGGGACTTCAAAAAGAATTAGAAGCAAAAAATTTAGATGGTGTGATCCGTGAACTGACAGAAAATCCATCCTGCATTGATGATGTGACGGAAAAAGGTGTACCGCTTGCTTTGTATGCAGCGGAACTTGGAGATTTTTCTATTGTAAAGTATATTGTCGAATATTCCAGGGCAAGTATGAATACGGTGGATGAAAATCATAGAAATATTCTGCATTATGCAGCGGCGTCCGGTAATCTGGAAATGAACCGTTACCTTGTGGAAAAAGTTGGAATGGATATTACGGCAGGAGATGGTAAATGTGTGACGCCGTATCAGATTGCATATGAAAGAAAAGATGAGAAACTTCTTTCTTACTATAAAGAACGAACAGGTGCATCTTATGAGGGGATGTATCATAATCCGATACGCTGTGGAATGTTCCCGGACCCGTCTATTGTGCGTGTCGGGGAAGATTATTATATGGTGAATTCATCATTCATATTTTTCCCCTGTATCCCGGTTTCGCACTCGAGGGATCTGATACACTGGGAAATCATCGGTCATGCGATCACAGATCCACAGTGGGCGGCACTGGATGAACTGGAGGGCGGCAGAGGTTACTGGGCACCGGATATTTCCTATGATAATGGGAAATTTTATATCACGGCAACTTATAGACTGAATGACACAGGAACCGTATACCGCAAACAGATCGTGGTGAGCTCAGAGAAACCGGAGGGACCGTACAGTAAGCCGGCATTTATCGATGAAGATGGAATCGATCCGTCCATCTTTCATGAGGATGGAAGACATTATATGCTGTTAAACCGCGGGGCGAGAATCTTAGAATTAAACGAGGACTGTACAAAGCAGATCTCGGAGGCAGAACTATTATATTATGGGGATCAGAAACGTGCGCCGGAGGGACCGCATCTGTTAAAAAAAGACGGCTATTACTATCTGTTTCTGGCGGAGGGTGGAACCGGAGCCGGGCACAGGATCTCTGTTGCAAGAAGCAAGACTTTAATGGGCAATTATGAACCGTGTCCGTATAACCCGATCATGCGTCAGATGGATGAGGGAGCGGCGATCCAGCGCTGCGGTCATGGAAAACCGGTCTGCACCCAGAACGGGGAGTGGTATATGGTGTATCTCTGTGGCAGGATGATCGGAGATGGTTACAGCATGCTCGGAAGGGAGACGGCGCTTGATCCGATCAGCTGGACGGCGGATGGCTGGCCGGTCGTAAACGGTTTAAAGGGACCTTCGGTTCTGCAGAAAAAACCGGATCTTCCGGTGTGGATGCCGGAAGAAGAGCCGGATATTGGCTGGAACCCAAAATGGATGACACCACGTGCACCGGAGCCGGAAGGAATCCGTTTTCTCTCATCAGGAATCCGTATCAAAGGGAGCCGTTTTCCACTCAGAGATGTGGCTGCTAAAAATATTTTATTGCAGAGACAGACTTCGTTTTGTTTTACTGCGGAAACGGAACTTGTGATACCGGGACTTACAGGTGGTCAGGAAGCAGGTTTAGTCTGTTATTATGACGAAAATACATGGGTGTGTCTTGCAGTCTGCAGGGAAAATTCTTATTATATCCAGGTAAAAGAACATATTGGGGATAAAGATGTTCTGCATGAGAGACAGATGCTTCCATGTGATTGTTCAGGGAAAAAGATCAGCCTGAAAGTGGAAACAGAGTATTTAAAGCGGCGTTTTACTTACCGGCTGCAGGGGGAAGAAAAACATATAGCAGCAGAGATTGCGAATGTTTATTATCTATGCGATGAAGGAATTCATATGGGTAAGCGCTTTACCGGGGCAATGACAGGTATTTATGCGGTTGCCGGAGAACACAAATTGTATGCAGATTTTTTTAATTTTATTTATCAGGATATCGAAGCATAAAAAAGTCAGTATCAGAAAAACGAGGGAGACAAATGGAAACAAAAAGACAGGAAGATATCAGAAAACTTATGCAGATGCCGGAAGAGGCGATTGCTTCTCTGAATGAATCAGAGGCAGACCGGCTCGGAAGACTAGCAGTCATGTTTTATAAAGAAACAGGAGATGGAGTATATAAGGAGAAAGCAGAACAGATCCGTGCAGCGCAGGGCGAATTGCCGGAGGATATCTGTGCCATGCCTTTTTTTATGGAATATGAAACGGTATGTGGGAAAAAAGAGCGGTACAATAAGATCGTTGACCGGATGGAAGATGAGGCGTCAGCCGGATTTGCCGATGCAAAAGCAAGAAATGCATATTTAGCAGCCCTGGTGGATGTGATTGATGGAATCAGTTTTGAGATTTATGAAAAATACCGCACTTTGACCGCAGTTTATAAACGCGTATTAAAGGATGCGTTAGCTGAGGGAGAAGAAACAACGGAACTTGCCTATGCCATATTAAAGGGCTGCAATATTGGAATTTTGCTGAAAGAAAAATATGCAGAAACAGGTGCTTTAATGGCAGGGCATCTGAAAAATACGGGCATGACAGATCAGACGGAATATCTGTCAGACATTACAGCAAGAACAATAGAACAATATGATCTGCTTGCGATGGAACAGTCGGAATAGGGAGGAAAAGAGTCATGGAAGTAAAACTGATTATGAAATCTGCCCGCAATGCGGTCATTGAAATTGCAGATGGTGGAATTTACAATACAAAAGAAACATATCATGTTCTGCTGAACGGTGAAGAGGTATTTTCAACGGATACGGTTATAAATTCATTGTTTGATTTAAAACCGCAGACTTCCTATGAGGTTTCTGTAAGAACAGCAGATGGTACCGAACTAGGAACGGTATCGTTTGTTACAGCATATGAATTTGTCACATTAAATGTCCGTGATTTTGGTGCCACAGGCGTGTTTTTATCGCTAGATTCCCAACTTGTAGGTATATGAATTTAGGTTATAAAATT
>OKRZ01002542.1_pt1 | contig 13233 bp, 10 predicted proteins | sample 1601141 | NCBI WGS metagenome assembly OKRZ01 (sample SAMEA3541524, study PRJEB24748) | human gut metagenome | biome: human gut; feature: human-associated habitat; material: faeces | place: China | collected 2012
ATTTCAACTCACACGCTCACGTGGAGCGTGACGGAGTAAACAATGAATAAAATAATTAACAAAATAATTTCAACTCACACGCTCACGTGGAGCGTGACCCATGTGATATTGGTTATATCTCTACTGACATCGATTTCAACTCACACGCTCACGTGGAGCGTGACAAGGTCTGTCAGACAAGGCACTAAACGCGCAAATTATTTCAACTCACACGCTCACGTGGAGCGTGACACATGGCACCATGTGTTATAATATAGATACAGTAATTTCAACTCACACGCTCACGTGGAGCGTGACACCAGATACAAATAAGTTTACCGCTAAAACTAAAATTTCAACTCACACGCTCACGTGGAGCGTGACTAACGCTTGCTAGTAGCCTTATAGCTTAAAATATATTTCAACTCACACGCTCACGTGGAGCGTGACCTAATGAAATGATTGGCGAAAGCGCTGTTGTCAATGATTTCAACTCACACGCTCACGTGGAGCGTGACGCGCCGACTAAAGCAACGTTACAAACTATCAATAATTTCAACTCACACGCTCACGTGGAGCGTGACACGTCAACCCTGCAGAACGTGTAAATCTATTTAATTTCAACTCACACGCTCACGTGGAGCGTGACTTCACCGCCAAAGTGGTAAACACTCACTAAAATATTTCAACTCACACGCTCACGTGGAGCGTGACATGGTACGTCACAAATACCCTATGACCAAATTTTACATTTCAACTCACACGCTCACGTGGAGCGTGACCGGAATAGCCTAAATTTGCATAATAATAAGTATATTTCAACTCACACGCTCACGTGGAGCGTGACGAGTAAACAATGAATAAAATAATTAACAAAATAATTTCAACTCACACGCTCACGTGGAGCGTGACGGGTTGTTTAATTGTAATTTACCATTATTAACCAATTTCAACTCACACGCTCACGTGGAGCGTGACCATATTATCACCGAACTAGTATACGGCAAAGGTATTTCAACTCACACGCTCACGTGGAGCGTGACGGTACGTCACAAATACCCTATGACCAAATTTTACATTTCAACTCACACGCTCACGTGGAGCGTGACGGAGTAAACAATGAATAAAATAATTAACAAAATAATTTCAACTCACACGCTCACGTGGAGCGTGACGCGGATAAAACCACTTTAAAGGGCGTAAAAGGAAATTTCAACTCACACGCTCACGTGGAGCGTGACGGTGTACGATAATGGTCGTATCGTGTCAGCCGATAATTTCAACTCACACGCTCACGTGGAGCGTGACCGGGTGGAAATTAGCATATATACGGCGATTTGATATTTCAACTCACACGCTCACGTGGAGCGTGACTTAATCCAGTTTTCGAATTCCTGGGATATCAAAAATTTCAACTCACACGCTCACGTGGAGCGTGACATATGCAACAGAAAAATTTTTGTTTAAACTATTCAATTTCAACTCACACGCTCACGTGGAGCGTGACTTTACATTTGACCCGGACGAATTTGAATATATCGATTTCAACTCACACGCTCACGTGGAGCGTGACTTGTGGTTAATGGTTTATGCACGCTATATATTATATTTCAACTCACACGCTCACGTGGAGCGTGACGTCTATGACAATGCAAGCGTTTATGAGAATGCTAATTTCAACTCACACGCTCACGTGGAGCGTGACCAATCGTATTAGCGGTTACATATATAACCGCTAAATTTCAACTCACACGCTCACGTGGAGCGTGACATTTTCGGCAAAAAGCATATAAACCACGCATTTATTTCAACTCACACGCTCACGTGGAGCGTGACATCGCAAAATCTTGTTATGCCTATAGTATCAAGATATTTCAACTCACACGCTCACGTGGAGCGTGACCCACGGACGTTCACGCCGTCCGTTATTGTCGTGTATTTCAACTCACACGCTCACGTGGAGCGTGACCCTTGATGTTGTGTATATCTGGTGCTTGCTCAACGTGATGCGGACTTATTTTTTTATTTAATGGGTATCGGTTTGATTTTGTTCACTATTCATTCACATATAGCATGGCATTTTCATGCGAACTTACTAGGGATTTGTGGATCACTTGGGGTACGCTGGTCAAAATATTAGGACGCCTTCGGGGTCATAGGTCTCTTTGGTGCCGTAGTGTTCTACTCTATGCTTCCAATTGTTGCCTAAGTAATATATTCGCAGACTATCATGCTTTGGGTCTATTATTTTCAGAAGTTTATCTTTCACTTTCAGAAAAGTGCCATAGTCTACGTCTATTTCAAACACGCTGTTCTGCACTCGCTGACCATAATTTTGACACTCTTTCGACACTTTTCTCAGCCTTGTTTTACCCTTATTATCTGTTGTTGATACATCATAGCTTACTAAGGTCATCATTTATATCACCTCTATTTCAGCAAATAGTTCGGGTACTCATCTAGCTCGCCACGGATATATTTTGCGAGAAGCGAGCTTTGCACATATGGGAGTAGCCCTTGCTGTATCTTTTCGCCCAGATATGGGTGGACTATGCTTGTGCGCTTACGCTCCTGCCATGCGGTGAGGACTTTTTTCTTGCCCTCTTTGGAGAGGTATACTGCGCCACTGACCTGAGTTTCAAAGTCCTCGGGCTTTATCATTTTCAAGTTTATCATGGTAAGCACAAGTCGCTCCACCACGCAACGAAATTCCTCTACAAGGTCGCAGGACAGGCTGCTTCTGCCTGAACGCAGGGCGTGGTAAAAGCCGAGGCAGCTATCAAGTCCTACGCTTTCAAGGGCTGATGTATATGATGAAATTGCGATAGTATACAGAAACGAGAGCATGGCGTTTACTCTGTCGAGGGGTGGGCGTTTGGTGCGGTTGGCAAGGTAAAAATCTTCTTTTTGGTGGAGTATCAGTCGGTCAAATATATCAAAATATGCCTTTGCACAGCTTCCCTCTATACCCATGATGATATCTTTATCGGAAGTTTCATAGACGGTCTTTATGCCGTTTTCAAGATATTTTATACAATCTGTAAGCGCTCCGTCACTGTTTATATCCGGGTTATCGTGGAGCGAACGTCTGATAAGATAACGTGTATTTGAAAGCTTTGCGGCGACAGTATTCCTGATAAGGTCGAGCTGAGGAATAGAAAAAAGCTCAAACTGCTCTTTTCGCAGATAGACGTTGCCCTTTGTTTTGCCCTGAACTCTTGCGAGAAATTTACCTTGAGGAGAAATAAAATTTAAGGCTATGCCATACTCTGCACACTTGCCCATAAGTGCAGGTGAACAGCCCGAATAGCTAAAAATATAGATATCCTCGATATTAGTAAAAGGCACACGGAACTTCTCGCTGTCCTCTGCCCTGCACACTATGTTTTCGCCGTCAAGTGTGAGGTAGGCAGTTTCTTCGAGAATATAAAGTGAATTGAGCAGTTTACGCATTGTTTTCGCCTCCGTTCATGGAGAAAATCGTATTTTTCACGCTATATTTCTTCACTTTTGGAAAGCACATATCCGACAGTGAACAGCCTGAACATTTCTGACCTTTTACACGCTTTGGAATAATATCCGCTGCAAGTATCTCACGCATTTTTCCAAGATAGTCGCAAAGCATTTTATCATACTCTGCGCCCTGAGTATCAAAGGGCAATTCTGATCGTCTGCGCACATCTGCATAGTACAGAAAACATCGGCTATTGCAATGAAATACGTTATCCACGCAAAGCTTCTGCGCATAGACTTGTATAGCGTCGGTCTGATTGAACTCCCCTGCTTTGGGTCTGGTGGGTTTATACTCCACAATTTCCACACGGAATGTGCCGTCCAGGGTATCTATATATTCGCCGCATTTGTCACGGACGAACTCGATACAATCTACAACTCCGAAAATATTGTACTTAGGGTCATCATTATACACTGACACGTCACTTTGGACGATCTTATGCTTATTTTCAAAGTTGCGCTCACCACTGTGGACGTTCTCATGGAGGAGGTTTGCTTTGACGACAAAGGCGTTTTCAGCCCAGTCGTCATTAACTTCTAAAAGAGCAAACCTGCGTGGACAATACATATAATGCTGTATGTCACGGATATTGATAGTTACATCTTCGCTCATCAGAGCTTTTCAATAAGGGTAACGCCATCAGGCATATCCTTATCTATGGTGATATCATAGTCTGAGTAATGTCTTGGAGTTGTCACGCCGTCTTTGAGCTTAACTGACACCTTGTCAAAGAGGATATGTGCAGGGGCATTGCCCAGGGCGGAGTCATGCTTGAACACGATAAGCTTACGCATACAGAGCTTTCCTCTTGCGGCGCTTCTGTCATGCTCGAACATATTGATAATAGATGTCCAAAGAAGCTCAAGGTCGTCCTCGCTAAAGCCTGTTATCTTCTGAGCGAGCATTGCGGAAACATAGCCCTCGCCACGATAGAGAGCGTATGGGATTATGCTCTTTTTGCCCATTTCGGTCTCACCGCTCTGCTGTCTGTCTTCTGTTGTTCTTGCCTGTCTTGTGATTGTGATATCCTGAGCAAAAACAGGATCGATACTTCTTGCAAAATTGAGCTGTACAGGACCTCTTACAATGCCGCATGGATCGTCACCTGTACTCATTACTGCACCGAACGTTCTTACGTCAAAGTAGTTCTGACAAATATAGTCACGAGCCTGCTTAACGTCATCAGGATTCTTGCCTTTCTGCTTTGTGACAAGTCCAAGGGTATTATAAGCTTCGGTGAACTTTGTATTAAGGGCTTTGTCTGCCTTGATAAGGATATTGTAGCCTGCTTCGCCCTCTTTGGTAAGCTCCACAAAGTTTCTTATCTTTCTTTTAAGGCACACGTCTGTAACGATACCGAGGCTTGTTTCGGGGTCTGTTCTAGGCATATTGCCTGCGTCAGGGTCGCCGTTTGGGTTGCCGTTCTCAACGTCAAAAAGCATTACAAATTCATATCTGTTCTTGATCACATTTTCCATAATATTTCGTCCTTTCTTTATTCTTCTGATTTTTTGGTGTAAAGCGCTTTATTCTGCTGTGCATAGCCTACAATAAATCTGCCCTGATCGTCCAGGGAGAGTGTAGACGGGAATTTGCCGTCAAGTCCGTCAAGTATCTCTCCGCAGAGTTTGTTATAGAATATTGGGCTTGAAAGCTTCTTGATATGGTTTTGTGAAAGCTTATACAGCTTTGGAAAAACTGTTGACGGCTTTGAGCACGCAGAAGCAAAGTATGAGTCCTTAATTGTTCTGTTAAGTCCTCCGCCTGAAGCGTCCTGCTGGATCTTTTCAAGCACTGCGAAAAGTCTTCCGCAGAGATAAGCCTGATTTTTGTTTTCAAGGTCTAATGACATTTTGATCTCCTCCTTATTTTGTTTACGGTTTATGCAGCCTTTTATCAAGCCTGCCCTTGTATCATTGAGTTTTATAAAATGGTTTTTTTCCTCGTCGCTGTCGGTCTTGACCCTTGTTATTACTGTGGAAAGCAGTTCGTCAGGGTATCTTGTACCTTTGAGTATTGCTTCAAAAAGTGCGGCGGTGAGAGGCGACGGAACTTTTTCTTTAGACGATTTTGGTGAGATAAGCTCACGCTTGATACGTTCAATGCTTACTTGATGCTGACCCTCAGTGAATGCGATATCCTGCTGATGTTTGAGTACATTGTCAAATATCCTGCCGAACTTATCGTGGAAGATGAACTTCTGGGATATTCTTGAACTGTTTGGGGTAAAGCCTGCAACGTAAAATTCTACGTTAGGGTCATAAGGCATATCGGCTGTCCTGCCCTGTTTAAGCTGAGTCATGACAGTGTTTATGTTTCGGTCGGCTTCGGCCACAACGGTTTTATTTAATTCGTCCTCAAATCCGCTGAACATACCGGCAAACATATTGCATTCTTCTGCATCGTTCTTCTTCATTGCGAAATAGACTATTGTCATATCGTCAAAAGTCTTGTAATGGCTTCTGTCAGCAAGCAGAGAATTAAGTGCAGAGGTATACATTTTCATAGCTTTCTCAGAAACATTGCTGTTGTAGGACTGCTTCTTGCCATAGGACTCAAAGGCAGATTCTTTCATGCCAACGAGGACACAGCCTGAGGACATTCCACCTTTGATACCCTTTATTTTATCATGGATACGGGCTTGCGGGAGCTTCTCACCAAGAATGGAACAGGTGGATAGTTCGGTATCGTCACTGTCGATGTCGGCGTTAAGCTGGGCGAGATAATCCTCATAGGCGGCTTTGAATTTGCTGTCATTGTGAAGCTTAGTTTCAGGTGATCCGTCAAGTCCAAACTCATAGTAGGAGCTTGAATACTCCTTGCCTAGGGCAAGAAGGTGTGGGTTTTGGGTTTCCTGCTCAGGTTCCCATGTACGGATAAAATTAAGATAGGCTTTGCAGATAGGTGAGTCGATATTCTCAAAGAACTTCTCATTCCATTCGCAAAAGCATTTGTGTGATTTTGCCGCTTTGTTGGTAGCGTCTGTAGGGGTCAAAGTTCCTTTATCATAGTTCAGACCGAATATGTAGAGTGGTCTGTGTTCGATCGTGTTTTTGTCTATGCCCGGTTTCTGCGTTCTTACGGGAAGCTGTTCCATTACTGGATCATAGACTGTTTTTGTCTTTTTATTTTTCAGAGGGATAATTCGGGGTACTCTCAAATCGTTTATTGCGGCTATCTTGCCCTCGGGGGTAAGAAGAATTTCAAAGTGTATGGCTTGCTTACAATAGCCTGCAGGAGTTTTATTCTCCTGCAAAGCACTGTAATCGCACAAGGCTTTTATCAGCATTTAATCTCCTCCCTGTATTTTGCAACATCGATAACACCGTCTATCATATGCGGACGGTAGAAAACTGCGTCGGCCTTGTCAGAAAACTTAGGGTCATTCCAATCATTATTGACAGGCTTGCCTCCGTCCTCAAACTTCATGCCGTAAAGCATAAAGCCAAGGTCTTTATCACCCATATTTTGCGGTGCTATCTGCGTAAGGTCAAAGTCGTCAACAAGTTCAATACTCTTTATTGCAAATTCACGACAGCCAAGGCATGGCTGTCTGAAATGCTGGCCGTTTCTGAGACGTCTGAGCATTATGTTATAATGCTTCTCATCAGATTCGTCTGGGTGGTCTGATTTAAGATAGGTGCGCTCAAACGTGAACTCGATACCGTATTTCACATTTTTCAGCACCATTGCCGCTCGCTGACTTCGTATCTCCGAGGTGTACATCTCCGCCGAGCCTCCGCCTTTCATTTGCTGTTTCACTGATGATAACAACAGCTTATCTTTGACCTCGTTTCGTCGGATATTGGTAAACTCGATAGGGTTGAACACCACTATTTTGTTTATTTGGTAGCGCACGGCAGGCTTCCAATACACCGATTTGATAAGTCCCTCCAGTGCGCTTGGGGTAGGTACGTCGTAGCTTACCCGCTCAACTTTCATTTCAGGTCTCGAAAAGCAAGCATAGTCACCTGTCACGATGATCTTAAAACCATAGCTCATTTTTACATCACTCCTTTTATTAGCTTATATTATTATTAGGTACATTGCTTTTGCTCTACATATATGATACACCATTATGAATAAAATGTCAATAGTTTTCATGTATAAAAAAAGTGTCGGATTTTCGGCATATTTCACAATTCTTTGTTCAGTGGTTTGTGGTATAAAAAAGTTGACTTTTTAAAATAATGTTTGTATAATATATTTGTCTATGCTTTACGCATATGTGAGTTGAAAAATATTCGTATTCGGTACGATATGGAATGTAGCAAGTGGCAGACTGTCTTGGTGGCAGCCTGCCATTTGTTTTAGATAAAATAATCCTGCATTGCGGCTTCGGTGGTCAGACCTGTTTCATTATTATAATAGCTCTGATTTTCAAGAATGAATATACCTGTGCCGTGATCGTTAAGCACACCCTGTGAATAGAGATCTTTGAAAACGTTCATATAGACGGACACTGAATATTTCTGCAATGCTCTTCTTACTGACATATCACCATTACGCAAGGTTTCAACAAGTTCATGGCAAGTCTGGTCGTTAGGATCGTCGATAACGATAGAGATAGTGTCGGCGGAGATGTATTCAAACTGCATTGCGTAGCTTCGGAATGGTATGCTATATGGTGACATCAAGCCTTGGCGGTCGAATGAGTTGCTTTGTTCATTATATTTCGCAATAGAGTTTTCAGCTATACGACTTTGGTTGAAGTCGAAAATTCCGTCGTAGTATTCTTTAATACAATCATAGGAAGTTATGTCTTGGTACTTTTCCAGTAAACCTTTAGTCTTGTTAATTCGCATGGCAAGGTCGCTTCCCTTGCGGTATGTTTCGTCAATGTCAAAAACGTACACATAGCACTTGTCATCTTTACCCTCACGATTACATCTGCCCCCTGCCTGCAAAATACTGTCTAAACCTGAAAGCTGGCGGAAAACTGTGTTAAAGTCAAGGTCAACGCCTGCCTCTACAAGTGAAGTTGAAACTACTGTGATATGCTCGCCATTTTCAAGCTTATTTCTTACTACTTCTATGACACGGCTTCTGTGGGCTGGGGTCATATTGGCGGAAAGGTGATATTTTTCACCTTGAACAAGGCTATAAAGCTCTGCCGCTGTTTTCTTGGTATTCACAACGATCAGGGCATTTTTACACCGAGAGGCATTTTCTGCAATGGTTTCAAGAGTGGTTCTGCCCATGTCTTTATATTCGCATTTCTTGAAATACTTAAAATTGGTTCGGTCGGTAACAAGCTTATTATAGTTCACATCAGGCAGGAACTTATCAAAAAGCTTAGAATAATCGGGCATTGTGGCGGAGAGAAAAAGGGCTTCGCTGTTAAGATACTTTGTTATATAGCCCACAGCTTTAAGGCAGGGGCGAAGAAGTTCTGTTGGAATAAGGTGTATTTCATCAAAAACTATCACGCTGTCACGGAGATTGTGGAGCTTTCGCAGTGCCGAGCCTTTATAATGGTACATGGATTGGAAAAATTGCACGCTTGTGGTGATTATAAGTGGTGCATCCCAATTTTCGCAGGTCCTTTTGAGCTTCTCTGCGGTTTTCTTTTCTTCCTCTGTGTTGCCGTCATAGGAATAGTTTGAATGATGCTGTAAGACAGGGAGAACGTCGCCGAACATTTTTTCAAACTTATTAGCGGTCTGTTCTATTATACTTGTGTAAGGTATGACATATATGATTCTCTTCTTTCCGCTTTCTAAGGCTAGTTTCAAACTACATAAGGTTTTTCCGCTACCTGTTGGCATATCAAGAATTGAAATATGACTTTTATTGACCGAATTATCAAAAGCTTGTTGCTGAATACGGCTTCTTGCTTGCCTTAACGGGTTATCTGACGGCATATCACTTAATTCTCTGTTCAGTTTATCAAGCGCCATTTTAAAATCGCCGCTCATGCCACGTTCAACATTTTTATTGCAAAATATTTCAGTATCGAGAAAATCTGCGTCTGTCAGGCAAGAGAACACGTACTTGGTGAAAAAGGCGTAACGCTCGATACGCTCGGTGGGGTCTTTTGTAGAAAGCAGTTCATTTAATGGCGGTGTTATTTCTTCCTGAGTTAGGGTGGCAAATTCTATTTCAGTGGTGTATGCACTGTAGTCATTATCGCCTGTGTATTCATTTTCTCTTTTTAAAGTGCCGCTAAGAGTCGGGCTGTCAGAGTTGTCTGCGACTGTGCCGCCGTCCATAAGTCCTGTGTGGTGTCCTGCGATGCAATACTCCATAAGGGGTGCGAAACAATCGTTTTTATCTGCAAGATCTTTATACTCTATCGCTCCGCAGGCAGCATGGCTGAATTTTACTTTGTCATCATCAAGCCGTTTCTGAAAGTTAAGAGCATACTTACCTATATCGTGATACAGGCTCGCTTTTTTCGCAATGGGTTTCAAAAGATCTACTGAAAATTTTTCTGCTTTTTCACTTACTCCTGTGAGGTGGGCTTTTACAGTTTGCCTTTCACCGTCCTCACGGGTGTGTGCATAATATTCCATGGTCATTCCTCCTTTTAGATATACAAGTTTATCTATGTTTTTTTATTATACCATACAATTTAATACTTGCGGGGAAAATTTTTGTACACATAAACAAATATTTGTACAAATTGTTATATTTTTATTATAATACATTATAATATACAGGTCAACACAAAGCATCCGACATTTTGAAAATTCGACTTGATTATTAGTGAAAGTGGTGGCCTGCAATACAATATTCCATAAAGGGTGCGAAAACGTCCTTTTGCATACTCACAGTTTTATCATATCAAAGAGTTCAGCAGGCGGCATGGCTGAATTTTACTTTATCATCATCAAGCCGTCTTTGAAAATTGGGTGCGTATTTGCCTATATCGTGATACAGACCCGCTTTTTTCGCAAGGGGCTTCAAAAGGTCAACTGAAAACTCCTCCGCTTTCTCGCTTACGTTTGCAAGGTGGGCTTTTACAGTTTGCCTTTCACCGTCCTCACGGGTGTGTGCGTAATATTTCATGGTCATTCCTCCCTTTTCAGATATACAAGTTTATCTATGTTTTTTATTATACCATACGATTTAATACTTGTGGGGAATTTTTTGTACACATAAACAAATATTTGTACAAATTGTTATATTTTTATTATAATACATTATAATACATAGGTCAACATAAAGCATTCGACATTTTGAAATTTTGGCTTGATTATTATTTAAAAATGTGTTAAAATTAAACTATAAGTAAATTTGTATTTTTTTAAGATGTTATGAGAGGAATTTATATGAAGTACAGACTTTTATGCAATAAGATCACAGTAGTGGCTCTTTCGGCGTTGTTGTCGCTGAGTGCGGTATCATGCGGCAGGCTTGACGCTAGCAAGCTTGACGGAAACGCTTTGACAGTGACCGAAACCGAGAGCAAAGCGGAAGTCAAAAAAACTGATGACAGCTCCAGTAAAAACGATGTCAAGGTGAATGAAGAAGAAAAGGAAGAGCCAAGCTACACCTGCTCGCTGGTTTGCGTGGGCGACAACCTTATACACGACAATATTTATAATGAGGCGCTAAAGCTTGGCGGTGGTGAAAAATATGATTTCACGCAGGCTTATGAACACGTTACAAAGTACATAGAAGGCACTGATGTGGCTATAATCAATCAGGAAACGCTTGTTACAGACAGCGTTGAGCCACAAAGCTATCCTATGTTCGCATCACCAACGGCTGTGGGCGACAAAATAGTTGACATGGGGTTCAATGTGGTTTCTATGTCAAACAATCACGTTCTCGATCAGGGGGAATCGGGGCTTATAAGCTCTCTTGATTACTGGGACACTAAGGACGTTGTACACTACGGCGCTTACCGTTCGCAGGAGGACGCTGACACTATCAAGACCATGGAAGTCAACGGCATAAAATTTGCTTTCCTGGGATACATGGAGCACACCAACGGCAATTATCTCAGCGGTGACGGTGCCCAGGTGATATATCTTGATGAAGAGGACAAGATAAAGGCTCAGATAGAAGAGGCTGACAAAATGGCGGACGTTGTTGTGGTTTCATGTCATTACGGCACAGAGATACAGAACGAGCTTAACGAACAGCAGACGGAGATAACGCCTAAGCTTGTGGAGTGGGGTGCTGACCTGATAATAGGCACGCAGGCGCACACTATCAGCACTTGCGGATATCTTGACAAGCCTGAGGGCGGACAGGCATTCGTTTACTACGGTTTGGGCAACTTTATTTCGACTATGTATGACACAAAGTCGCTTGTGGGACTTATCGGCAAGCTCAATGTTGTTAAAGACCCTGACACCAATGAGGTGACATTTGAGAACGTTAAGGCGATACCGATAATATCGCACTTTGAGGGTGATTCATACTATGGCGATTGGTACAACTGCACTGTTTATCCTTATGCGGAATACACTGACGAGCTGTTTGCCAAGAATTATGTAGAGGGCTTCACTCGTGAGAGCGTGAAGCAATGCTTGTCTTACATACCTGATGAGTTTCTTAGCATTGAGTAGTCGGGGCAATATGTAGGGGATGGCGCCCTTGACGTCCCGTTTGCAAAGTTGATAAAGAATATGATATTTCTGCGGACGACTTTTATGCCGTCCGCTTTTTTGGGGTATTGTGTAAAGGTTTACATATATCTTAATAAATTTATATAATGTAAATATCAATTCATGAAATGTTTACACTAAAATATGCTCAATCCATTAAAATACTTGCACATATCACTTTTTTACTATTGCAATTTAGGCAAATATGCTATAAAATATACATAAAGGGGGAGGAACGGACTTCCCGATAAAATTTTCATTTTTTTATATACTGAAAACTATTTTAAATTTACAGGAGGGTTTATTACATGAAATTTGCTGACGGTTTCTGGCTCAACCAGAGAGGCTACGAAGTAAACTATGCAAATCAGGCTTTCGAGATCGAAGAGATCGAAAACGGATTCCTCGTTGTGGCAACACCTTTCGTTGTATACAACAGAGCTATGATGCTCGGAAGTGCAAACCTTGAGATCGCTTACACTTCAACTCAGGAGAATTGCGTAAAGGTAAGCATCACACACCACAAGGGTCATGTTGACAATGGTCCGCACTTTGTTCTCGAGGACAAGGGCTTCAAGCCACAGGTAACTGTTACAGACAAGGAAGCCGTACTTGTTACAGGCGACACAAAGCTCGTTGTTTCTAAGGAAAACTGGAGCTTCACATACTATTATAAGGATAAAAAACTCACAAGTGGTGGCTGGAGATCGACAGGCGTTATTTTTGAGAGTGCTTACAAGCAGCAGGCAAGGCTTCAGACACAGCTCGACGACACATTCTGGAGCTACCCTGCCGATCCTACAAGAACATACATCAGAGAGCAGTTTGACACTTCTGTTGGCGAATATTTCTACGGCTTCGGTGAGAAATTCACAACATTCACAAAGAACGGTCAGAACGTTGAGATATGGAACGCTGACGGAGGCACTTGTTCCGATCAATCTTACAAGTCTATCCCATTCTATCTTTCTTCAAAGGGCTACGGCGTATTTGTAAACAGCACTGACAAGGTTTCATATGAGGTTTGCTCTGACACTGTTTCTAAGGTATCCATGACAGTTCCAGGTGAGAGCCTTGAATACTATGTATTCGGCGGTGCTAACCTCACTGACGTACTCAAGGGCTACACTGACCTTACAGGCAAGCCTTCACTGCCACCTGCATTCTCATTTGGTCTGT
>OKRZ01002564.1_pt1 | contig 13119 bp, 4 predicted proteins | sample 1601141 | NCBI WGS metagenome assembly OKRZ01 (sample SAMEA3541524, study PRJEB24748) | human gut metagenome | biome: human gut; feature: human-associated habitat; material: faeces | place: China | collected 2012
GTCAGCACGCTGTGGGTGCTTTCGCCGCCAAGTGGGTAGCTGGAGCCTTCCAGATGGCCAACGCCCTTTTGCAGCACATCATCGCTGGTGCCTTCGTAAATCGGCAGGTTGACGTCAATTTTCGGGATGGTGATATACCCCAGGCTTTCGCCCACATCCACAAGGTCCACATAGCTGGTGCCGGTATCCTCCGCTTCGCCTGCGGCATCGCGCTCCACGGCGCTGTCCAGCTGCTGGTTATAGCGGCGGGCGGCCTCCTTGGCGGCGTCCAGTTTTTCGGTATCCATGCTTTTTACGGTATCATCGTAATTTTGGATCGCTTCGCTGGCGTGGCGCTGCGCCACCGCGTTGCTGATAACCGGGTACGATGCCACCCCAATGCCGGACAGGATCATCAAGGCCGCAAAGCCGACTTTTAGTTTTGTTGTGGTATCCATAGCGTCACCGCGAACCTTTCCGTGAGAGGGTTGAAGTTGGGAACTGATGCAATTAGAAATTAGAAATTAGGAATTGGAAGTAGGCAAAAGAATAAATAATAAAGAATAATGAATCATTGTGGTGGACCGCGGCGCATTGCGCCGCTCAGGAGATATTGGGTTGGGGGTGGTTTTTAGGGTAGTGAATAACAATAAAATAATCTGTAGGGCCTTACGGCGTTGCACACCACAAAATTGTAATAAACCTCGCCCTGCATGTAGGGGGCGGCGTCCCCGACGCCCCGTTTGACGGGCCTAATAATTGCCGCCCATCCACCCCGCGCCGCAAACATTGCAAATCATTTGTAGGGGCCGATGCTCGCCATCGGCCCGTTGACGGGCCTTGCCCTATTTATTTTTAGGTTCTGCACGCGAGATATTGGCGCCCCTTGAGGGGAGCTGGACGCGGAGCGGCCTGAGGGGTGGTTCCTCGCCGCAAACCTGACGCCCGTGGGGTGGTTCCCCACGCAGGGCCTAAAAATCAACCGAACAACGGCCATGTACACCCAAAAAAATTTATTTCCCAATAACCCACCATAGGGGGAGGGCCAAACCCGGCCCTCCCCCTGTGTATGATGGATTATCCCTCTATACCCTATTGGTGAATTGTAACATTGTTTTGCCTTGCGGCGGGCGCATCAGGCGCGGTTCTTCTTTTTCAGGCTCAGCAGCACGCCAACACCGGCCACAACCAGCAGCACACCAATGCCGCTGAACAGCAGGGTGCCGAAACCACCGGTGGTGGGCAGGTTGAAGCCCTTGCGGTTGATGATGGTCGTGGAGATGACACCGTCACCATCCGTGCTACCATTCTGCGTACCGCCATTCGTTCCCTCTTCTTTAGAGTCGAATTTTTCGTGCTTCGCGGTTACATCATGCTTAACCCAAACGCCGTTCTCGTAATGATTTGTCTCGGTCCAAGTAGTCTTGTAAGCAATATGCAGCGAAACATCAACAGGTTCTTTCAGCAAGTTATAATCTTTCAAGGTCTTCGTTTCAACAAGCTTGTAAGTACCGTTCGCCAAGCCCTCTACTACAAGAATACCGTCAACTCCGTCAGCGTTCTTTGTTGTTAGCGGCTCCTCATTAACTTTGAGCCAGGACTTGTTTTCATCCAAACCTTTTGCCTTTGCTTCATTGCCAGTAATCGCATTTGTCGTTTCAGCAGGAACTTCTTTATACAGGTCGAACTCTACACCATTTAATCCTTTTCCACTTTCATCAGTTTTGGTGATTTTAATCTTAAAGGTGTACACAACCGTTTCGTCCTGAACGGTCTTCTTATCATCGGTACCCGGATCTACGTCCGTCTTAACTTTCTTCGAATAGATCAAAGAGACCTTATTCGAGTTGCCAACCGTCGTGGTCACAGCAGTATCCAACAGTTCCGCCTGGTATGTAATTACAATTTCTTTCCCGGCATATTGTGCCATCTTCTCGGGGTTAAACTGAATCTCAAAACCGTTGTCGACTTCTTTGATTTTTTTAATTTCATTAATTTCCGTTTCAGTACTTTGCTTCAGTTCTGTTGTTGTTTCACCCTCAACATACTGGACTTTAATAGTGCTTACATCATCTTTCAAATTTGTCGGGGTATCTGTCACGTTAAAAGTCTTCAAGCGGGTAATGTTTTCAGGAACAGTAACAGTAACCTTATAAGGAACCTTATCGCCAACATTATAATCGGCTGCTTCCTGCCAAGTGTTTTCATTGCCGCGTTTCTGTACCTGCTTATTTACATCGGGTGCATAGTTGTAAACAGTAACAGTATTGTCGTTTGCCACATAATCGTTATCGTTATTGTTATTTTCGTTCTTCGGCTTCGAAACCGTCTTACCATCCTGGTTCACAATAAATACATAACGATCCCCAGCGTTTACAATGTACTTTTCATCCTGCTTTGTCTCATAATCAATTTCGGTAAAGCGATAAGTACCAGGTGTCAGGTCATCAACCTGAATCTTACCATTTGCATCGGTTACAAAATAATTCTTTTGTTCTTCTTCATCTTGCTTTTTGGGGGGCTGAATCAAAGTCCAGTCTTCATCTGTTGCCTTTTCAAGCTCAACACCATCCTTCAAACGTTCAAGCTGGAATTTCACGCCTGGCAATGCTGTTGAATGCTCTTTATCGTTGCCGATTACACCCTTCTTTTCAAGGTAAATCGTTCCCTTAACCGTGCTGTTTTTCGGGTAAACAACAATGTCATAGAGCCATTCCTGAAGCTGACCATTCGTTGCCTGGTCATCAGTCTGCACTCTCGTCATAGGTACGGAAACTAGGAACGGCGTAACAGCTGTCACAACAGACTGCGGCTTTTTAGTCTCAATAACCAAATACAGACCCAAATCCAAATTTTCGAACTGAGCAAAACCTTCATCATTTGTTGTTTGAGTACCTTTAACTTTATCTGCAATGCCTGTAACTAAATTAGAGGCTTCATAGCTTATAACTACACCATTCTCTTTATTGAAGTAATCATCAACTTCAGGAGCCTTTTCTCCCTTGGCTAATGCTCCCCCGCCATAATACGTTTGCAGCCAATCAGCGTTTTTAACCTGATAAATGGTAAATTCTGCACCACGAAGCGGCGTTGCTCCAGCCGGCGGGGTCTGAATTTCGCCCGTTCCCGTTGCACCTTGTGCGGTTTGTTTTGTTGTGTTGTACTTATAAATAGTAATAGAGCCTTTTTTTGATGTATCAATCACGCTCGTGGTCTTTTGGGGGTTACTCGTATCTACGGTACCCCCCTCCGCTGCCATTGCTGGCATGGCGCACAGGCTGAGGGCCAGGGCGGCGCTCAACAGGCCTGTGAGAAAACGTTTTGCTTTTTTCATTTCAGTACCTCTTCTCTTAAAAAAGTCATCATCGGATGGGCGGCGGGGCCGCCCGGCTTAGGGGTTCTGCATCAGCACGGCGTGCAGTGCGGGGCGCAACAGCGGGGAAACGCTGCCGCGCCGCCCGCACTGTGCCGTGAAGAAAAAAGGAAGGGAAAACCGGGCCGCTTGCCCACTTGGCTTAAGGTGCATCTGAAAACAAAGGAAATAACGGATATTTCGCAGCCACAAGCAGGATGTAAGGCAAAGAGCCACCGGAATCCTTTCCGGATCCCAAGGCTTTTTAAGCCTTAACGCAAAATCCGGCTGCGCTTATAGAAACAGGCGATATTTTCAGCTTTTCAGTTATACCCCGGCTTATGGCTGCGCCCTGCCGTAAAACGGGCGCGCACTGGCGGGCAGGCCCTGTACCCTGGGGGTTGCTGGGTTTCCGGGGGATGGTTAATGTCGCCGGCCCCCTTTCCTGTTGTAGCGGAATGTGAATATCAACAGCCCTGCCACCGCCAGCGGCATGCCGATCAGCAGCCACAGGCTTGGCGCGTCTGCACCCGTGTGGGGCAGCTCAGGCGTTTTACGGTTCAGAACGGTAAGGTTCATGGTGTAGGTGTTGCCGGACTGCACAAACGTTTTTGTGTCCGTAATTTTCTCCCCATCAATATAACACTCGCCGCCTTGGGTAAATTTGATCACAATTGGCTGTGCCAACAGGTTGTACCCCGGATGTGCCTTGGTTTCCGTCAGGCGGTATGTACCGGGTTCCAGATTTGTGAACGGGTTCGAGATTATCTTGCCGTTGTCGTCCGTTGTACCGGTATAGGTAGTATCTACCTGCGTTTCTCCTTCGGTTGTTTCGACCAGCTTTTCCAGTTTGAACTCAACATCTTTCAAGAATACTTCATTGTTATTTTTGTCTTTTTCCGCGTCCTTCTTGATGATATCCAGTGCAAACTTCGGGTTCTGCAGCGTGTTGGTCAGCTCAATCTTGCCGCTGCCGCCGGTGATGGTTCCATCGGTGGCTGTGGCTGTATTGCCTGTTGAGCTGCCCGTGCTGTCCGTTTCGCTGTTTGGTGTTGCTTCAGCCTTTACCGTTACACCATACGTATTGCCGTCAATCGTAATGGTTCCGTCTGCCGCATTAAAGTTGTCTTTATCGTCCACCGTACCTTCCACAATGCGGTATTGGTAATTCGTGTTGGGATTGTCAACCGAGCGCTGATCCAAACCGCTAAAGATTTGCTTCCAGCCATTATTATCATCGGGGGTAATGGTAACATAGGCTTTCGGGCCGTAGTTTACCGGTTTCCATTCTTTATCGTCTGTGCTGGTTGCCAGGCGGCGCTGGAGCTGGATGTAGATTTGTCCCGGCCGCTTCGCAGTGCTAAGATCGTCCTTACCATTTGCATCTTTCCAGAGCTTATCGAACTCAATGTTGATCAGTGTGCGCTTGGTGTTGGTAAAGATTGCGGTAACTTTCAGATTGTCCGTATTTTTGCTCTCCTCAATCTCGCCTTCCACCATGTTGTTGATCACTTGGGCTTTATTATTAGGCGGAACAGTTACGCTTTGCAGTTTGGCACCATCGTTGCTTCCGACTTCCTCGATGGTATAGCGGGTGCCAACGGGGATGCCGGTGATGGTCACGGTGTGGTCTGGGTATTTTACCGTATCGTTCATGTCGATCTCAACATTCTTTATGATATCCTTTTCTTCCAGACCAGCACCGCCAACATCACTAAAGGTAACTTTGAACTCGTAGGTTCCGGTCAAGTTTTCACCGTCTGCGGCCTTCTTTTGGATTTTCAGCCCGCCGGTTTTGACGGTGTTGACGTATTCTACCTTTAGCTTTGTCAGCGTGGAGTTATTTTCGTCCGGGTCCTTATAGGAGCGGAAGACGATGGTGTTTTTGTCAGGCTTCTTGCTATTCACCGTGTAGCCCGTATTGCTTACCTCTCCACCGACATAAACTTCCGTTCGGCCATCATCGGGGCCGCTTCCCACCCGCCCGTTTAACGAAGGTGCTGGATCAGAAAGCTTTACGCTGTTACCTCCCTTCATCGAAGTAACCTTCTGCCCGTTCTCGTACACGGTCCATTTGGTGTCGTACAGGTTTTTGTTCAGTTCCTCATTGAGCGAAATGTAGCTGCCGCGGCGGAACTGGTCGCTGAAGGTAACGGTTTCTCCAGCTTCCAGAACAAAGCGTCCGTCCTCGTCCACCAACTGGGTGTCTGTGTCCTCGGTGGAGGTGTACTGTGCGTATTTGGCGTTTTCCAAATTACCGCTTTTGGCGGAGCCGTAATCCGGGATTTTCTCCTGATCGGTTGTAAAGCCGGTCATCTTACTTGGCACCGCTTTGGGAATGAAGGTAAAGTTCCTGAAATAGATGTTGCGGCTATAGTTATCGCCCACGCGGATGGTTGTAACATTGCCGCTAAATTTGCCCTTCTCTTTCATCTTGTGCAGGTCCAGCTTTACGGTGACCCATTGGTCTGGCTTCACTTCGACCGAGCCATACGTTGCGCCGTTAATGCCTGATGTGTCAAGGCTGCCTTTTTGGACGGCGGGGTTCTGATCATCCAGCAGTTCCAGATACAGGTAGTTGAGGGAAAGGTCACCTCCACCACCATCATTTGAACCAACGTAAACCTGGAACGTAAGGAAGCGCATGTTTTCGATATTGATGGGGGTTCCCAGCGTCAGGATGCCACGACGTTTCTCACGCGCTGCACTTTGCGTATCCGTATAGCGTGCGTACCAGTGAAGGACCTGTTCGGTATTTTGCCCGGTATCTTGCCCGGGATCTTGCCCGGAATCCGGCTTGGGATCTGGCCAGGGGTTTTTAACCAACTCGAAAATGTAGTCATCTTTCTTTCCTGGGGTTGCGGGTTCAATCATGTTACCAGTCGCAGTCAAATTCACCACTTCGGTATCGCTTGGATCCGGCTCAGCGGCCTCTTTTTCTCCATAATGGGTTGCCTGGTTCTGGATGGTGAAGTTGAAGATTTTCTGCTTTTCAAAGCATTCTTTGAATTTCTGATCAGTAACGTTGGTCAGATCGACCTTTTTTTGAACCTGCAGCTCGTTATTATCCGGGAAGTTGAACGCCACCGCCATGTTGGACTCCCACATACCGCGTTCCATATAGTACATGGTAAGGGTGTGCTTTTGGCCTTTGTCGAATGTAAGAGTAGTGCCTTGCGCGCAGAAATTGATGTCCTCGCCCTTATATTTTACGGCCTTGACAGGATTTCCATCTTTATCACTATCTAACGTTCCGCTTTTTTTGACCTTACTGACATAGGCTGTTACACTATTCTTTCCATCCCTTGTCTCGTCAAATTCCAGCAGGCCGGAAACCTCACCATGGGCGCCGCCAACGTCAAGCGCCAGCTGGCCATCAATGAATACCCAAACGTCATCGTCACCGGAGAAGAAGAACTTGATATTGGTTTTTACCTTTTCTCCATTTGTCTTTTCTGTTTCCACCATGCCGTCATCCGTCAGGGTAAAATCCATCTGCAGCTTGGTGCCAAAGCCGTAATTGTAGGTAGAAGCCACACCAGGGTCTGCTGTTTCATTGAACGGGAAGTAGCCATAAGGGTCTTTCGAGCCCTGTGACGCACTCACATTCTTTGAAGACTCTCTGTTTCTGGTACTTTGGAGAAAATATTTTGAATCCGAATTTTGTCCCGAATCTTGTTTTAGATACAAGGTTGTATCCTTGCTGTCAAAGCACCAATAATCAACGTCCTGCTCATTATCAAAAAGATTTTGCACTTTAGTAAATGGGAACTTTACATTCTCATACACTTCACCAAGCTTTGCATTTTTACTATTCTCTCCTAAGAGGAAGTCTTTGTTAAAGTGCGGCTCTACTGTTGCTTTTTCTGTTCCGTTTAACAACGGTGCTCCATCTGCGTTACCGGTGGATGTTTTATCCGCAACCAAGCCTTGATAGGCATAGTATGTATGGTCACTTCCACTGCTATAATCCTCGTTACGCTGAGAGTTATTGATTGCCATAAAACGATTAAAGTTGCTGTACCCAAACAAATTTAATGTATCTGCAATCTGGCTAAATTCATGTCCATTATCAGGCTGGAAATGTCCGGTATAAAGCGGGTATGGGGCCTTTGCAGCCTGATAATAATCGCTCAGCGCCTGATCAAATTCACGGAAGGTTACCCAGGTGCGGTGACTTGCATCAGTATATTTACCGTATTTATCACGGTTCTTGCCATTCAACTCGTAATCTGTATAATAGTCATACAGCGTACTGGTAACATATTTTGTGTTTGCTTCTTCCGTAAAAGGAACGGATGCAATATCTACTACTTTAGTTTTAGTAGTGTCAGTAGTGTCAGTATTTTTCCACGTTTCGGCATCACGCAGGGTACCTTTTGGAGCCCAGTAGCCGCCACGAGTGGTATCTTTATATACTGCATCGTCATTCGTATCCGCATAGAAGCAATTTTTGTCATCTGTGGGAATCGGCAGCCACTCTGTACTTAGTCCATGTCTTTTTGTCTCCTCGTCACCGTCAATTTTTTCACCGGAAAAGATGATTGAACTATATCCTTGGGGAATGTCAATATAATAAAGATTTTTGTTTGTACCATCTTTTACCAGCGTGCCGCTTTCGGATTCTGCGCCGTCTCCTTTTATTCGATAATAAATGGTCTCTTTTTTGGCTTTGGGGATTGAATAGTCGCCGCCAGTATCATTCGCTCCTGTTGTTGGCAGCTTTGAGAAAGTAGCATCGTAATAGATACGGATGGCACCGGGACGCCCCCATGTTGCATCATCATTGCCATTGTACATGTAGCAATAGCATTGACCTTCGGAATACTGGAAGCGTTTCTGATTTTCTCCTTTTACTTCCTCATTATAAAAATTGTAGTATTCACTTATTCCTGTATCATCATTGCCCGCGGTAAAGCGAACAAAAGAGCAAAAATCGTTAGGAATATCAAAGGTTGCTGTGGAACCAGAAGCAATACCAGAATCCAACCCATCACTATTTAAGGATATTGGGCCACCGATCGGATTAAGTTTTCCTGTTTCTTCATCCAGTTCATAAAACCAGGCTTTAACGTTCGTTAGTGTTTCCCTGGTTTTATTTTCAAAGGCCATCTTTTCGCCAGCGAAGAGCTTATGGCCAACCGTATAGGTAGTCCAGTCATCTCGATTCCAGCCATCCCCCTTATTCTTATTTCCGTCATAGTAGTTGCCGCCGATATAATGATCTCCTGAATTGAACGTCATCCACGGTGGATTATTATTATTATCTACTTGAGCAATTACTACTTTGTATGCAGGATTTTCGTCTGCAATTGCATCTCCATTATATCCGCGAAATTCAAGTCCATTCAACCCTCCATATTGATAGTGTTTTTGATGATCCAGGACCACAGAATAAATTTTTCTTTGATCCTTCGTTTCGCCAACTTCCAGCATATCAAGAAAATATTTGTGATAGGTATTTGAATCTTTTCCATCAACGGCATATATTTTTACCTTTGTATAATCTTTCCACTTGGTAGGCACTGCAAAATAGAGCGTGTAAGTATCCGGCACTCCCCCCTCACTAGCTGCCTGCACGTTATCCACGCTTTTTGCGGCGTACATCTTCTGCGGCTGTTCGGTCGGTTCCGGGGTGGCGGTGGGGGTCACGGTCGGCACAGGGGTGGCCGTTGCGGTGGCTGCCGGTTCCGGGGTCGGGGTAGGTTCTGCCGTGGGCTCCGGCGTTTCGGTCGGGGCGGGCTGCTCCGGCTCGGCGCTTTGTTCCGGTTCCGGGGTGGCGGCATCCGGCACCGGGGTGGCGGCGTTCTGCTCCGGCGGAACGGTATCCTCCCCGGAGGCCGTTCCCTGCTCATCCTCCAGCAGCTCTACTTCGCCAGGTGCGTCGGGCAGAAGATCCTCCTCGGCGTATACAGGCAGGGCCATTGCCATAACCAGGCAAGCGGTGACAAGCAGCGCTGTCAGCCGGCGCGCCCAACCTGTTGTGTTGTTTCCTGTTCTATTCAATCTGCTCACCCGTCTTTCGCGCTGGCTTGATGGAAGCACATTGTTCCACAGGGGATCCCTGTGAAACAGTAAAAGAAGCCAGCTTCTTTTACTTGCGCAACCGTTGCCATGTTTTTTTAAAAAAAAAACCGCATCGAGTTTTCTCATTGCGCATTTACTTTTTATTGTTAAAATATAGCACCTTTACACCAGAAAGGCAATACAATCCACGTAAATTCCTGTTTTTCAGCATTTTTACTGATTTCGCTTTCCTCCGATTATACAATATGTTCAAAGCCTTTGTATAATTTATTTCTAATTTTCTTTTTGGCAGCGGTCATTTTATATACTTTGACCGCGCGTTTTATGATCCTCTGCGCACGCAGAGCGCAACTTTGCAGCAAAATTCGCCTTTTTTGTTGCGTTTCCCTGTTTTTGCGCAATTATTTGTTTCGCATGCGCCTGTTTGCGGCGGGGCCTGGCGGCTGGGTGGGCGCCTTGTGGAAGGGATGGCAGGTTTGCGGCGCACGGTTCCCGTTTTTTTTGCGGCGCGATGGGTACACCGCGCCCCTGCAAACGGTTTGCGGTGTTTGCGGCGGCGGGTGTGTGTTTGGTGGATTGCACGCCCGCCAACGGGACGCCGTTCTCCCTTTACAACGGGGTGCGGGTTTGCTACACATATGCCATTCGCTTTTTTGTCCCCCCTGCCCCGCCCCTGATTCCCGGTTCCCCCTTGCCGATTTCTATTTGCGCCAGCTCCTGAGGTGCATCTGAAAGCAACGAAAATAGCGGATCTTTCGCAAGCACAAAATTCGGCTGCGTTTGCTGAGGCAACACCGCACAATTCCCGCCTTGCGGCTTAAGCACCGCTCCGGCGGCTGCGGCACTTAGAATTATGCGGTATTGCCCTGAAACAGACGAGCTTTTTGACGTTTCAGATAGATCCCAGCTCCCTGCTTTCAATCTATCCTGTGTAAACTGCAACCCCTCACGCGCCATTCTGTGCGGCACTTACCTTATAATATAGGGGGTGCTGCCCTGTGTAAATTTGCAACTGATCTATTTGAAGCAGCTGTGAGCTGTTGCAATTTTGCACAGGGTATTGCCCGCATTCTGTGCCGAACATTCCCGAAACGTGTTGGAAAAACGCACAGGATTGCCCTGTTTCCCTATGCCGCTTACCGTTGGAAAAACGCACAGGTTACCCCCGGAACAGTTGCAATTTTACACAGGGTATTCCCGCTCCCCTGCCCCGCCGTGACCCGCGTACCTGTTGGAAAACCACACAGGATAGGCTCGCTCCCCGTGTTGCAATTTACACAGGTTTGGCTGTTTTTGGCTTATTTGCAACTTTACGCAGGTTGCTTTCCGCACAGGAAAGTGGTGGTGGAATGCACAGGCTGCAATTGGTTGAACACACAGGTTTGCGTTGTTAAATTACACAGGCTCTACCTATTACTAATATAAAACTAAACATCTAAGCCATAATAACAACCAGAAGTAAGCCGGGAGATGGGGGAGAACGGGAAAAAAGTGGTGTTGCCATTCCATCAGGTTACAGAACCCTGAAACAGCAGGACAGAAAAGCACAATAAAACCCTGTGTAACCTGCACCCGGGCTGCAACCCCCACAGGATATATGGCAAACCACAACGCGGGTGTTGCATTTTGCACAGGGTAATGGCGGTGAAACCCTGTGTAAATTTGCAATTCTTGCGCTGAACAACAGGATGTGCTATAATGTTTAGCATGATGTGCGTGACCACCCGGGATACAGCAACCGATACAGGAGGCCCCTGCTTATGGCGGCAAGTAAACAGAAAAAAGATGATCCGTTTGTCGTTACGTTTGAAGAACGCGGGGACCAGACCATCGTTCGCAAATCCAATGACCTTGTACAGATGACGCGCAACAACCTGACGCTGAGCCAGCAGCGCCTGATGCTGCATATTTTTTCGATGATTAAGCCGGAGGATACGGACCTGCCCTCTTATGAGCTGAGCATTTATGATTTTATCAAGATGACCGGCATGGACCCGCACAGCGGGGCGCTGTACAAGCAGGTGCGCAAAAATATTGAGGAGCTGGCCAACGCGCCCATCCAGTGGATCAAGAATAACGGAACTTCCACGGTGGAAACATTCCGCTGGATCGATAAAGTGCGCATTGATGAGGGCCGCGCGCGCATGACCATCACGCTGGATCCGGTGCTGAAACCGCACCTGGTGCAGCTGAAAACCCTGTATACCACCATGGATGTGACCTACACCATGCTGATGCGGTCCACCTATTCCATCCGCATTTACGAGCTGTGCAAGAGCTACCAGAGCCTGTACCTGAAAAAGAAAGCGGCCGGGGAACCGCTGGTATGGAACCTGAGCATGCTGTATGAACAGCTTTCGTATACGGCCAACCGATGGTCGGATTTCCGCCGCCTGGCACTGGAAAAGGCAAAGGCGGAAATTAACGAAAAGACGGATATTATTTTTAATTACGATGTGTACGAAAAAAAAGGGCAGAAGGTTCTTTCGCTGGTGGTAACGATTGACCCAGTGGATGATGCCGCCGCACAGGCCAACTTGGACAGCATCAACAGCACGGTGCGCAAAAAGAGCAAAAAGAAGGGCCGCCCCACCGTGGCGATTGAGGATTCGCTGCTGGATGACCCCAGCGTGATCACCTTTGATTATGTTTCGGCACCGGAAACAACGATCCCCTATTCCTTTGGACGCCACCGCACCGAGCTGCGGGAGGAAATTGTTGTGAAAGCGCGCATGGATCAGCTGCGCGCGGAGATTACGCCCGAAGAGCTGCACGCGGTGGAAGTGATCATTGATGTGTTGGCAGATGCCTGCTGCACCATCCAGGCAGGCGATGGCGAGCAGGACGGCGGCAACAAAACGGTGTTTGGAAAGATGAATGCCATCATCCTGGATTGCGGCGGGCTGACCAGTTGGCTGGCCGGTGTGGCACCCCGCTATGCACAGGAGATTATTCCCCGGTCGCAGACGATGCGCAGCCCGGCGCGGTACCTGAACAAGGTGCTGCGCGAGGATATGGATAACTATCGCATTTATATTTTCCGCAAGGCAAAGCCGGCAGCAGAACCCAAAGAGGAGCTGTTGGAAGCGGAGTACCATGTGATGGACGAGCCGGTGCAGCAAACGATGCCGGAGCCTGAGCCGCCCAAGGTAGAGCTGATTCCCGAAACGATTGTAAAACGGCAGGATATGCGAAAAGAGTTTGCAAAGTTTGTAGATGATGGATACCTGGAAAAGACGTTGACGAGCGGCCAGCGCGGCGCTTACCACGAAATTTACCGCCACCTGGCAGCGCGGTGCGTGCCATCGCCTTCCAGCCTGCGCAATGGGCTGAAAGACGAAATGCGGCTGCATTACCTGGCCTGCATGAATGAAGTGATTGAAAAGTATGGCAGCCTGACCCCATTGATGGAAGCTATGGCGCATGAACTGGACTTTGATGTGTTCTGGGCAAAGGCCGCCAAGGACCCCAACGTGAATAACCCGATGGGGCTGTTCTACCACATTATTGAAGAACGCGCGCTGAACCCGATCGGCACCATAATGAACGACCAGGCACAACGGCAGAAGGTTGCCGCCAAGGAAAAAGGTGAAAAAGATAAGTGGCACAACGAAAGCTGGATGGATGCTTTTGAGGAAGATATCCCGGATGACAGCGAAGAGTAATTGAGATGAAGCAGAGCGGATAATCCGGGAGCGCTATTATAATAAGGTAAGCAGCGGCTGGCAGATTGCTGGCCGCAGCTTTTTTGATTTCAGATA
>OKRZ01002567.1_pt1 | contig 13098 bp, 14 predicted proteins | sample 1601141 | NCBI WGS metagenome assembly OKRZ01 (sample SAMEA3541524, study PRJEB24748) | human gut metagenome | biome: human gut; feature: human-associated habitat; material: faeces | place: China | collected 2012
GTATATGAAGCCTTTTCACCGTCTTTGACAACGCCAAAGGCACTTCCCACAGTGACGGTCTGCTTTGAGTTTTCAGCTATGTACTTATCATATCTGTCATCGTTTCCTGCGATCTTAGGTATAGCAAAGGTCACAATGATAAGTGCTACCACAAGTATCACAAACTGCATCAGGGCTGTAACAATGTTTTTCATTTTCCATATGTTCCTTTCAAATATGATCTTCTAAATACATTATAATATATTGGAAGGGATTTGGCAAGAAGTATCATAAGATTTTTTTGCCATTATAAAACAAAAAAAGAGCGACTGAAAAACATCAGTTGCTCTTTAGTTTACAGGGAAAAACGATCATTATCGAAATAGCAATTGCAATCCAATAACTATCATCCAGATATACACACCGCTTTTGTCAATGATTCATAATAGCAGATGATAGTTTTATGCTTATCCCCAAAAAACATTTACTCTTCCCTTTCTCATTATCGTTCCATTTTGAACCATTATAACATATTCTTCATTATATGTCAAGAAAAAATCAGCGAAGAAGCAATAATGGTTTATTAGGTATCGCAAATTTATTAAAGTGAAAAAAATGCTCTGCGGGATCACACTCTCCGCAGAGCATTTTGTTTTAGTATAGCTTTCCGTTTTTCTTGTAACCACCGTCAGCCTCAGAATATTTAAGGCACATAAACTGCCACTTGTAATTCCATTGTGGGCTGTCATAGACCTTTTCTCCGACTTCCAGCAGATAAGTCACTCCGTCTATCTTTATCTCGCCCCAGAAGTGCTGTCCTCCGCCATTGCGGTTGCCCATAACAAGGTTTGCGTCATAGCCGAGATAAACCATCATTTCCACCAGTGCGCCATTGTAATCAGAACATTGACCTTCTTTGTAAACAAAGATATTCTTGCTATGCGAGCCTGTCGGTATCCTGCCATATTTCAAATTCTTTCTTATCCAGTCCGCAGTATATTCGACCTTCTTTGCCGCCGACCAATCTTTCTTGAAATGCTTTGAGGCAAAGTTTTTAAGTATCTTCTTCTCCTCTGCTGTAAGAGTGTGCGTCGAGGTCTTTGTTTTCTTTCCCTGAACGTTGTAGATCTTATAAGTGCTGTGGCTCTTTTTTGTTGCCGCATTAAGTCTTGAAACAGTGTTTATCTTGCATTGGATACCCGTCCAGCTGCTGTAAACCACCTTTCCGTTTATGGTCTTATAAGCCCTCATTTTGAAGTGATAATTCTTTGAACCTGAAAGGTCTGATTTTGTATAAGAGGTTGTGCTGTTCTTTGTTATCTTCTTAAGCTGAACATAATCGTTATAGCAATCCTTTGGCATACTATAGTAATCGTTATGTGGGATAGTCCACTCATCGCCCTTGCACCAGTATATCTGATATCCATCAGCCTTTGTGTTCTTCTTCCAGCTTATTGTGACTTTCTTATTATAAGCCTTTACCGTCATTTTCGGAGCGGATATCTTTGTGTTGCCTTTTACTGTTATATAAGGGCCGGTCTTAGAGTTGTATTCAAGCTTTACGGCATAAGTATAACTCGTTGCCTCTGAAAGCTTCTTGTCAGTATAGCTTGTGGAACTCGTGACCGTCAGACGCTTGTAGGTCTTTTTCTTTGGATCATAGCGATAAACCCTGTATTTGCAATTGCCGATCTTGTTCCAGCTAAGCTTTACAGAAGTGGTAGAGTCAGCGGTAGCCTTAAACCCCTTTGGCTTTCCAAGGACGATCTTGAATGTAGTCGAAACAGGGTATCTGCTTTCGTAGTTTTCACCAAGAGTAACAACAGCGGTCGCTGTGCCTACATTTGTGTTATTGTAATATGTTACAGTATAGTCAGAACTCTTGATCATATTTCCGTCCGCCTTGACAAAAAGGCTCGGTCTGACAGCTTTGCCGGTATAATCCACATCAGCTATCTTTAGTATCTCGACCTCAGAAACAGCTTTCGGGCTGATAGTGAAAGGCACTGTCACATATCCTGTATAGCCGTTCATTCCTGCTATGGTCATATAGCCTGTTCCAGCATTCACATTGTTTGTGTATGATACATTATAATCAACGCCACATCTTAGCACCGCACCATTAACTGTAACAACAGGTGCAGGAGTCTGAGCATAGCCCGTGTAGGTGCAGCTGGCATCTACAGAAATGTTATCGCTGGATATTTCAGCCTCTACAACGTTGTACTCAAAGGAATCGGTTCCATTAAAGTTGCCGATACCTTTAATATAAGCATAATGCCAGCCAAGCTCGCCACAGTCGTCCTCATATTCGATCTCATAGTCAACGCCCTCAGCAAGCACAATATCATTGTATGTAACAATAGGTTTTGGCTGAACAGGTTTACCGGCACAGTAGCTCTGCTCATACTCGCAGTCAATATCCGCACGGTAAATATCAGTTGGCACGATATTGAAATTCTTTGTAAAGCTTCCTGTGTAACTACCTATACCAGTGAAAGTAGCCGTCGCTATACCTACGTTTATGTTGTTCTCATAAGTAACAACATAGTCCTCGTCCTCAGTGAGCCAGTAATAGTTGTTGCTGTCCTTAAGAGAATAGCCATAAAGCGTCTTTTCCGTGCCGTCATACGTCTGATCGCCTTCATACCAACTGCTATACATATCCTCCGTCAGCTGAATGGCTTCATCGTTCTCCGACGTATAAAGACCGACTTCCTCTCCACCAGAAGGAATTTGCTCATCTGCATCAGCTCCAAAGCATACCACTGCACTTTGCAGTGCAAGACACACTGCCACTGCCGTCGTAAGCGTCCGCTTAAATAACTTCATATTATTTTTTTCCTTTCCACTATAATTTTCCTACATATTACTAATTTTATCACAAAGATGTGACAATGTCAAGATAAAATACAACAAATAGAAAGCCTCATGACATTCAGTTATATCGTGAAGTGGAGGATGTAAAATACGGTGATACCACACAAGAATAAGGAGGTCTGATTATGATTTCTGAATTTGTACGAGAACAAAAAAAGATATATTCCGACGGCTTGATAGAATCAATATAAAGGAAATTTTATATCGGTATATATGCTCAACGCAGCGTATATACCGATTTTTGTTTCAAAAAGTTTCTTAATTTTCTAAAATTTAAAAGCAAAGTTTTGTGTACATACAACATATTATACTGCATATGTGATAAAAATTAGTCATATTGTTCAATTAATCTACGAAAAATTGTGCTAAAATACGAAAATTATTTGTGTAAACGTTTTACTCAAATATTTAAGTTGACTTATTTTACTTTTAATAATATAATGTTTTACGTTGACAGAGTTAAGGCAGCAACGCACGAGGATAATGCAGTGCTGCCTTAGAATACCGGTATTAAAAAAATAATTGTATAAGAGGAGCTTTTTATGGTACAGAACAAAACTTTTTCTGCAAAGGCATTACAGACTTTTGTTGCTGTAATGTTTGCCGTAATAACCTGCTTCGGTTTTATGACAACACCAACCGCAGAGGCGGCATCAGGATTTTATGTAAGCGGTACTAGTATCTATGACGCTAGCGGAAACAAGTTCGTTATGCGTGGCGTGAACATTGCTCATGCATGGTACACAGAGAAGACTGAAACTTCTATCAAGGGCGCTGCAAACAACGGCGCAAATACCGTAAGAGTCGTACTTGCAAACGGCTCAAAGTACACAAAAACAAGCGCACAGGAAGTAAAGAACATCATAAGCTGGTGCAAGTCAAACAAGCTGATATGCATTCTTGAAGTACATGACGCAACAGGCAGCGACAGCACTTATGATCTTAACAAGTGCGTTGACTACTGGAAGGAAATGAAGAACGTTCTCAGCGGTACTGAGAAATATGTTATCGTAAACATCGCAAACGAGTGGTACGGCACATGGAACGGAAGCGCATGGGCTGACGGCTACAAGTCTGCTATCCGATCTGTAAGAAACGCAGGCATTACAAATATGCTTATGGTAGACTGTGCAGGCTGGGGACAGTATCCTGACAGCATCAAGGATTACGGTAAGTCTGTTTTCAACGCAGACTCACAGAAGAACACCGTATTCTCCATTCATATGTATGAATATGCAGGCGGAAACGCGTCAACTGTAAGAAACAACATTGATAACGCACTCAACATCGGTGTGCCTGTTGTTATCGGCGAGTTCGGCGGTCAGCACACAAACGGCGACGTTGATGAGGCTACTATCATGAGCTACTGCACAAGCAAGGGCGTAGGCTATCTTGGTTGGTCATGGAAGGGCAACAACTCTGACATGAGCTACCTCGACATTGCAAACTCATGGGACGGCTCAAGCCTTTCTTCATGGGGAAATACACTTATCAACGGCTCAAACGGAATTAAGGCAACTTCTAAGACCTGCTCAGTTTACAGCGGTTCAGGAAGCTCTTCCGGCGGTTCTTCTTCAGGAACTTCACCAGATTCTAACGGCGGAGTTCTCGGACTTGACGGAACATATTACATCAAGAACGCACTCAGCGGCAAGTATCTTGACGTATACAAGGCAAAGGCTGACAACGGCACAAACGTTCAGCAGTACAAAGGTACAGGCGGAAACAATCAGAAATTCAAGCTTGTAAGCGACGGAAACGGCTATTACACTATTTACACAGGTGCATCAAATTACAAAAGCTGTCTTGACGTATACAACTGGAGCAGGGACAATGGTGCTAACATCAACCAGTGGCAGTATCACGGCGGTGACTGCCAGAAATTCCAGCTTGTAAAGATCGGCGACGCTTATGCTATCAAAACAAAGATCTCAGACTGCTACTCATGCCTTGACGTTTACGAACAGAACACAGCTGACGGAGCAAACATTAACCAGTGGAGCTACTGGGGCGGAAAATGCCAGCTTTGGTATCTTGAATCAACATCCGGTTCTTCCTCATCTTCATCTTCTTCAAGCAGTTCAGACAGCAATTACAAATCGATCTTCTGGGGTTCTTCAACTGCTTCAGCATGGGGTCAGGCTGTTTCAGCAATGACTTCAAAGAATGGCGGAAGCTTCAACGCATATGACATTCAGTCAAACGGCTATTTCTACGTTGAATACTCAGGAACACAGAATCAGGTAGAATTTGTTCTTCAGAGCTGGTCAGGCGGAGCAGAGTGGGCAAAGGTTTCACCAAGCGAAACAGGCACAGCAAACGGACACTACTACGCAAAGTATTCTTACAACAACTGCAAGTCAGCATTCGGCACTTCCGATTTCGGCGGAAAGCTGGATCAGATCCATGCAGGTGCAGCAAACGGCACAGTAACGATCTACTCTGTATGCTACTGCTGGTGATCTAAGATTTTTTTCAGACTTCATACTGTTTCACAGCGGTATGAAGTCTTTTTTATGCAAAAAAATTTTAACTGTACCTTTGATTTTCTTCCTTCAAAAAACAAAAAATCAGAGCCTACTGTTATTTATGAGTTGCCTGTACGGATCGTTCGCTTTAAAATATCAGATGACAGCTATGAAGTAATTGCTACAAATTTATCTGAAAATCTTTTTTCTTCTGATGACCTTAAATACACCGTGGGGCTTAGATATTTTCACGCAATTTTATTTCTTGATTTTATTAGCTTAATGATATTGATAGAAAGCCATGCGAGTTTCTCTTAGATTGTTTGGATCTCTATCACGAATTTTCCCTCGGAGTTCACTTTCAGACGCAATGTCTTGACATATCTATTGCAAAAGTTCTCCATTTCTTTCATGGTAGCGGTCACTTTTGTGGCTTCATATATCTTGTGAGTAAGCTCCAGAGGGTTCTCTCCAATAAGTGAGGGCAAATGCTTTTCAAGCTCTGCAAAGAGTACGGCACGTTTCAACTCCTCCGTGCCTGCGGTGCAGAAATCATCAATGGCACAATAATAGATGCCATGCTGTGCGAGGGCGTTTTTGATCGCCGTTCCACACTTCTCGTATTCGTACATAACGAGAAACTTTGCTTTCGGCAGGCTCTCGATAAGTCCCCAAAAGTCCGAATCACTTGACACAATAATAAAAGATGTTATCCCGTCACGGTAGAAGTCCGTGACTACGCTTGCGGTCATTCGCACATCGACCAGTGACTTTCTGTCTGTCACTCGGTCGATCTCTATATGTTCAACGGGTATCTGAGTGAATTTAGAGAGCCAATCCCAGCCTGCGGTAGTGTTCGGATCGTCATATAGCGTGATCTTCTCGATCTTAGCAAGCTCCTCCTGATTCAAGCCTTTCAGAACACTATAAAGCTTGTATGGATCAGAGTTCTCACAATCGACAGCTATAGCTGTTTTCTCGGTGCTGTCGATAAAATTATAGATATTGTTTCGTGTTTCATCATCTGCGTCCCGATATTTCGTATAATCGGTGAAGCTGTCATTATGCTGACCGTAGATGATCTTCAAAAACTTACGGTCGGAATAGATGATGCTCCCGACTTCGGCAGGTTGCCAGTGAATATACATCTGAAATGGGTAATGTTCGATATTCGCCATATATTTATTGAACTCGGCTTTCATTACACCGTTCTTATTGTATTTCGGGACAAAGAACAGATCTCTGATATACTCCCAATTCAGCCAATCGTAGAATAGTTGAGAGCATTTGTCGATATTTTCATTGATGAGCCTTGTAAACTCCTGCATATACTTCTCTGAACGGCAATTCGCTTGGATAATGGTAAATCCCCATTTTTCAAGCTGTTTGATATTATCCGTATCGTACCATTCTATGTTATGCAAATTTTTGAGCTGAAACCGCATAAGATCATCGGTCTTTTTGAATTTCTGCATCAGTACGGTTCGCAGCTTACATAAATATCGTATAGTAGTAGCGTCTTTGTCGGCTTGGAGCTTCTCGATAAGCTCGGAACATTCACCGTAACTCACGGTCAGAGCTGACATTCGGACGCCTATCATATAGGCTATAGTAGTAACTACCTCTTTTGTATCAACGGTCAAGTAAAACCCTCCTATTCATTTAATATGATCATCAATTGCCGTCATTATCCTGTTGAGCCGATTTTATCATGGTCTTGCTGACAGAGATTTCTGCGCTCTCCACCCGTTTGATTTTCTTGTATAATACACAGTTTACTAATTCTTCGCTTTCGTTATCCATTGCGATCCACCTCCGCTCTGCCCTATATCCTGATTATAGCACAAATGGCTGTATATTGCAACGTTATTTGTTTGCAAAAGGTTTACAGATTGACTTTTTCGGGGCGGTTTGGTATAATAATCTCAATTATTGTAGTGAGGTGATGATATGGAACTAAATATGGATATAATAAGTGAAATCATCAAGGGAAACAATAGATTTATTTCCGCTTATTCCGATCCTGAGCCGTATTTCATGTACAGTATGCAAAATCACTCTAATAAAAGCTTCGATGCTGAAATTATCGAGTATTACTATGACAAATTGAGATATGCTGTCCAAAATGCCATAACACTAATAGAAGAAGCATTCAGAGAAGAATACTTTGATTTTTACGGAGTTGATAAAACGGCTGTAAGCAGTCCAAAGCAAATGTGTTCAAATCTTATTTTTGAGTCATTTACACTGGATATAGACGATATGTCCGTAGGTGCGTATCTATCTAATAAACATTTTATGCCCGGTCATTTTATAGAAGCACATTGGGATAGTGAGTGGAAATTAAGCTATGTTTGGATAGATTAGTATTTATTGTATCAATGGCAAACACGGATAGACCGTCCTATTTCAGACGGCTATCCGTTTCTTATTATTCCGCATACCCACAAAAAGAACGCAAAAACATTACGGCAAATATCTGAAGTCAAGAAAAATCAGCAAATAAGGTTTATTCTACTGTATTTTCCCTCTCTCCTCCACAAACTCCACCAAACACATATCCTCTACAGCTATCCTGGTCTTGTCCATAAAAACAAGCTCATTAGTATAGCTGTCATAAATTCTCACTATGCCTGTCTTGGTCTGATAACTGCCACCACTTTTTCTCTTATCGGGAACAAAATATGTCACCCTTATCTCAGGGCGTTCATCAAGCATATCAAGCAGGCGGTTGAGATCGTCATTGAGCTTGTTTACCTCGTCCTCTGTCAGCTCCTCCCTGATTTCGGTGTATCTTGCGGTTTCATCAACAGCGGCGTCATAGCCTGTCAAGGCTGCAAAAGGGCTGAACTGCGCCGCCCTGTCCGATATAGACATTTGCGGATGATCGTCATAGTGCGGACGTGAAAACTGCTTTATGTCATAATAATTATCATACATTGTAAGCCCCACCTTTCATGCCTTGTGACCGCCTATACTGCGGTTGCGCTCTCTTGCAGTAGCTCCCTCGGTATAGTTCGTGCCTTTCAAAATGGCATTTTTCCCATATTTGTGCTTTATCAAGAGCATTGCCTCCTGCAATGCCCTTTCTTTTTCTTCTGCGTTGTTATCAGCATTTGCCGCTTCCGCCATATCAAACAAGCTTATCTGCTCATAGCTCTCAATTTCGGGGATATCCTCTTCTCTTATGACATTACAGGCGGTCAGATTAAGCCGTCTTGCAAGCAAAGTCTTGTCAATAATTCTGTCAAAAAGAGCCATGGTTGCGTCTATTATTTTTCTGGTCGAGGAAGTGTGCCTGCCTAGATTTTGAGTGCCATGGGCGTGCTTTGGTATCTTCCTGCCATAGTGGTCGCAAACCACCTCGCCCGTATAGTGACCGTCCGCCAAGCTTTCTTTATCATACCCCACAGTGAGCACGATCTGATTTGTCACAACGCCCTTATCCACAAGATCAAGGGACAGCATATCAGCCATTTCCCACAGAATGAGCCTTGTGCGCTCATAATTACACGGCTCTTGCAAGACCTGCCCAGAGGAAATGCTGTTGTTTGAGGGGCGGTATGACTTCACGTCAGGTATGGCGGTAGGCTCGATACCCCATGCGTGGTCGATAAGAAGCTCGGTATTTTTGCCGAAAACCTTGTAAAGCTTCCCTATAAGATAATGGTCCAGCGACCAGCGTGAGATATCCCCCATGGTGTAAATACCAAGCTTTTCAAGACGACTTGCTGTGCCTGCGCCCACACGCCAAAAGTCCGTGATAGGGGTATGCCCCCACAGCGTTTCTTTGTAAAGCTGTTCGTTCAGCTCTGCGATACGGACGCCGTTTTTATCCGCAGGGATATGCTTTGCCACAATATCCATAGCCACCTTGCACAGATACATATTCGTTCCAACGCCTGCTGTGGCGGTTATACCTGTAGTTTTCAGCACGTCCAAAATGAGCATTTGTGCAAAGCCACGTCCGTCAACGTTATAAAGCCCGAGATAGCCCGTTGCGTCGATAAATACCTCGTCGATAGAATAGGCGAAAATATCCTCCGGTGACACATATTTCAGATAAATCCCATATATTTTTGCGCTCACAGCCAAATATTTCGCCATTTGCGGAGTTGCCACGATATAATCAAGCTCGCAGGCAGGGTCGGACAACTCCGAATAGATATAGCTTTTCTTTGCAAACTGTCTTTTAGGAGCTTTCTGCAAACGCTCCTTATTGACCTGCTCCACACGCTGAATGACCTCAAAGAGCCTTGCCCTGCCTGAAATACCAAAGCTTTTCAGTGACGGTGACACTGCAAGACATATAGTTTTCTCCGTTCGGCTCTCATCAGCCACCACAAGGTTTGCATTCAATGGGTCAAGCAGCCTTTCCACGCACTCAACCGAAGCATAAAAAGATTTCAGGTCTATTGCAACATAGGTCTTTTCCATAGCATCGCCGCCTTTTTCCTTTATGTATAATAGTATACCACGAAACTTTCTGTTTTACAATAGAAAATCGAACAAAAGTTCTGAATTTTTAATTAACTCTTTTCATGGCAGTTGACAAAGTAAAAAAACGTCCCCGAGGAAAGCTTGGGGACGTTAGTGTTATATTGGGTTTTAAGACGGCATACAATAGTCTACCAAGCTTCACTGTCATAAGGCTCAATAGGAATATTGTAATTCTCTGTTACCTTATAATACTTATCAGTGTCAGTGTCTACCATAAGAACATTTATATCTCCTGTGCTGAGCACATCTCCGTCAATGTAGTAGTGACTCGCTCCGTCATAGTAGATATCGTTAAATCTGCGGTCGCCTGCTATACTGCTGGTGTGGACATGCCCTGCCACCACCTTTTTGTCAAGTCCGTGTATCTTGCCAAGCCTGTGGGGATACTGCTCTGTAAAAATATAATCCTCGGTGCAGTATTCCCAAGCATTGCCCGAATCCTCGTCAATGCCTGCGTGGACAAAGATAGTGTTGCCCTCAACATGGTATCTCGGCAGACGTTCAAACCAATATCTATACGAGTCATCAGAGTCATCATATTCGCCGCTGCCTAGCATTTCATTGACCGAAGAAAAACCGCTCATCACCATTTCCTCGTGATTGCCAAGAAGCGCCACCACCTTCCTATGACCATATATATTCTGCAAGCCCATTATCTTTTTAAGCACAGCTATATTGTCCTCGCCGCCGTGGATATAATCTCCCAGAAAGATAAGCTTTGTGTCAGGCTCGTCAAGGTGGTCAATGACAAGCTCCAAAGCGTCGCAAAGTGCTGAATAACAGCCGTGGATATCACTCATGCAGTATATTTTCATTTGTTTCTCCTTTGGTATCATTAGTTTGGTTGTATTCGTTTATCAGGTCTTCCATTTTCTTTGTTCTATTTGCGACCTTATCCATAACTAGGTCGAGCATTTTTTTCAGATTTTCAAGCTTATCTTTTATATTTTCCTTTTCTGCCATAGTTCGCCCTCCTATAACAATTATCTCTATAATTATATTGTATCACAGGGAATATATCCCTGTCAATCAGCTATGCCACACGAATTATAGTATTTGAAATTATCTTGAAAAAAACATCTCCTTTCTCGCTTGTTTCAGGGGTGATACTGTTATACACAAAGGCTGAAACACAGCCGTCTATGCCGTCGCCTTTCATATCAAGGCACTCACGCTCGGCTTTCCAATCATTTTTGTACGGACTAACATAAAGCACTGCATTGCCACCTATGATAGCATGTTGTATGCCTCTACTCTCCACTTTCTTGCGTCAGCGTCACAGTACATAGAATAATCATCATATATCACCGTCTTTTTGCCCTCCTCGATCATGATGACCTGTGTACCCTTTCTTTGCTCGTCAAATGGTGGAATGTTATCTGACAATGCCAATCTCTCAATGACCTCTGTGTTAAAAATCTTTGTGTTCTTTTTCATAGCCTTACCTCCGTATCAACTCTGTCTTGACCTTATGTGCTTATTATAGCACCTTTAAGGTTCTGTTTACTGTTCCAAAATGGTCTGCGGTGTGTTTTTTTGATTTTATTCCCTTTTCAAGCTTCTGTATATATTATAGCACCCACTTAGTACAGTTTACTGAACCAATTCGGCACAATTATGATATATTCTTTTTTTTTATATTTTTTTGCGAGATATTTGATAGTGTATTTCTCATACAATAAACTTTTCTGCACCTTGTTTTTGCTACAGAAAAATGATATAATAAAAGCAACAAAAAAATCGACAAGAAGAGAGGATCAGTTATGATGATAATAAGAGTCATTGTTGCAGGATAGAAAAAATAGTTTGCAAAAATTAATATGACATTTGAATTTTTGAAGCCACATATTTCAGCGTTGATAATCTAAGACTTGATAATTCAGCTTGAGATTGAATGTACTGAAATTGCAAGAGAATGTGATTTATGAAAAGAGGTCAAGTGCAGTGCCAAACATATGGTACAAAAACAAAGAAACCGATACTATTTGGTGGAAAGATGACCCTACAGTTATCGGAGTGTGGATATTCAGCTTTGACAAAACCACTGAATTTAATATGTTCCATGATTATCCTTATAAATTAACAAAAGAGCAGAAACAGATTTTTGATAAAGAAAATCCCGAATGGGCGGATTTCTTTAAGGATAGAAAATAACAAATACAAGGTATTCATTTTGTGATTAGATAAATCTCTGATGTACAATATAATAAAAAAGCCCACAGACCCGATCACATTAATCGCATCTGTGGGCTTTTGAAATTTTACCACACATCATATATCTTAGCCTTTTCCTCGTTGTAATCATCAGGAAGCGTTCCAATATCCCAGCCGGAGTTGGTAGTTTCTATGTAAAGATAATGGCTTCCATTATAATCATAGTATGTACCGGGGGCATCGTCTGTCGCCTTTACTCCTATTGCAACGTGTTCAGGAAGCTCAATAAAAATGCAGCCATAGCCAAGCTCTTTGAGCAAAGCACCCAAAAGTATGGACGAGTCCTCACAATCACCGCACTGGTCATAAAGCGTTTCCAGAGGATATTTAGGAAAATCAGTATATCCAGTTGAGGTTATGTCGTCAACATACTCTATGCTCTGCACGAAATTTGCAGTTTCTCTTATAGTCTCAGATTCGCCATAGCCGCATTGGTCACAAAGGCTTTTTATTTCGTCTGCAAGCTGTTTTACGAGCTTATGATTATTGTCGTCACTTACATAGTTATGATAATCTTTCACATATGAGTATCTCAAAAGACTATGATAATATTCATACATATCGTCCTGAATATTCATTGATATTTCAAAGGTATATCGTTTGTCATAGCTTGTCCAGTTAAAGGTCCTTTTCGACCATGTGGGGTCTGCAGGCTGAACATAGTCAGGCTTTCGGTCGTCACGAGGCTCATATCCGTCCTCATCAGTGACTATGGGTGTTTGCTGAGTAACTGCGGTAGTGGTCTGCTGTGTTGTTGTGGTGTATGTATCGTATGTATTCAATCCCGGTCTTTTCTCTGGATACTGAAATTCATCAATTGTATTGCTAAATGCAAAATATACGCCCACTGCCACACAAATAGAGATAAGTAATTTCTTCATATATTCGTCCTGTTCTTAGCTGATTTATGGCTTTTGTCATATGTACATTATACTACAAGATGGTATAAAATACAATACTATTAGATATACTTTACGAATTTGTTCTTATTTTTGCTATGGTTTGATATTTTGCGAAATAGTTGAAATTTGTGGGGCGGTGGATTTCATTCTCACCT
>OKRZ01002572.1_pt1 | contig 13073 bp, 9 predicted proteins | sample 1601141 | NCBI WGS metagenome assembly OKRZ01 (sample SAMEA3541524, study PRJEB24748) | human gut metagenome | biome: human gut; feature: human-associated habitat; material: faeces | place: China | collected 2012
ACTCGCAGAATACGAGGACATCAACAACAAGTTCGGTCTCGAAGAATATTACGGTAAAAAACAAAAGATTAAAAGTGTAATAGTAAAAGGATGTAAAAACATCAAAAAAAAGGACATAAGGAAAATAAAGAAAAAATAGAAAATAAACAAAAAGTAAATAGAAATACTATAGTAAAACAGGATGGAAGTTGAAAAGCTTTCATCCTGTTTTTTGTAATGGAAAAATTTTTAACTAGAGGCATACTTAGCGCGTAGAATATCATAAGTCATATTTACTGATTAAAACACATTTAAAGCTGCTTATTTTTCCAATATAATGAACCTCGGATAAAAAATACGATTAAAACACATTTAAAACTGCTTAATATTTTTCCAGTAATTATAAAAGAAAAATGAAAAGACACCGGCTAAAACTATCGCACATATTCCGTTAGAAAAGTAACTATACAAACGTGTTTCTGAATTACAGAAGGAAAAAATATATCTGATAAGATAACAACAAAGCATACTTATACTTAGCCAAATTACAGGCTTAATTATAAAGTCCATGCAATTAAGTTTGTGTCCAATATTCTTTTTTATACAATAATTATGCAGTAAAGTAGTTATAAGATTGCTACCAAGAAGTCCCCACAAATATCCTTTAATACCGATTGCAGGAACCAAAAACCATAGACAGAAAAGACGAATAACAGTTCCAACAACATTATGTATAAAAGCCTGATTAGTTTTGCCAAGTCCATGTAATATGGCACCCATGGTAATGGACAGGTACATAAAAGGGCATATCCAGGCAAGAATTTTTATATAATCACCAGCCTGTCTGTGACCGAAGATTTCGCCACCAATAAAATCTCCAAAATACAGGAAAAATCCAATAAAAAAAATCCCCATAATTATAGAAAAACAAATAGAAGTTTCCGTAGCTTTTTTTACCTGATTATTTTTACCGCTGGTGTTAGCGTCTGCAATGGCAGGCAAAATCATGGTTGAGACAGAGGTATTAATTGCCAAGGGAAAAGTTATAACAGGAACTGCCATGCCCGTTAAAATTCCATAGACACTAAGAGCATTGTCCTTTGACAAACCACTTTTAACCAAAACAATAGGCACTAAAATTGCTTCAAAACATTGGAGAAAAGTTATCATGATTTTGTTAATTGTAAGCACATAGGAAACAGAAAAAAGTTTCTTCATGGATACAAACAAATCTTTAATTTTAAAAGAGTATTTTGGTTCTCCTGTCAAAGCAATAACACAGAAAATCACACCAATAAATTCTGAAATAATCATGGAATAAACTGCAACCATAGGTGTAATTTCGATTTTGTTTGTTATGACAACCATACCAATAATATAGACAGATGCTACTTTTGCAAGTTGTTCAAGCACTGTAGAAAAAGCAGGAACAAAAGTCTTTTTCATACCAAGATAATAACCGGTTATACAGGAGTGAAAAGCTGCAAGGGGGACAGTAAGAGACGCATATTTTATCATTTCATAACACTGGCTGTTTTTTATAATATTAACAGAAATAGGCAGAGCAAATTTATACAAAATAAAAGCCGTAAAAGCAGACAGAACAGCAGACATTACAAGGCTGCTTATTAAAATCATAAATTTGCTGTTTTTGTTTTTGCTTTCTGCAACAAATCTTGAAACAGCTATTTGGATACCACCGCAACTTACAGAGGTGGCAAATCCCAGAACCGGAAAAATTAATTGAAAAAGGCCCATTCCTTTTGCACCCATTAAGTTTGAAAGGAATATTCTATATAAAAAACCAAGAATTCTACTTAATAAAGTGGCAGATGTAAGGACAATGGTTCCTTGAATAATTTGCTTTTTTACAGACATAGTACCACCGAAAAACACTTTATTATAATTTATTCTTAACATTAAAAAAAAATGCTATTAATATTATTAAGGAGAAACCATGATTTATTTGGACAATGGGGCAACAACAAAAATATGCAAAGAAGCAGCAGAAGCCATGGAACCATATTTAAATGACATGTATGGAAATCCGTCAGGCATATATACATTATCAAAAAAATCAAGAAAGATTATAGAGGAAACAAGGGAGAAAATAGCCGGAGTTTTAAACTGCAAAGGGGAAAATATTATTTTTACGTCAGGAGGAACTGAGTCGGATAATTGGGTTTTGGAAAACGCAAAACAGTGGGGAAATCATATTGTTACTTCAAAAATAGAACACCACGCTGTTTTAAATAAATGCAGTGAGCTAGAACAAAAAGGTATGCATGTTTCCTACATTGGAACAGACAGAGAAGGGCTGATAAATCCCTACGAAATTGAAAGTTACATTAGGAATGATAAAACAATAAAAACAGGGCTAATTTCCATAATGTATGCAAATAACGAAATTGGCACAATACAGGAAATAGGAAAAATTGCGCAGATTGCTAAAAAACATAATATACTGTTTCATACAGATGCTGTGCAGGCTTTTTGCCATGTACCAATTGATGTGGAAAAATTGCAGGTGGATATGTTAAGTGCCAGCGCCCACAAGTTTTACGGCCCTAAAGGAATAGGCTTTTTGTATATAAAAGAGCCGAAAAAAATGAATCCACTGGTGTATGGTGGAAGTCAGGAATTTGGCAAAAGAGCAGGCACTGAAAATGTAGCAGCTATTGTGGGCATGGGGGTGGCGGTAGAAACTGCCAAAAATATAATAACCAAAAGATTGGAAAAAGAGAGCAGACTTAGAGATTATCTAATTAACAGAATGTTAAGAGAAATTCCATACGTGAGATTAAACGGCCATCAGATAAAACGACTACCGGGAAATGCTAATTTTACAATAGCAGGAATTGATGGAACATCACTTGTAATACTAATGGATAATGAAGGTGTGTGTATTTCTGCCGGTTCAGCATGTTCTTCTTCATCAGATAAGCCGTCTCATGTTATAACCGCAATTGGCGTATCGGATAAATTTGCATACGGAACCATTAGAATTACATTATCCTACGAAAACACAAAAGAAGAGATTGATTACACAGTAAATAAACTGAAAGAAAATATTTTGAAAATGAGAAAAGCGGGAAATTAGAAAAGGAGCTGTGCGCCGGTGATTAGATATCTTTAAGGCGACAGCTCTATGTTTAAATTAAAGCGTAAATATTTTTAAATCAAAAGAATTAGCAATTTCGTATGCTTTATCAAAACCGTAACCAATGTATTCAGCTTTATGAGCGTCAGAACCAAGGGTAACATATTTTCCACCTAATTCCTTATATCTTTTAATAATATCAGTATGTGGATTAAAAAAGTCAAAACCTTTAGATAAGTTAGAAGTGTTAATTTCCAACTTAATGTCTTTTTCTATAATGAATTTTAAAATCTCATCAATAACATCCTGGTAATCACGTGGTGAATAGTTTGAGTCTCTGTTTGGACTGTATCTTACAACATAGTCTAAATGACCTAAAGTATCAATTTGGCTGAATTCTAATAAGCCTTCCAAAAGAGTTTTAAAATAAAGTTCAAAAGCATCCCTGTCCTGTCTGTTTTTCCAAAAATCTGTATAATATGGGTCCATGTTGTCCACAATATGACAGGAGCCAATTATAAAATCCAACGCTGATGCATTTATAAGCTCCAGGCATTGAGTACCTGTACCTTTCATAAGCCCCAACTCAATGCCTTTAAAAAGTTTAATTTTATTTTTGTATTGTTCTTTTTTTTGAGATAAAACCAAATTATATTTAGGAAGGTCAATAAGAGGAGTTTCGCCTTCAACAGGCCAGTTAAAATCCTCATGGTCGGTTATGACAATTTGGTTCATTTTTAACTCAATTGCTTTTGAAATAATATTGTCGATTTTTTCTTCTGAGTCAAAAGAAAATTTGCTATGAACATGATAATCTGAAAACATAATATTAGTCCTTTTTATTTTTTTGCAAAATTCACGTTAAAATTTAACTTAGAATTTTAAATAAAATATAGCAAAAACAACAATAAAAATCTACAATAACGTTTCATTATCAAAAAATTGACAAAAATTTAACAAAAAACCAAGAAAAACCATAAAAACACCTTGATATTTACAGAGTAATTATGTAAAATAATCAATAGGTTAATGAAAATTAACAATAAAAATTTTAAATTTTTCAGGAGGAAAAATCAAATGGCAGTTAAAGTTGCAATTAACGGATTTGGACGTATTGGACGTCTTGCTTTCAGACAGATGTTTGGTGCTGAAGGTTATGAAGTAGTAGCTATCAACGACTTAACAAGTCCTAAAATGTTAGCTCACTTATTAAAGTATGATTCATCACAGGGTAAATATGAAAAGGCTGATACAGTTTCAGCTACAGAAGATTCTATCATCGTTGATGGTAAGGAAATCAAGATTTATGCAGAAGCTGATGCTTCAAATTGCCCTTGGGGAGAATTAAACGTAGACGTAGTATTAGAATGTACAGGATTCTATACATCAAAGGACAAAGCACAGGCTCATATCAAAGCTGGTGCTCGTAAGGTTGTTATTTCAGCTCCAGCTGGAAATGATCTTCCTACAATCGTTTACAATACAAACCATACAACACTTAAGCCGGAAGATACAATTATCTCAGCAGCTTCATGTACAACAAACTGTTTAGCACCTATGGCTGATGCACTTAACAAGTACGCTCCAATCCAGAGTGGTATCATGTTAACAATTCATGCTTACACAGGTGATCAGATGACTCTTGATGGCCCTCAGAGAAAGGGTGACTTAAGAAGATCAAGAGCTGCTGCAGTTAACATCGTTCCTAACTCAACAGGTGCTGCAAAAGCTATCGGATTAGTAATTCCAGAATTAAACGGAAAATTAATCGGATCTGCACAGAGAGTTCCAGTTCCAACAGGATCAACAACAGTTCTTACTGCTGTAGTTAAAGGAAAAGATATCACAGTTGAAGGTATCAACGCAGCTATGAAGGCAGCTTCAAACGAATCATACGGATACAATGAAGACGAAATCGTTTCTTCAGATATCGTAGGTATGAGATATGGTTCATTATTTGATGCTACACAGACAATGGTATCAAAGGTTGACGAAGACACATATGAAGTACAGGTTGTTTCATGGTATGACAATGAAAACTCATACACAAGCCAGATGGTTAGAACAATCAAATACTTCTCAGAACTTGCATAAGTTTAAGAATATTAAGATCCAAAAGGGTCCGGCTTTAATGGGCCGGGCCCTTTGTCTATGTATGGGCTTTTAGTTTATACAGTATGGATTTTTAAATATGAAAATTAGAAAGGAAAGTTAATATGCTTAACAAAAAATCAGTTGATGATATCAATGTAAAAGGATTAAAGGTATTAGTTCGTTGTGATTTCAACGTACCTTTAAAGGAAGGCGTTATTACTGATGAAAACCGTCTTGTAGCAGCTCTTCCAACAATCAAAAAATTAATTAATGATGGTGGTAAGGTTATCCTTTGCTCACATCTTGGAAAGCCAAAGGGAGAACCAAAGCCTGAATTATCACTTGCACCAGTTGCAGTAAGACTTTCAGAATTATTAGGACAGGAAGTTAAGTTTGCAGCAGATGATAATGTTGTAGGTGAAAATGCAAAAGCAGCAGTAGCAGCTATGCAGGATGGTGACGTAGTATTACTTCAGAATACACGTTATAGAGCAGAAGAAACAAAGAACGGAGAAGCTTTCTCAAAAGAACTTGCTTCACTTTGTGATGTATTTGTAAATGATGCATTTGGTACAGCTCATAGAGCACATTGTTCAAACGTTGGTGTAACAGAATATGTTGACACAGCAGTAGTTGGTTACTTAATGCAGAAGGAAATTGATTTCTTAGGAAATGCAGTAAACAATCCTGTAAGACCTTTCGTAGCTATTCTTGGTGGTGCTAAGGTTGCTGACAAATTAAATGTTATCAATAACTTACTTGAAAAGTGCGATACTTTAATTATCGGTGGTGGTATGGCATACACATTCGTTAAGGCTCAGGGCGGAAATGTTGGTATCTCTTTAGTAGATGACAGCAAGCTTGATTACTGTAATGATATGCTTAAGAAAGCAGAAGAATTAGGAAAGAAGATTTTACTTCCAATCGATACAGTTGCAGCTGATGGATTCCCAGATCCAATTGATGCAGAAATCGAAACAATGATAGTTCCAACAAATGCAATTCCTGATGACAAAGAAGGACTTGACATTGGACCTAAAACAAGAGAATTATTTGCTGATGCAGTAAAGAATGCTAAGACAGTAGTATGGAACGGACCTATGGGTGTTTCAGAAAATCCATGTCTTGCAGCAGGTACTATTGCAGTAGCTCAGGCTTTAGCTGATACAGATGCTACAACAATTATCGGTGGTGGTGATTCAGCAGCAGCAGTAAACAACCTTGGATTTGGTGATAAGATGACTCACATCTCAACAGGTGGTGGGGCAAGCTTAGAATTCTTAGAAGGAAAAGACTTACCAGGCGTTGTGGCAGCAAACGACAAATAACGCTAAGGCAAATGAGTCCATTTACACAAAAACAAATTAAGAACAATGAATGCTTGCATTCATTTGTTCAATGATTTGTTTTTGTGAAGCTGGCGAATGCCAGCGTGCTTATTGATGCTTTGCATCAATAAGAAAACGACGAAAGAATGGTAGGTCATAACGTTGCCAGCGTGCTTATTGACGTAGAACGTCAATAAGAAATGGCGAAAGAATAAAGGAGATTTCATAATGAGAAAGAAGATTATTGCAGGCAACTGGAAAATGAACAAGACTCCAAGTGAGGCAGTTGCATTAATTAATGAATTAAAACCATTAGTAGCTAATGATGAAGTTGACGTAGTATTCTGCGTACCAGCAATCGATTTAGTTCCAGCTATGGAAGCTACTAAGGGGACAAATATTAATATTGGTGCTGAAAACATGTATTTTGAAGAAAGCGGTGCTTACACAGGTGAAATCGCTCCTAACATGCTTACAGACATTGGTGTAAAATATGTTATCATCGGACATTCAGAAAGAAGAGAATACTTTGCTGAAACTGATGAAACAGTAAACAAAAAAGTTCTTAAGGCTTTCGAACATGGTATTACACCAATTATCTGCTGTGGTGAAACTCTTGAACAGAGAGAACAGGGAATCACAATTGATTTCATTCGTCAGCAGATTAAGGTTGCATTTAACAATGTAACAGCAGATCAGGCTAAGGAAGCAGTTATTGCTTACGAACCAATTTGGGCAATCGGAACAGGTAAGACAGCTACATCTGATCAGGCTGAAGAAGTATGTGCAGCTATTAGAGCTTGCATCGCTGAAGTATATGATGATGCTACAGCAGCAGCTATCAGAATCCAGTATGGTGGATCAATGAATGCAGGAAATGCTGCAGAATTACTTGCTAAACCTGACATTGATGGTGGTTTAGTTGGTGGAGCCAGCCTTAAGGTTGACTTTGGACAGATCGTTAATTACAACAAATAATATATAACCCACAGGACACTGTTCCGCAGTGTCCTGTTTTAGTAAAAAAAGGGGATAAGATAATTATGAGAACAGGTAGAATAAAAGTATTATTATCAATAGTTGCCGTATTGTTTATGTGTACAATGTTTAATTGTAATGCACAGGCAAAAATGAATGTGACAGTGTCACCGGCCAAATTAGTTCAAAATGCAAAAAAACACCCAACAGTATATGATAGCTCAGTTGCTCATTGTATGGCTTTAAATGAATATACAGAGAGAATGAGAAAAGCAGGAGGAGGAAAACTTACATTAAAAAAAGGAACATATAGATTCCAGTATTCTGTATGTATACCATCTAATGTAACAGTTGTTTTTGAAGATGGTGTTGTTATTGAGAATATATTTGATACAAAAGCACATATTAAACCTGCAACAGCTATGTGGCAGTTGGTTCCAAAGAACATGACTTACAAGAATAAGGCAATTGGTAAATATAATGGAACATCGAATGCAAAAATGATAGCTAAAGGCAAGGTTGTATTCGATATGAAGTATATTAAAGGTTTATCCATTATAGCAGTTCATTGTAAGAATATTGAAATTTCAGGTATTACTTTCAAAGGTATGAATGGAAATCACTACATTGAAGTAAATGGTGCTAAAAATGTAAAAATTAACAAGTGCAAATTCAACAAAGCAAAGAAAGGTTCACCACAAAAAGCTTATGTTAAAGAAGCAATTAACATTGATATGGCTGATGAAATAACAGGTGGTGTTGGTTGTACTTGGGCAAAACAGGACAAAACACCATGTGTAAACATTAAAGTTACTAATAGTGTATTTCAGGGAATGAGCAGAGGTGTAGGAACACATAACTATTCTCAAACAAAGAAAAAGAAAAATATTTATCATTCAAAGATTTTAATTAAAGGAAATACTTTTAAAAATCTTTATGATGCAGGTGTTTATCTGATGAATTGGAAAAATACAAAGATATTAAATAACAGATTTATTAAAAATGGAAAAGGAAACAATCTAACAAGCACTAACACAGGTCATGCAATTTCAGGAAGTGGCGTTAAGAATATTACAATAACAGGAAATCATTTTAAACAAATTAAAAAGAATCCTATTAATTTTAACGGTCAGGAAAATGTAGGAAATGGTGCAGGTGCATATACTAGAATTTATGTATATATAACTAAAAAAGAAGCTGAAAAAATGCTTGATAATACTTCCGAAAAATGTGGTAACGATCCAAAGTTCCCAGGCTACGATGTAGTTTATTTTAGAAATGACGGAAGAAGAACAAAAGAAAACGCAGTGGGCATTAATTTTGCTAAACAAAAAGTAAATTTTAACATAGAATAAGGAGAAAAGAAAATGGCAAAGAAACCAGTAGTATTAATGGTCTTAGATGGCTATGGATTAAATGAAAAGACAGAAGGAAATGCTATTGCAATGGCAAACACACCTGTTATGGACAAATTAATGGCAGAATATCCTTTTGTAAAAGGAAATGCATCAGGTTTGGCAGTAGGACTTCCTGATGGTCAGATGGGCAACTCAGAAGTAGGTCATATGAATATTGGTGCAGGAAGAATTATATATCAGGATCTTACAAGAATTACAAAAGATATTGAAGATGGTACATTCTTCGAAAACAAAGTATTATTACAGGCAATTGAAAACTGTAAGAAAAACAATTCAGACTTACATTTGTGGGGCTTGTTATCAGATGGTGGTGTACACAGCCATAACTCACATTTATATGGTTTATTGGAAATGGCAAAAAAGAATGGCCTTGAAAACGTGTATGTACACGCATTCTTAGATGGTAGAGATACACCTCCTGCATCAGGAAAAGATTATGTACAGCAGTTAGAAGACAAAATGAAGGAAATCGGAGTAGGAAAGATTGCTTCATTATCAGGCCGTTACTATGCAATGGATAGAGATAACAACTGGGATCGTGTAAAATTAGCTTACGATTCATTAGTTACAGGAGAAGGTGTTAAGGCTACAGATGCTGTTAAGGCTGTAGAAGATTCATACGCAAATGACAAGACAGACGAATTTGTATTACCAACAGTTATTACAGATGAAAATGGTCAGCCATTATCATTAGTAAAAGATGGTGATTCAGTTATCTTCTTTAACTTCAGACCTGATAGAGCAAGAGAAATCACAAGAGCATTTTGTGATGACAAATTTACAGGCTTTGAAAGAGATTTCTTAAAATTAACATATGTATGCTTCAAGGATTACGATGAAACAATTCCTAACAAGCTTGTTGCATTTGAAAAAGAAGAAATTAAAAATACATTTGGTGAATTTTTAGCAGCACATGGAAAGAAACAGCTACGTTTGGCAGAGACAGAAAAGTATGCTCATGTTACATTCTTCTTTAACGGTGGTGTTGAAGATCCTAACGTGGATGAATTCAGATTATTAGTAAATTCTCCAAAGGATGTTGCTACTTATGACTTAAAACCAGAAATGAGTGCACCTGAAGTAGGTATGGACTTAGTTGAAGCTATTAAATCAGATAAGTATGACGTAATCGTTATTAACTTTGCAAATCCTGACATGGTAGGTCATACAGGTGTAATTCCTGCAGCAGTAAAGGCTGTTGAAAGAGTTGACAGTCTTGTTGGAGATGCTGTTCAGGCAGTAAAAGACGTAGATGGTGTATTGTTTATTTGCGCTGACCATGGAAATGCTGAAAAGATGATTGATTACGAAACAGGTGCTCCACATACAGCACATACAACAAATCCGGTTCCATTTATTTTAGTAAATGCAGATCCTTCATGGAAATTAAGAGAAGGTGGATGTTTAGCAGACATTGCCCCAACACTTATTGAAGTAATGGGAATGGAACAGCCAAAAGAAATGACAGGAAAGTCATTGATAATTAAATAATAGCAATTAAAATAGTCATCAGACAAACTAATGTAAGTTAGAATTGTTTGATGACTATATTTGAAAAAAGGGAAATTATGACAAACAGAAGAAGAAAAGTACGCAAAAATTATAATAAGTATCATTCAATATACCACAGACATAGAAGATTAAACGTTAAACGTATAGTAATAAGTGTGGGTACATTAATTGTTTTAGGTGTATTAATGGTTATAGGAATAACGACCTTAGTATCAAACAACAAATCAGTTAAGGTTGTTCAAAATAATATAGAATTGCCAACAAAAGTAGCAGATAAAAAAGTAAAAAATACAGTTAAAAATGCAGCCCAGAATATTAAACCTACAGAAGTTTCTATAGTTGCAGTAGGGGATAATCTGGTTAGTGACTCGGTTCTTTATACTGCCAAACGTTATGGTGGTGGCAAATATGATTTTTCAGAAGTATTTGAAAAAATGAAATCTGATTTTAAGGCAGCAGATATTGCCATAATTAACCAGGAAACAATGTTAGGCGGAAAGCAGTTTGAATATCAGGGTTTTCCGTTATTTAACACACCTGATTCTATGGGAAGGGCTGTAATAGATGCCGGATTTGATATAGTTCAGTGTGCTTCAAATCATTCTTTGGATACCAAAGTTGAAGGTATGCAACATGCAATTAAGTTTTGGAAGAAACATAAGAATGAAATAATGATGGTTGGCTTAAATGAAAATGAGGAAGAATATAATAGTATACCAATTTACGAATGTAAGGGTATAAAATTCGCAGTTCTAAATTATACGTATGGACTTAATGGTTTAAAACTTCCACAGGAGTATTCATATATAGTTAATTTAATGGACAAACAACATAAAGAAAAAGTAAAATCCGATATTGAAAGAGCAGAAAAAGAAGCTGATTTTACAATTGTCCTACCACACTGGGGGCAGGAATATGTACAGCCTGAACCAATTAAGGAACAGGTGCAGTGGGCGAAGCTTATGGTAGAAGCCGGAGCTGATTTGATTATTGGAACTCATCCCCATGTATGTGAAAAGATTAAGTGGCTTAAAACAGACAATGGAAATAAGGCGTTGTGCTATTATTCATTAGGTAACTACACATCAGGTCAACAGCAGTGGGAAACACTTATGGGTGCCATGGCAACTCTTACAGTTAGAAAAGACAATAAAGGAACAAGAATTATAAAGAAAACAGCTGGAGTTGTGCCTACAATCAATCATTATGTTTGGGGCAAATCTGAAAATGTTATAAGAAAACAATATACCTACAGACTAACTGATTATAATGACTCAATGTTAAGAGAACATAGTATTCAATGGTATGATCCTGTAAAATATCAAGACTACGTTGATTTGTCCAAAAAAGTGTTTGGCAAATTTATAAAAAAATAAAAGGATAAAAATCTCCTAGATGTGCAAAATAAGAAAAAGCATGTTAGGAGGTTTTTTATGTATAAATTTTTAAAAATTGTTAATGTAAAAGGCAGAGAAGTAATGGATTCAAGAGGAAATCCAACAGTTGAAGCGGAAGTTACTGTTAAGGTTGACGGTAAGGCAGGAGAGTTATATACAGGTTGTGCCATTGTGCCATCAGGGGCTTCAACAGGAAAGTTTGAGGCAGTGGAACTACGTGATAGGGGTGAAAGATATAATGGAAATGGCGTGAAAAAAGCCGTAAAAAATGTAAATGAAATTATTTATCCTGCATTAGAAGGCATCAATGGCTTAAATCAGAATAAAGTAGACAGCATAATGTTAAAGCTTGATGGAACATCTAACAAGGAAAATCTTGGAGCTAATAGTATTCTTGCAGTATCAATGGCAAATATGAAAGCCTGTGCAAAAGCATTAAAGCTTCCTGATTATAAATATATTGGTGGTATTTGTGGAAGAAAAATGCCTATACCAATGATGAATATTTTAAATGGTGGTGCTCATGCGTCAAATAATGTGGATATACAGGAGTTTATGATATTACCTGTAGGGGCAAAATCTTTTAAGGAAGGGCTTAGATGGTGCAGTGAGGTCTATCATTGCCTTAAAGGGCTGTTAAAAGAACGTAATTTGTCAGTAGCTGTTGGAGATGAAGGTGGCTTTGCACCGGATTTAGAAAGCGAAGAACAGGTTCTGGATATTATAGTTGAAGCAGTAGAAAAGAGTGGCTTTCAAAAAGGAAAGGACTTTAAAATTTCTTTGGATGTGGCAGCATCTGAATGGAAAGGAAGTTCAGTTGGAAAATATACTATGCCAAAGAAAAATAAAAATGTAACATCAGATGAATTAATTGAGATGTGGGAAAATATAGTTAATAAATATCCTATTTTTTCAATTGAAGACCCATTGGATGAAGAAGACTGGGATGGTTGGAAGAAACTAACGCAGAGAATAGGAAGTAAAGTAAGATTAGTAGGTGATGATTTATTTGTCACAAATGTAAACAGACTGCAAAAAGGCATTAAAGAGAAAAGCGCCAATGCAATATTGATTAAACCAAATCAGATAGGCTCAATTACTGAAACTATAAAGGCAGTACAATTGGCACAGAAAAAAGGCATGATAGCCATAATGTCTCATCGCTCAGGAGAAAGCGAGGATACAACAATAGCAGATTTGGCAGTGGCACTTAATACAGGCTATATAAAAACCGGTGCCCCATGCAGAGGAGAGAGAACTGCCAAAT
>OKRZ01002583.1_pt1 | contig 13010 bp, 6 predicted proteins | sample 1601141 | NCBI WGS metagenome assembly OKRZ01 (sample SAMEA3541524, study PRJEB24748) | human gut metagenome | biome: human gut; feature: human-associated habitat; material: faeces | place: China | collected 2012
AATCATTTCTCTGACCGGCAAACTCTGTGATGGTACCTTCCAACATATAATATCCCCATTCGGGATGCTCTCCCAGACGGGGATCGGGATGTTCAAAGATGCACTGTCCATCAAATTCTGCAAGTCCGTGTGCATCGGTTGCAAAATGTGCCGGTACCCAATCCAAAATGACTCCAACACCTGCCTTATGCAGTTCATTGACCAGATACATAAAATCCTTAGGCGTTCCGTAACGGGATGTAGGCGCATAGTATCCGGTCACCTGATACCCCCAGGAGCCATCATATGGATGCTCTGCGATTCCCATAAGCTCTACATGGGTGTATTTCATCTCTTTCAGATATTCCACGATCCGGTCGGCGAACTCACGATAATTATAGAATCCTTCCGCAGTGCCGTTATTCGGATGCTTCATGAAAGAACCGATATGGCACTCATAGATTGCCATGGGCTCCTTGTTCATATCTTTTTTATCCCGGGCTTCCATCCACTTGGAATCCTTCCAGTCGAATCCCGTGATATCCGTAACAATGGACGCTGTGCCCGGTCTGTATTCCGCATAGTTAGCAAAGGGATCGGCTTTGTACAGCTTTCTGCCATCCCTCGCATAGATCAGGAACTTATACATTGTTCCTTCTTCCACACCGGGAACAAACAGCCCCCAGATACCGCCTTCTCCCAGCTTCTGCATGGGATGAGACTCCTCGTTCCATTCATTGAATGTGCCGATGACATTCACCTGTGCTGCATTTGGTGCCCATACCCCAAAATAGACTCCCTGCACACCATCTTCCGTCGACAGATGCGCGCCCAGTTTTTTATAAATATCATAGTGCGTTCCCTGGGCAAAAAGGTACTGATCTGCTTCGGAAATAAATACCTTCTCCTTCGTCATAGCTGCGCCTCCCGCTATATATTTTTAACTATTCAGAACCCCATTCGCAAAATCGCATTTTCAATGCTTTCCTTTTGCTCATGTGGTTACTTCGCCCTATAAACATTGATAAATGTTCTTACGAATGCAAGCATTCGACGCCCATTCGTCAATGTTTACATGGCTCTGAATAGTTATACAAAATCTTTCTCAGTGAGGATGATCATATCCTCATCGTCATATCTCTTGGCAAACAGAACATCAAAGAAATGCTTTAATGTCTTTTTATTCGCATGAGCGATTGCTTCATCCACGATTTCTTTTACATCCACCACGGTAACTACATGATCTATCGTCTGCATATCCTCGATTCTGGTATGCAGTGCGAGAACTCCCAGCTCATCAATGGAGTACTCCATTTCCCGGGCGTATTGTCTTCCGAATGCCACCAGTGTATCGTTACTGAGAGCTTCCACATCCATGCGGGCTGTAAAGCTTTCTTTCAGTTTTTCATGCTTTTCCAGGAAACGGTCGATCTCACGCTTGGTATCCTCCAGGATAATAACGATTCCCTGATTCTCCTGCTGCAGGGCTTTATACAAGGTGTTCACTGTAGTATCGTTCATTTCCGATGCCTTGCCGATAATAAGCGCTCCGTTTTTCAACTTGGATAATGTATCGGCAACGTCCTTTTTATTCAGCGCATGGCCGGAGATTTTGGCAACTTTTCCGGAAAAGTTGCTGTCGGTAGCCTGAATCTCCCGGATCATATTTTTCGCAAGAGATAAGGTATCCATGCCTTCTTCACCGGTGATGATCACATTGCCGGTATAGGCAGCCAGGCTGATATTATCAATGGCTTTGACTAACTGTTCTCTTGCGGACTTACTCTGAATAAAGGGAGCATACAGCTCGCGCTCTTCTCTGGTAAGCGCACGGACTTTTGCTTTGTCTCTCTCCACTACGGGAGGCTCCGGGGTCTGTGGCTGCTCATCCTCATGGACTTCTTCTACCGCTTCTTCCGGCTCCTCTTCAGCCTCTGCTACGGATTCCTCCGATGCTTCCTCGGTCTCTGCTGTGGTTTCTTCCGATGCTTCTTCGATCTCTGCTGTGGTTTCCTCCGGCACTTCTGGGATTTCTGCAGCCGGCTCCTGCGTCACTTCCATATCGACGCCAGCGTCCGGTTCCTCTGTTGCGGATTCTTCTTCATATTCCGCTACGGCAGGTTCCTCTTCAAGTTCTTCTACCTCTTCAGTGTCAACGATATCCGTATCAGCAGGTTCCCGCTTTGGCTCTTCTTCAGAAACTTCCGCAGGAGCTTCTTCTGTTTCATCGTTTACATCTGCAATCTCTTCCAGCTCTTCAACTTCATCTGTAACCGTATCAGCATCCACCGCTTTTTCTTTTTCCAGTTTTTCTAACAGGCCATCTCTTACCGCCTGTTCAAATTCCGTGAACATGGCACCGGTCTGCTGTAATACATGCTGGCGGACTTCTTCTTCTCTCTTTTCTAGGTTTTCTTTCTTTTTGCGTTCCCACTCTGCCAGAATGTCTTCAATATTCATCTGACCGGTAATCTGCTTCTCGATGCTTTCCGCCTCGGGCATTACCAGGCTGATCTGTCCGTCGGATTCCTGTGCCAGTACATTCGCCAGCTCCTTTGGAGGTTCCACCGGCGTGGTCGCTTCCGGCTCCACTTCTGCTTTCGATAATTCCGGCACAACATCCTGTTTCTTAAGAGATGCGGGTTCCTCCGGCAGGATCTCCTCGGTCTCTACCTCCGGAACCTGAGACAGGTCACCGATCTCTCCGGTCTCACCAAAGAACACCTCGGAACCTTCAATCTGCTCGGTCTCCGGCTCCAGATCATCCTCACTGACCTCTGCAATCTCCGGATAATCCAGAGATTCTGTATCGGAATCCATCATAGGTGCTACGATAGAACGGGTAATGGAGTCCGATGTTGCTTTTGCGGTATCTTCTTTTGGCTCCTCACCGAGGACTTCACGAAGTCCCGCTGCAAGTTCTGCCTGCAGATTGATGGTATTATACTGCCCCACATCCATGGTCTTCACATGAATATCGAAATCATCCTGTACCGGCTGTGCGGAGGTCTCCTGAGCCGGTTGCTGCACGGTTTCATAGACCTGAGTATCTCCGGATACCCGGTCATAGTTATCCTCCGGAACATAGCCCTGATTCTGATCATAACTTCCGTCCTGAGAATAGTCCTGCGCATCCCCCTGGCTTTGATCATAGTTCCCATCCTGGGAATAATCCTGAGTATAATTCTGATCATACCCCTGACCCTGATCATAGCTTCCGTCCTGGGTGTAACCCTGATCATAACCCTGATTCCCGCTATACTCGTTATCCTGCACAGAGTTCTGCGACGGGATATAGCTTCCGGGCGCGTCGAACCGATGATCGTATTTTTCCTGCTGCTCCGGTGTCAACGGCTGATGGAGCATTTTCAGTTCCATTGCCTTAATAACGTATTTTCCCTCGCCAAACCAGAGGATCAGTTCATCACATTCCTCTACGCATCTGGCTGCCAGTCCGACTCTATGATACAAATAGGCCAGTTCATATGCCCATTTTTCCCTATAGTCTCTCTTCTTGAGTTCCTCCAGAACAGCAATTCGTTCTTCCAGACTCACATCCTGCGCCTCATACAATTTATACTGCAAAATGTACCTTCCCGGATCCTTGGGCGCCACCTGTACAAATTCCTTATAATATTCTATTGCCTGCACATATTCTTCCATTTTAATGGAAAGCTCGCACAGAGAATAGCAGATGGTCCTTCCGCCGGGACGACGTTCATATGCCAGAAGCAACATATCTCTGGCATCCTCATATCTGCGATTGATCTTATAGAGGTCGCTGATCGTACACAACATCATGACACTTTTTACACGACGCCAGTCAATCGTGTCGGCAATTTCAGCCGCCTGTGCATATTCTCCCCGGCTGATCAGGTCTTTGATTTCTTCCGCTCTTAATTTATATTCACTCTTATCCAAGGTATTTCGCTCCCTTAACCTTTTCTTGTCCTAAGTCCCTTATTTCATCAAAGCAGACTGTCCCACTTTTTTCTTATTCAGTGTATCATAGTCACTATACGTATGTCAAAATCAAACTAGGGAAATTGTAGTATAAATTGAGAGTTTACGCGAGCAATGAGCCGCGGCAAACATCTTCGGAAGGACATTCCGTCCACCGTGGACGTTCTGTGTTTTGAAAATCCTATGAAAAAGCTCTAAGTCTATCTCGTGTTACTGGTTTGTATATTCGTTTTAGCCTATTGCGCATGTGTTTTCCCGGTTATCATACATGCCGGATCATCATTTTTGCTTTCAGGCATGTATTTTCTGACTTGTTATACATACCTAATTATGACTTTTGAATTATTCGCATGTATTTCCTACTTTTTGTACATACTAAATCCTTGTTTTTAACTTCCGCACATGTATTCTCAAATGCTCTGCTTAAATAATCGGGATGTTTTTCATAACCCAGCAGAAAAGGACTGCTCCCACAGTTGTAGCTAGCATCCGAGTCCGGGGCGGGCAGCCCTACGTTACGAGCCATGCACTCAATTCATAAATGTGTCGCATAGGACGTTCCACATTTATGAATTGACGGCTGTCGAGTGTGTCCGTTGGACGCACAGTATAAAGTTAAAAAGCAAAAACAGCGACTTGTGAGCAAGCTCCCAGATCGCTGTTTTCGTTTTGACTTTGCATGGCTCGTAACTCTCAATTTATTAATTAGGTTCTGGTTTTCTCCACTAATTTGGCATACTCTGCTTCATCAATATGGTACTTTTTTCGGATAATCATATAGGATATCGCCAGCGCTATGAGCGGAATGAGTACCATTCCAACACGGAACAGGATTCCCTGCGCAGTCGTAATTTCTCCGATATAGCGATTCGCCTCTGCCAGTGCCGCTTCACTGGATATCTCGCCGCGGTTCACTTCTATCTCCAGGGCACTGATGCTCCGGCTCTTGGCATAAATTCCGCTCACGATCAATACTAGTGTAGATAACCCCTGATTGATTCCGCCTGCCAGTTTCACACTAAAAGAACGCACCGCAGATATTACCGAATCGTGTCTTTCATGGAATCTCGCCTCATCATATTCGATCGTATTGTTAATCATCACGATGATCACAAGATTCATCAGCCCCTGAAAGAAAAAGATAACAAAACCTATCGCATTCAATAAAACTACATTTTTCGGAAGCACGTAACCAAATCCCATAAAACAGGCATATCCAATCAATAATGCTGCAAAACACACATTAAGCATTTTCTGTCTCGTAAAATGTTTTGCCAGAGTCGCATAGCTCGCCTGGGAGATCAGCATTCCCAGACCATACATCACCGTAAAATAAAATACCAGATTACCGCTTTCCGAATATCCGTATTCTATATAAAAAAAGTTCACGCCAAAAATAATAAGAATATTGCAGGTAATGTTAAAAAAGATAGAAGCAATTCCCGCTGCCACCAATTGATCATTTCTCATAAAAATATGATACATGTCCTTTAATGACAGTTTATCTTTTTGTTCTTCTCTGTCATTTTCCTTGATTCCAAAGGCAGTCAGCATCTGAAATGCAATCAGGCAGAGTGCTACCACAACCGCTACGATTCTGTATGCTTTCACCGCATTTCCTGCGATCACAACAGGAACTACTCCCGCCACGGAAAACTGTCCGATACATACAAAAATGCTCATAATCGTTACCAGAGAATCTCTCGTTCCGGGATCTGAACTTAAGGAGGGCAGCACTCCCCAATAGGCAATGTCATTCATGGTGTAAGTCATTCCCCACAGAAGGTAGAAGAGACTGTAAAATGCGACAAATCCCCACCCACTCGGTCGGATAGTAAATAAACACACAATAACAATCGCATTTGTAAGCGAACCAGCTAATATCCACGGCTTAAATTTTCCCATTTTAAAATGCGTATTTTCTATAATAATTCCCATGAGCAGATCATTTATCGCATCCCAGACCATACATAGGATCATTGCCCCGCTGATCACGGCAAACTGCGCACTTGTAAGATTCATGGTATATTGCACATATAGGATCAGATACATGCTTACCAGAGCATATGCTGCATCTCTTCCCGTTGCTCCGATACAATAGCTCCATTTCGTTCTTGCATCTAACTTATCCCTCATTTTTTGCCCTCCTGTTCGCGGAATCCACAATTCTCTGAATCGTACTGTGTTTTATCATGCCGCCACTCTGATTACATACGCTGTCAATATTTCCTTCAAGAATCCCTTCTGACATCATCCTCACTTCCGGGTCATTGAACGGTTTGGAAAAATAAAGCACTCGCGCAGCCAGCATTCCTATACGGCTCCACTTTCTTGCCGGGGCTGAATACGGCTGCATCTGCCGCAACGAATTTTTCGTTGTGAACTCACCCGGTTTCGTATGCGAAAAACAGGTACGCTGGTAGGTATAGACAGCATCAAAATCTTCTTCCGACAACGGTATCGATGTATGGATCGTCAACGGGCATTGTAGTTTCACTCCCTCCACACAGATACTTTCCGACAGCCGGATATCCTGCAGCGATGCACCTACCTGAATCTCGTACTCCCCACCGATCACCCGGAATTCTGAATCCTGGTATACCGAAAAAGCTCCGGTATCCAGCATGATCTCTACTTCTTTTTTCTCTCCGGGCTGCAAATGTATCTTCCGAAAGCTTCGCAGTTCCCTTCTCGCCCTGAAATCTCCCGTTTCCGGGTTCTTCACATATACCTGGGCAATCTCACATCCGGCGGTATCTCCGGTATTTTCCACTGCAAAAGTAATCCGGCAATTCTGCTTTACATCCCGATGGACTTTCAGATCCGTATACGCAAAATTCGTGTAGCTTAATCCATACCCAAAGCAGTAACGCACAGGAATCCGGAAGGTATCGTAATATCGATATCCCACAAAAATACTTTCCCGATATTCTACATCATCCAAATGGTTTTTCTGCTCGCCCTGCCTACCAAAATATCCATAGCTCGGCACATCCGTTTCCCTATAAGGAATGCTCTCTGCCAGTTTGCCGGAGGGACTGGTGTCCCCCAGGACGATCCCGGCACAGGCTTCCGCAACCGCTTCTCCGCCAAGGTACATCTGTAACAACGCTTTACATTTTGATGGCAATTCCATATTGTAAGGGGCCCCACTTATAGATACAAAACCGATGTCTTCATTTACTTTCAGCAGCTTTTCCAGTAAAATGCTCTGATTTAACGGCAGTTCATAACTTTCCCTGTCATAGCCTTCTCCTTCTGCCATCTCCGTGAGCCCACCGAAAAACAGCACCGGTATCTGTCTCTTTTTCGCATCCTCTACCTTTTTGCAGGCTTCCTTTTCCAGTCTGTGGCTCCTATGAAAAGTAGAATTTTTATATCCTTTGGCATAACATATTTTTATATCTCTTTTTTCAAATGCCTCCACAAAGGAAATAACTCTCTCTGTATGGATATGGCTGCTGCCGCCTCCCTGGATCCGGGGCGTTGATGCCATATCCCCTATGATCAGAATTTCCTTTATTTCTTTTGACAATGGGAGAAACTCTTCATTTTTAAGAAGAACAGCGCTTTCCTCCTCAATTCTTTTTGCCAAATCATGATGTCGTTCTCTGGTCTCTGCCAGGACCTCTTTTCTGCGTTTTTCCGGCAAAATATTCCCGGCATAATCTGTGTTTACTCTTTCTATTCTTTTTATAGCAGTTTCCAGAGTCTCCTGCGGCAGTTTTCCTGATTGTATAGCCTCCAGAATCTGCGCATAATGGTTACCGCAGCTGTCCGGCATCTCCACATCCATTCCCGCCGCCACACAGGCCGGCAGATCCACGCAGGCTCCCCAGTCACTCATTACCAGACCCTCATAACCCCATTTTTCTCTGAGAATCTCGGTCAGCAGGTGGGAATTTTCACATGCAGGAAGACCATTTATGTAATTATAGCTTGCCATGACTGTCGCCGGTTTTGCTTTTTTCACCGCTTTCTCAAATGCCGACAGATAGATTTCATGCAATGCTCTGTCATCAATCATGGAATTGGAGGTCATTCTGTGAGTCTCCTGATTATTTCCCGCAAAATGCTTCAGCGAAGTGCCCACACCCTGCTCCTGCATTGCACTAATATAGGCCGTCGCTAATTCTCCTGTCAGGAAAGGATCCTCTGAATAGTATTCAAAATTCCTTCCGCAGAGAGGGGATCGTTTGATATTTATTCCGGGTCCCAACACCACGGAAACGCCAAGCTCCTTTGCCTCCTGCGCAATGCTTTCCGCCATTTGTCCAATCAGATTCGGATTCCAGGAGCACGCTACGCTGCTCGCCGTCGGAAAACAGGTAGCTTCATAGCTGTCGTTGTTCTTCGCTCCATCCTCCTGGGCGCGGACGCCGTGCGGTCCGTCCGACACCTGAATATCTCCGATATGCCACGCTCCGTAACCCGTCACGAGCCTGCACATTTCTTCCAGACTTTTCCTCATAAAATACCTCCTTTTCTTCGATTTCCTCTAAGAAAAACTTAGCATCTCTTTTCTTTTTGCTATATCATTTTTATGTTGTATTATGTTAAAATTATTATAGAAAGAAGGGATACGCAATGACTAAGAAAAAAGCGCAGATTGGATACGAATTTTTAGATGCTTCCGGGAATTTTATATACGAAGCGCGGGAGACCGGAAAAACACATACTCCCTTTGCTTCGGAAATTTTATTGTTCCAATCGATAAAATGCGGTGACCTGACAGGAGTGAAAAATGCCCTGAATCTGTATCGGCAATCCGGTCTGATCATCGGGCATATGTCCGACAATCCTTCCCGGAAAATACACTACTGGGCAGTATCCACCATTGCCGTAGCGATTCATTATGCTATTCTGGGCGGACTGGATGAAAGTGAAGCTTATCAGTTAAGCGATTTCTATATTCAGAAGATTGATTCTCTTCAGACCATGGAAGAGTGTATTGATTATTTATGTGAAAAAGCAATCGAACTGGTCACAAAAGTAAAGGAGAAATCCATTCCTCAATGTTACAGTCCTTTGATCAATCAATGTGTTCATCTGATACATATCCACCTTCACAGCCGTCTTAAAATAGAAGATATCGCCAAAAGTCTTCATGTATCAAGGGATTATCTATCGCAGGCCTTCAAAAAGGAGACTGGAGTTCCCCTCCACCAATATATTCTGGATCAAAAAATGGAAGAAGCAAAACGTATGCTTACCCGAGGGATGACGATCAACGCCGTCAGCTATACGCTCTGCTTCTGCAATGAAAGCCATTTTATCCAGTTATTCAAAAAGAAGTATCATATGACACCAGCAGCATATGTTACCGGTACAAAATCACGGTTATGAATAGTCAAAACAGATCCAGCATATTATCCAGATAGATTTCTTCTCTGACCTGCAGCTGGTACTCCGGCTTCGTCATATAGTACAGTAAAAATTCCAGAACCAGTGCACTGCCCAGTCCCCGGCCTTCGATCTTATAATTGGAAAATCCCATAGGAAGATAGATCTTCTGAATATCACCCACACTGATAAATCCGGGATTTTTCATGGCTTTGGAAAAACGATAGCCCTCCTCCGCCCCCGGCGAGGTACAACTAAAATCCGGCTCCTCTCCCAGATTCCTGCGGCTGACGGCTTCGTAGCATTCCTTCCTGTCCTTACATCCGAAATAACAACACTCATTGCACAAAAACTCCACTTTGTCTTTCTGTGATTCTGTCAGCGTATTTAATTTTTCATAAGCCTTGTTCAGGCGGAAATCCGGTACGACGTAGCGAAAATCGTCTCTGTCGATCTCCTTTTTTAGTGCTTCAAAATCCGTCAGAACTTTCGTAGTGGAGGATACCGGATAAAGCTCCGGATAATGACTTTTCAAATACTGTAACAGCAGTTCCGAATGGACGATCACGCCGTTTTCCGGGGTTGCATTTTCCGCGAACAGAGCACAGAGTTCATTGCATTTTCTGTCCGAAAGATGTTCCTCGCGAAGAAGGGAATTACTGAAGGTCAGACGGGCTGAGATCCCGTATTCCTGTAACAGTGCCAGCACTTCTCCTGCGTCGTGATCCTCCAGTGAGACCCGGCCGCCTCCCCAGATGCACTCCGGCGGTGCTCCATAGATGGAGCCGATGTCACACCAGTCGTAAAAATATTCCCGATGCTCCCGGAACAATGGCAGAAATATCCGGTATAGTTCATAGAATTCAAACAGACCGGGAAGATGGTAATAAGCTGTTTTTTGCATTTATTCGTCTCCACTTTCTATATTTATATCCGTTTCCTGTAGTAAGTGTTGTCTCTATTTCTTCTATTCTTTTCTTACATTAATATTGTACATACTACCTTATCTCTACCATACCTATTTATATTATAGCTTACCGTTTTTTGTGATACAACCGATTTTCTATACGCTGTTGTTTTGCCTTTTCCTATTGCGATTATAGTATTTCTTCGATTTTAGAAAGCTATCTCTTAGCATGCGAAACAACAAAACCTCAGAACATTTTATTCTGAGGTTTTGTTTGATAAAGACAAGTTAATAACTATTTTCTTTTTCATATATTTCTATTCTATTCTTCATAGTATCTATTGTTTCTTTCATACTTTTTTGCCCATCAAAGTAATATAGTGCTTCCGCCTGCACAATTCCTATTATTGGCGAATCTTTTCGTTGCACAATTTTGACATTATCTATTATTTCCTTAAATTCTTTTATGTCTCCATCTTGTGCTGCATAAACATTTTCACTTTTGCCATCAATTTCATATGTCAAAATAGGAATTTTCTCTGTTTTCCCATCTGGTGTCTGATAATATTCTTGTTTACAGGCGTCAACAAGTTGTTGTTCTAACGTTTCTTGTAATATTGAAAAATTCCAATTTGGTGCAATTGTTTTTTGACCCTCCTCAGTAAAATAACTTTCTAAAAATTTCCACGCCTCTTCTTTATGAGCGCTTTGGCTGCTAATACCCAAACAGTTAATAAGATGAAATATCATTCCATTTCCATCTGCTTCTGGAAATCCTGTAAACACCGCATCCTCGCCCCATACAGATTTTTCGTACAAATATTGTTGTACGTTTGCTATGCTCAAAAGTTCAAAAGGAATTTCTCCTTCCCTCCTCAATAGTCCATCAGGTTGATAGCTCTCCTGTTGCGGTAATTTTTTTGCAATCTCTATATATTGTTCCAATCTTTTATCGTCCGCTTCGCACGAATATCCTCCACTTGTTGCCCCTCCCCATAGAAAATCATCTTGTGAAATCAATCCTTTTTCTTCACAGTTTTGAGCAGCTTTCAATGCTTCGTCCAATGTAAACGTTTCTTTATTACTACACCATTTATCTTTCGTTATAATTGTATATAATACAAAGTTCGTTGGTAACATATATAAGTCATCATTCGTCAATAACGCCTGATATGCCGAATCAACTATATCAGCTTTTCCAATCACTTCACTTTTCTCCAAATATGGAATAAGATTTTCTAACAGTCCCTTTCTTCCAAGTTCTCTTTCGTCAATATCCTCTGCTGAAAAATTGATAATATCCGGTCCCTTTCCTATCAGGACATCATTATATAGGCGATTAATCGCCTCCGTTTTGTCTTCTTTATAATAATTATGTATTACAATTGTTATTTCATCATTTCTATTATTAAAATTAGCTACTGCTTCATGTAATTGTGTTGTTTCTTCTATGCAGCCCAACACAATCTCCGTTTGAATTTTTTCAGACGCATCCTCTTCAAATGCAATATCCGACAATACATTCTCTTCATATAAAACACAATGAATTCTATCGTTTTCTTTATAAAGATAGCAAATATTATCCCCAATTACTCCATAGTCTGACCACTGAATCATGTACTTTCCACTCTGTTTATTAATGTTATAACAATATAAACCGGATGTCGTACAAACGCAGATACCATCATCTTCGCATTTGAGAATAAAATTGTTCATTAGCTCTGGCATATTAACACACTTTACTTTCTCTTTTGTTTTCAAATTAATTGTATAAAAAGAAAGTTCATAATTATCATTCCCCTTTACAAATACAGTATCACTGTCCACATATGTCAACTCAAACGTTTCTTTTTTCTCCCAGTTCTCCTCGCACTCCCTGTTTCCTATAGAATCAAATAAAATTGCTCCGTAAAAGGAATATACCAATAGATGTCCATCCGGCTTCAAAATCACTCTCCATTGGTAGCAATCATCTTTTTCACCTCTATGAAAATCGTTTAGACAATCCAATATCTGGGTATTCCCATCCAGTCCAATTTTTTTTAAAAATATTTTTTCTTGGCCCTCCTGTGCTTCCAATTCCAAGTAAAATATTTCCCCATTAGTATCAACACAATAATCCAATATATCCACATTGGTCATATCTACCTGAAGCAATTCAAATGGTTGGTACTCTAATTCACAGGATGTGTAATAAAAATATTCCGTATTATTATCAACAATAGAAAATACCACATTACCATCATTTGCTTTAATCCGATTAAGTTCTCCTGCATTTAAATCATAAATGATATTAGTTTCTTTCTTCCAATCTTTTATTGTAGCTTCATCCTCTTTGTTATTTCCACCACATCCCACTAACAGCAATGGGGCTACTGTACATATTAGCAATACCATTGCTTTAAAAATTCTCATTCGAAATTTTTCCTTCATTATGTGTTCTCCTTAACCCTTAAATATATATTAATTTTAAACATTAATTAAAATTATGTCTACTTTTTAAATATAAATTAATTACGGCATCATGATAGATGCCGCAATCAATTTATATTGCTTCCTATTTTATTGACAATAATGTAACAACACGATTTGTGCTTGTCCAACCTAGCTTTGATGCATTTCCTAGTCCTAAATATACATCTATATGATATCCATTTATGGCTCCACCTCCATCTTCAGCAGTCCTTGTACCAATATTCGCAATTGATACCGTTGCTCTCTTCCATACTCCATTTATTGGTTTTCTCGGAACATAATAGGAATCAACAGCAATTGTTCTCCCCGCTGTTGGAGTTGTTCCAGTAACTGTAACTGGATT
>OKRZ01002592.1_pt1 | contig 12992 bp, 4 predicted proteins | sample 1601141 | NCBI WGS metagenome assembly OKRZ01 (sample SAMEA3541524, study PRJEB24748) | human gut metagenome | biome: human gut; feature: human-associated habitat; material: faeces | place: China | collected 2012
ATGTGTAAGCATCCAAAATTATATTCAAAAAACCGTTTATTTCTTCTTGTGTACATTCAGATGACATCATATTATCCAGAACTGTCGTCAATTTATTCTTTAAATCATCACTTTTATTTTTTATTGCAAACACTATACTGTCAACGTCCGATTTAGAATATGGCTGTGATATATCTTCGTAACTTTCCGATGTAGAATTACAACACAATAATTGTGATTTATTTAAGATAAGGTGCTTTATGAGTTGTTCTCGCAGTTTGCTGAAATACTTTCCTGTATCCTTAAATAAAACTCCTTTTTGATAAACAATAGTTACAGGAAGATTTTTGTTTGAAAATCCATCATAAATTTTGTGTATTAATTCCTCTTGCCTTTCTTCTGTTTCGGCAGTGATAACCATAAGCCGTTCAGAAAGCATATTACTGTTAAAGAAAATATATTCTTCCGACGGTGTAAGCAGATTATCCATAAAAGTATCAATTCCCGAATCCGTCCAAAAACGTTCACCGGGAAGAAGGACTTCCGAACCGTACAATAAATATGCTCCGGCACACGCAAGAACTACTATTGTATTATTATCGTCTGACATTTTACTTTTACTGCCTATCTCACTTTTTATCCTTGCCGTAAGCTCACTTACCTTATCTTTTGATATTGGCTTTAACAGATAGTCAAACACCTTATATTCTAAGGCTTTTCTCGCATATTCAAAGTCAGAATATCCGCTTACGATTATAACTTTTGTATCGGGTTTATTCTGATAAATCCAACCGGCAAATTCAATTCCTGTCATTATAGGCATTTTAATATCTGTAATAACAATATCAAAATCTTCATTTTTCAATTTTTCTACGGCACTCTTACCGTTTATGCAACATTCTTTAACACAAAAATCAGAATCAACCGATTCTAAAGTTGATTTAATCATTCGCATAATCGGAGGCTCGTCCTCAGCAATAAGCACTTTAAACATATTTTTACTCCCCCGCAACAATTTTTATTTCCATACCGTTATCGTTATATATATCGTATTTGAGATTTTTGTTGTGCGTCATAGTAAGACGGACTATTGTATTTACAATACCCAATCCGCCGATATTCCCCACTTGTCTTTCATTTAATGCTTTATCTATTTTGTCTTTTATTTCGGCAATTCTTTCTTCGGATATTCCCGAACCGTTATCCTTTATGATAAGTTCCCATCTATCTTTCGTGCCTATCATCTTTATATCAATATTCCATGGTGGCTCTTTTTCTTTAAAAGCATGTATAAAACAGTTTTCTGCAAGCGGTTGTATAAACAATTTTGGCACCGGAATGTTCATCAAATCATCTGAAACATCAATCTTATAAGAAAAATAATCCTCATATCTTGATTTCATCAATGCAAGATAATTTTTTGTATGGAGTATTTCTTCTTTAAGCGGTACGGTAACTTTTTGATATGCTGCAACGTATCTAAGCATATCAGACAGTTCGACGCACATTGTGGAAACACTGTCACATCCTGCCTCACTTCCGGCAGAACTGATTACCGCCAGCATATTGTACAGAAAATGAGGATTCATTTGAGCCTGCAAAGCAAGTGCATATGCCTTTTTCTCTTGAATAATCGAATTATTCATTCTTTCAAGCATTTTTTCAAAACTGTCCTCAAGCTCTTTTATTTCATCAATAGCATCATCGTTGATGTGAGCCATTTTATCATCCGGTGCGTCAATTTTGCAAACGTGATTTGCTAATTGTGAAATCGGTTTTATAACTTCTTTTCCGATAGTTCGGCTTATCAAGAAGACAAACACTAGTAATATTGCATACAAAGCCACAAAAATCGATAAAATAAATATTATATTTGCCTTTGTATTTGCCACGGGTGTTCGTATCATTATTTCCCAGTTTGCATTATTGACAAATGCCGAAGAATACTCGCTTCTTTCTCTTTCTGTATATACGGTCGGATATATAATTTTTCCGTTTGAACGGTCGCAAATTAAAATCTCGGCATTATCTTCCGTATGCAGCATTTGTTCAAGCCTGTCCACACTTGCTCTAACCTCAATTATACCGCAAACAGTATCGGAATAATCATTTTTTAAACTCTTTTTTAAAGTTATAAATTCTCTTGTACTTTCCGTCCAAGGATTTTCCGATGGTGCAGTTATTATTTTATCGTCGTTTTCTTCGATTTGATTTAACTCTATGGCATAATTTATATTTTCCATAGTGCTTTGAAATTTCTTTTTATCAATGAAGTAATTTTGATTTGATACAAAATCACCGTATCCGTTATAGACCGATATATTGAAATTACCGTTTCGATCAGTAATCAATCCGTTAAGGATAGATGAAACGTCAATTCCAAGCAAAACGTTATTATTGAAAAAATTACTTTTATCATTTTTGGTATTGTTAAGGTTATAAAAAATATTTATTATACGAGGTTGACGTTTCACTTGTTGTGCAAGTACGTCTATTTCTTCTATGTATGTGTCGACCTGTCGAGCCATGGTTTCCGCAATTTTTGTTCCTGCATTTTCTGCCTCATAATTAAGTTTTGTCACAACAGAAAAGTACATTACAATCATTGCCGCAGCTAAAATCAAAGCTATAAAAATCAAATATGGTCTGACAACTCTTTCAACAAGTCTTGAATGTTTTTTCATATCAAACTCCGTTTTTATTACATTTAGTAAAAAAGTACAAATCACAGTAATGTACAATCAATATGTTGTACTATATTAACATATTAATTATACTCTATCGGCATTATATTTGTCAACAAAAAAAATGCCCCTTTATTAAAAGGGGCATTTTTGGGGGGGAATAATACAATTAATCAGTCATTAACTAAAATCAATAAACTTCTTTCCACTCAGCAATGTTTTCTGTATCGAATTTGAATGGGTCACCAAGCATTACTTCTGTACCGCCATCGGCAGCCTCTGTAATCTTCTTTTCACCAAGGTCACCGGCATTAAATGAACCGCCTACATCACCTGTAATTGTGCCTTTTACAAGTGCATCCACTGTGTAACCTGACAAATAACCTATATCAACAGGATTCCATAGATACATCCAAGGGCAAGTACCGTCTTCGATAAACGGAGCCATTTCTGACGGTAAGCCAAGACCTGTTAGTTTTACATCTGACTGTTTATCTTGCAATACCTTACCTGCAGCAAGCATACCTACCGTTGTCGGTGCAATGATAACTTTAATTGATGAATCTGTCAAAAGTGCTTGTGTTTCTGATGTTGACTTTGTCGGGTCATCGTCACCGTATGCAACTTTTACAAGTGGTGTATTTGCATACTTTTCAGGATTTTCTTCTAATTCTTTTTTCATCCATTCAATCCATAGATTTTGATTTGTAGCCTGTGCAGTAGCTGACAATACTGCAATACCGCCGTTACCGTCTACCATTTCATAAGCCGCTTGAATTAGTCCTCTGCCGATTTTTTCAGGATCAGCTTGTTGAATATGAGTTTGTCTTGAATCTTTATTTACAGCACTGTCAAGTGAAATAACCTTAATACCTGCGTCCATAGCTTCTGTCAATGCAGGTTGCAATGCGTCTGCATCGTTAGCTGCAATAGCGATACCCGCAACGTTTTGTGCTACAAGCTGATTGATAATTTCAATCTGCTTTTCCGGTGTGGCTGCTTCAGGACCTTTGTAAAGAGGTTCTGCTCCGATTTCTTTACAAGCCTTTTCAAAACCGTCATATACTTTCTGCATATAAGGATTTTGTACATCTTTCGCCACAAATGCGTATTTACCGCTTGCCGATGAGCCATCTGAACTTTGAGCTGTTGTGCTTCCGCCACCACCTCCGCAACCTGCCATCATAGTTGCTCCGATTATTGCCGTTAGACCTAATGCCAATAGTTTTCTTGCTTTCATGTTTAAAACCTACCTTTCTTATTTTAAGTTTTTTCTTTATTTTTTCGAAGTCATAAACTTCGATTGATACTTATTTATTTTTTTAATTTGGTTGTCATTGCTTTAAGCTTTTTAAACCAATTCATATTACCGATACTATCTCTGAAACTCGGAATTGCTACCGCAATAATTAGTAGCAAGCCTACAACTATCATAATAATTTGGCTTGACGCATTGATTAGACCAAGACCGTATCTTAGATAACCGATTACCATAATTGCAAGAGTTGCACCAAGTATTCTTCCCTTACCGCCTGAAGTTGATACTCCGCCAAGTACAGCCATTGCTATAATATCAAGTTCATATCCTTTTGCAACGTCGGGACGAACACTTGACATTTTTGATGCAAGATAAATTGCAGCAACTGCCGAAAGTAAACCTGTCATTGTATAAACGATAACTTTAATTTTATCTGTTTTTACACCTGAAAACTTTGCAACGGTTGTTGAATTACCCATTGCATAACATCTTCTGCCGAATTTTGTATAGTGAAGAAGATATGCGAAGAATAAAGCCTCAAATATAACAAATATCAAGGCATACGGAACCATTTCGCCGATTTTGCCTGCTGCGATTTTTGTAAACCAACTCGGGAATCCTCCGACCGAATTGGTTTCCAAAATAATCTGTGCTATTCCTCTGAATATTATCTGAGTTGCAAGTGTTACAATCATACTTGACAATTCAGGGAATTTTACAAGGATGATTCCGTTAATCAAACCACATACAGTGCCTGTGACAAGTGCAAGACCGATTGCTTCAATCATCGGAACTCCTGCGTCAAACGCAACACCCATAATTGTTGCTGAAAGAGCCATAATTGACGCAACACTGATGTCGATTTCACCGAGCATTAATACGAATGCCATCGGAAATACTACTATTGCTTTATCCAAGAAGTCACGGGTTGCATTTAAAATTGATTTTGCATGTGCATAATACGGTGACGCGGATATATTAAATACATTTACCAATATAAGCATTAATACAAGCATCCACTCCCATTGAAAAAGAAATCTCTGCCAAGAAAATCCTCTTTGGGCTGATATTGTTCTTGTACCGTCACTGCTTACAGCCTGTTTTACATACTCTTTAGCCATCAGATATTCCTCCTTCTCAATGCTTTCATTTCAACGTTTCTTTGAATTAACGAGTTTGCTATAATTGAAAGAAGTATAATCAAACCGCGAATTGCCTCTTGCCAGAATGAAGATACATGGATAAGCGGCATTGCGTTGTTAAGAATACCAAGTAATACAGCACCCAACAATACGCCTTGTACTCTGCCTGTACCGCCATTAATGCTTACACCGCCAAGTACGCAAGCTGCGATTACATTCATTTCATATCCGGTACAGGTTTCACCTTGAGCAACTCCGTATTTACATACATAAAGTATACCGCCTAAGCCGGCTACCGCACCTAATATAGTATAAACCATAATTAATGTTCGATCTGTTTTGATACCCGAAACTCTTGCACTTTCTTCACTGTTTCCTACCGCATAAATCTTTCTGCCCGTACGGGTTTTATTTAGGAAGAATGCAGCAATTATATAAACAACTATTGCTACAACTATAAGATTATTTATACCAAGAAACTTTCCTGTCGCGATTGACAGAAACTTTGTACCCATTTCCTGTTGTTTTACCCAACTTCCGTTAGCAACTAAATATGTAAGTCCGCGATATATATTCATCATACCGAGTGTTGCGATAATAGGTAATATTTTCAGTTTAGCAACCAATGTACCGTTTATGAAACCACATACGATACCGACTGCTATCGATACTAAAATTATTACCACTCCGGGAACTGCTTGATTATTTTTAAGTATCGTTCCGCCGACCATTGCACCCAACGCCATTATCGAGCCGATTGAAAGGTCGATACCGCTTGTGATAATTACCATCATCATCCCTACCGCCGTAATTGCAAGAACTGCCGTTTCTGTGAACATATCGGAAATGTTTTCAAGTGTGAAGAAGTTTCCTCCACTTCTTATTTCAATAAATACAGAAAGTGCAATCATTACAATAATTAAGCTGATTTCACGAATATTCGATGAAAAGAATTTTTTTAACTTCATAATTAAATTACACCTCCTACATATTCATTGCGGCCTCAAGAATTTGTTCTTGAGTAACGCCTGTTGCATCTGCAAAAATCTTAGATACTCTGCCCTCTTTCATAACAAGGATTGTATCTGCCATACCCAATACTTCCGGCATTTCCGAAGAAATCATTATTACTCCGAAACCTTGTGCCGCCAATTCTGACATAATTTCATATATCTGTGCTTTTGCACCTACATCGACACCCTTTGTCGGTTCGTCAAGGATAACTACTTTCAAATCGGAATTTAAAACCTTTGCTACGATAACCTTTTGTTGATTACCACCTGACAAACTTGACGCCTTATCAAATACAGAAAGAGCCTTTGTTTTAACTTTTTCCAAAAGTTCTTTTGAACGTTCACGTTCTGCTTTTCTGTTTATAACAGTGAACTTAGTAAATTTTTCAAGTGTTGATAATGTTACGTTTTGTCCCAATCCCCAATCAAGAATCAGACCTTGTTTTTGTCTGTCCTCAGGCAAATATCCGATACCTGCTTTCATAGCGTCTGACGGATGTCTTATTGAAAGTGTTTTTCCTTCCAAAATGACCTTTCCTTTATCGGGTCTTTCAATACCCATAATACCTTGACATACTTCTGTTCGTCCTGCACCGACAAGTCCTGTCATAGCAAGAATTTCGCCTTTGTGAAGTGAAAAAGAAACATCTTTGTAGTACCCTGTCTTTGATAATCCCTCAACTCTGAAAATTTCTTCTCCTCTTTCAACTTCTTGCTTAGGATAAATTTGAGAAATTTCACGTCCGACCATTTTTGAAATCAATACTTCATTTGAAATTTCATCTACATTCCATGTACCTATGTACTGTGAGTCACGAAATACGGTTACTCTTGTAGCAAGTCTGTACATATCTTCAAAACGATGCGAGATAAATATTATTGAACAGCCTTCATCTCTAAGTTGTTCTGTAATTCTGTATAATTCCTCACATTCTCTTTTTGAAAGAGCCGCCGTAGGCTCGTCCATTATGATTATTTTTGCATTTGTAGAAATGGCTTTTGCAATTTCGACTATCTGTTGTTCCGCAACTGTCAGATTACCCATACTTGAATGTGGGTCAATGTCACTTCCCAATCTCTCCAAAAGTGCTTTTGCATCCTTGTGCATTTGTTTCCAATCAATTGTATGGAACTTTGTCATTTTCTCGTGCCCTATGAAAATATTTTCCGTTACACTTAAATGTTGATATGCCGTACCGTGCTGATAAATAGCGGCAATACTTAATTTTTGTGCATCTTTAGGATTTTTTATTTCTACTTTTTCGCCGTTAATGAATATTTCACCTTCTTCAGCTTGATGTACTCCGGTGATAACTTTTATGAATGTTGATTTTCCTGCACCGTTTTCACCCATAAGAGCATGTATTTCACCTTGTTTTAACTGAAAGTGAACATTATCAAGAGCCTTTACTCCGGGGAATATTTTCGTTATTCCTTTTAGCTCAAGAATGTATTCAGACATCTCTCTCATTCCTTTCTTTGTTTATTTGTTGACTTTATTTTAACTAAAATCATTAATATCTTCAATGGAAAAAATCGAAAAGAAGATGTAAAATTTTAAAAAGTGTATTATTTTAAATTTTTCTATCGTGTTAGTTGTGCAGATAAGTGCACAAACCGCTTGGGGATACCTGAAATATTTAGGTTTGTTTAAAATGCTGTACCTTGCAATAATGGACGTCATGAAAAATAGATTAGTCGCCGTCGTGATTGGATATGAGCTTCATTCTCAGTTGGAGTTCTTCTTTGCTGATAGAATCCGCTATTGACGATTGCTGATTTTTTTGATAACGTAAAAGCGGACGAAATTTAATTCCGTCCGCTTAAATAAAATTTTCTATACCATTTTGTATTTACACAAAACTAAAAGAATACTTTTTTAGTTATTGTATATCTCTGCTATTGCTTTACCTGCCGCTATGCCAACTGTATTATATGCGATTTGGTGAAAATGATAATTGTCTTTCATATTTTCCTTAAATTCAAGGAATGAACCTACTGTATAAACATTATCATTCTCACTTGCAAGTTCTGCTTGTGCATCGTGTACTGTGACATATGCCTCATCATGTTTGCCGTCTGTATCATCGTCACCGTTATAGTGACCTGTTTGAACTATGAACATATCTGTAACGCCCACTGTTTTCATATACTCAAACACATTAAGCGTCTGTGACTTATATGACGCTGCCGACTGACTTCCCGAATAAATTTTATCCGCGTCTGCTTCGCCTTGACACCAAACCATAAAGATATGATTTACAGTATAACCGTTATCTTCAAGATAGGTTTTAGCGGCGGTAAGTCGCGACTGTGCCTCATTCTTTTGTGCCGCAGTATTCCAATATCCTATATTTGTACCGCCTCTTGATGCTTGGACTCCTACAATCGGAACACCTGTTTCGGCATAATAGCTGTTCATAAGTGATGAAACCATATCCCCACTTCTTCTGTCTACACCGTTACTTCCGTTGTCATTTATAGAATCGTTGTTTTCACTCTTACCAAAAGGTTCTGATACACCGAATAACATATCTGCATTTGATACACTTCTGAATTCATATCCTACGCCTATCGGGCATTCTGTCGCATCAGCGTATTCACCACGTCCTGCCATATTTGACTGCCCCATAAATATAGCCAAGTCAACAGTTTTTGTATTTTCAGTCTTATTGTCTGTTAAATTCTTTGCAAACAACCAATCAAGCAAGCCAGATGTATTCGCTGCTGACTTCAGAATATTATGACCTTCGCCGTAAATTTCTTTATATTCAACATTCGTCGCACCGTTTTCGACAAGTGCTTTATATATTGCCTTTGAAGAATCATTAATTTCCGTATCGTCCTCGCTACCCGCAAAAATCATTACGCCTGTATTATTTTTTGCTATTGCCTGCGCCGACGTTGTATCACCCTTTCCTGCTATTGCAATTATTCCTGCATACTTATTGGGATTATCAGAGACAACCTTATAACAGCCCTCTGTACCCTCTGAATAACCTGCAATATATATTTTCTCATTGTTTACACTATACTGATTTTGAATATCATTTACAACTCCGTCAATCATATCCGACAAATCAGTCCAACTGTTATCTGCACTGCATTGCGGTGCAACAAGAATACAAGGATTTGTGCTTTCCTGTTCTATAACCTTATCAAATAAATCTTGTGCGTTATACAACTGCTTTTCATTATCGTTGCCCTTTCTTGTTTCACCGTGCAAGAACATTACTACCGGATACGATACTGAACTGTCATAATTTTCAGGAAGATAATATCTGTATTTCATTGTACTTCCGTCTTTTGTATATGTTCCGCTTTTAAACTTAGGAAACGCAGTTTCGTCTGTATCCGATGAATCGGTTTCATATTCTCTTACTACAAGATTGTCAAGATATATACTTCTGTCAGCTTTCTTTGAACGCTCCGACTTAAACGATATATCTGAAATCAATCCTGTTTCTGCTCCTGTGAGCTTGCCGGTAAATGATTTTGAGCCTATGTTTACAGTAACTGTATTAGTTGCAAAATTAATCTCATTTGACACTTGTGTTACTGACGCTGACATACCGTCACCATTTACCTTTGATACCGCTGATGTAACATCACAGTCAACAGCAATTTCTTCACCGCCGATAACCATACTTCCTGTACCGTTATATACGTTAAATGAGCAATTAACAAGATTTGTACCCTCACTGTCATTAATCGTGTATGTAAACGTCTGTCCGCCCAATGCACCGACATACAAATCAAAATTAACATTCGCCTTATTACCGATTGCAGGATTTAATTTCAATGACAAAGTACCCGGTGCAGTTACATTTGCGTTAAATTTAATATTCTGATTCGTTTCATTCCAAGCCGCAGAGCCTGACACAACCGTTACATTTTCGCCCTCTGTCGCCGTTGTATTTTCTGTGAAGTCCCACTTCTTTTCGGTTGTCGGTAAAACCTCGGTATTGGCTTTTATAAACTTTTCAGCCTCTGCAACGGAATAAACTCTTGTCACTCCGCTTTCTTCACCTCTGATAACCTTACTGTCACTGTCAGCAGAAAGACTCGACAAATCTTTATATGTATATGAATAATCGGTTGTTTCATATCCCATACTCTTTAATCTTGCCGCAATAAATGATGACGCAAGCAAAGCGGAATGTTGTGTCAAGTGTAGATTATCGCCTACCTGATAATTATTAACCGTCCAATTCGTATCATTTGTATCTGTTTTGGCTTGATTTACATATAATTGAGTGTATTTATTAAGATCTATGCACTCCACACCGATACTCTCGGCAAATTCAGTTATAGCATTAATCTTTGTTGATGTGCTGTATGTGAAATATGTTTTGTGCTGATATTTACTGTTGTAAACAGGGCTTACAAGAACAGGTACTGCACCTTTTTCTTTCGCCATAGCCGCCATTTCACTCATATACTGTTTCATTTCATCAATAGCAATCTTATTTAATGAACTTATCGAATCATTAATACCGAAGTCAATAATCAAAACATCATCTTTTTGAATTAACTTTTTAACCGATTCAAAACATTCGTTATACCAAGTCTTAACCGTAGCACTCGGCTGACCGAAGTTTGCAACTGCATATTTTGTCGGTGATAAGAACTTTTCAAGCTGCATACCGAAGCCTGTCATCATAACTTTATTGTTATCCAAGTCGTCACCGTCTGCATTTTGCGGATAGTAATTTGCAGATTCACTATCACCCGCTATCCAAACAACTTGCTTTTTATACTTTTGGGGTACTCTGGCAACTTCAACCGACGCAACTCTCTCGTTTCCGCCCGAAGTATTACCGATTGTAAGATTTATCTGACCGCCTGTAACTTCCATTCTCGGTGCATACATTACACCGAATCCTGACGGACGGTTTTGTGAACCCGATGATGTAGTATTATTTATAATCTGAACACCGTTATTATAAACATCTGCTCTCGCTCCGCCTTTTCTGTATACCGTAATGTCATAAAAACCGTCAGGTACATCTATTTTTATAGTATTGTCACCTGTCGGCAAGCAACCGTTTTCGTTAATATGATAATCACCGTTTCCAAGTCCATAACCTTTTTCTTCTGTATAAGAATTTGCATTGACTTTTACATATCCGTTTATATATTCCTCTTTTGATGAAGAAGCATTCGTAAATTCAAATTTATACTCCGGCACTACCGTCACTTCTGATTTTGACGTATTATGAACTTTTCCATTTTCTGCCTTGACACTTTCGTATGTTCCGTCACCGTTATAAACTCTGTATGTATTGCTATCATATGAAGTAAGCTCTGATACGTCTATATATTCGTCTGATGATGTTATTTCTTCTGATGAATCATCTCCGTCTGATAAATCTTCTATATCGCTTACTTTTATCGAATGCGTTTTTCCGATTGGGTTCATCTTATCCAAACTGTCCCAATTCATCACTTTTACTGCATATCCGTCTTTGGTTGCAGGCATTTTAAGTGTCAAAGTTTTTTCGGCTGTATTGTCTGTTTCAGTGACAACCTGCTTTAAAAGTCCGTCTTTATCGTATAGCGCACAGATTGCAACGCCCTCAAAACCTTTATCAATATCAACTAAAATTGAACCGTTCTTTATTGTTGTACCTGTAATTTTTAACCTTTTCGTTTTAGGCTTTTCAAGATTTATAACTTGAGGTATATCGTCTTGTTTTTCACCTGTCACAATTTGTGCCACACGAGTTGTTATTTGAGGTAAGATATAGTTTGAGAAATCTGTATAATAATGATTATAATCTTTCCACATACTCATAAGTGCCGTGGCTCTTTCCTGTGCTTTTGCTCTTGCCTCAATTTCGTTTTTTCCGCTTTGAATTGCAGTATTATATACTGTTCGTACATCATTTGTCATAACGTTATCTGCAATTTTTCCAATATCGACAAAGCCTATAATATTTGTATCGTTCGCTCTTTCGGTATATACTTCTCTGATTGCGGTATCGTAACTGTTTGTTCTCATACCTTTGAACAATACATTATCTGCGTCATAAACCTTGTCTTGAGTTGAGCCGTAATTACCTGTCGGTGTGTAACTGCCCAATATTACCTTTGCGCCCATTGCTTTGATAGCGTCTATATAAATGTTATTATACTCTTTAAATTCATCTTTTGTTGAAGATGTATCATTTGTCCCCATACCGCTTATCGAAACAACGTCACCCGGTTTAATACCGCATAGGACATTGTTAAGTAACCCTTCTGTATAATATGAACGGTGCTGACGTCCTGCTTGACCGCTGTTATAAAATGCACTTATAACATTTGATAGTTTCGGATAATCAGACAATGTATTATTAAGCGTATAAGCCCAACTTCCGTTTTGCTGTACCGTAGAATCGCCTATTGTCCACCATGCAGGCTTACTGTTTGCTGTGCGTTCTACTTTTTCAACTGTTAATGATGATAGCTTACCGTCACCCGAGAATGTAATATCCAGCACACCGTCACCGAATACCGCCGTCTTATATGTATCACTTTCTAATGTCTTTTTAGTTCTTTCAAAGCCTGTAAGTGACGAATTTACTCTTTCACACTTAATTGTGCCCTCATAAACTGCCTTAATTTCATATACTTCACCTGCTGTCAAGTTAAGTTTAAAACCAAAATTCTGACCGCTCATATAGCTTTCACCGTCTGCACAAGTTCCGTCTATACCAAAGCCACGACTTTCCTTATATTCGGTTGAAGAAGTAACTGATGTATAACCGTCTTTTGCACTTGTTGTGAAATTGAATTTTAGATTATATACGTTTACCTTAACCGATTTTTCAAGCGTTTTACCATTTGAATCGGTTGAGATTGCTCTAACATAGATATCTGTCGGCTTTGCTGATGATGATACTGTTAATGTACCGTCACTTGCAATTTTTAT
>OKRZ01002606.1_pt1 | contig 12968 bp, 9 predicted proteins | sample 1601141 | NCBI WGS metagenome assembly OKRZ01 (sample SAMEA3541524, study PRJEB24748) | human gut metagenome | biome: human gut; feature: human-associated habitat; material: faeces | place: China | collected 2012
CAACAAAGGCAGTGGCGCGGTGATGACCCACGCCAACATGGCAGAGCCGTCCGGATCCTTGTCAATCTCTCTTGCAATGATCGCCTTCTGCTGGTTACCGCCGGACATGCTGCGCACGATGGTCACCGGTCCCTGACCGCTTCGCACATCATACTGCTCGATCAGCTTCTGCGCATATCTGCGCACCTCGCCCGACTTGATAAAGCCTGCGCGCTCAAACTGCGGCTGCCAGTAACGCTGCAGCACCAGATTCTGTTCCAGTGTGTAGTCCAGTACCAGTCCGTGCTTATGACGGTCTTCCGGAATATGGCTCATACCGTGCTTGGAACGTTCCCGGATCGTGGCATTTGTGATGTCCTGTCCCATGAATTTCACAGTGCCTTTTCCGACCTTCTCCAGTCCGGTCAGCCCCTGCACCAGCTCTGTCTGGCCGTTGCCGTCGATACCTGCGATACATACGATCTCACCGCGGCGCACCTGAAACGAGACATCCCGCACCGCATTGTTCTCATGCGATCTGCTTGCCACCGTCAGATGTGATACCTCAAGCACCGTATCCCCCGGCTCTTTCTCATCCTTGTCAACGGTAAAGCTTACATTTCTGCCCACCATCATCTTGGAGAGTTCTTCCTTCGTCGTATCCGCGATGTCAACCGTTCCGATGTACCTCCCTTTTCTTAAGATCGTACAGCGGTCCGCCACCTCCATGATCTCATTCAGCTTATGCGTGATGAACAGAATGGATTTGCCCTCGTGTGCGAGATTCTTCATGATCTTCATCAGTTCCTCGATCTCCTGCGGCGTCAGCACTGCCGTCGGCTCATCAAAGATCAGCACCTCATTATCACGGTAGAGCATCTTAAGAATCTCAACACGCTGCTGCATGCCTACGGTGATATCCGAAATCAGCGCATCCGGTTCCACCTTAAGCCCGTACCTCTCACTCAGCTCCAGTACCTTTTTTCTGGCACCATCTTTTTCAAGGAACAATCCTTTCGATGGCTCAACACCAAGGATAATATTATCCAGCACGGAAAAACACTCCACCAGCTTGAAATGCTGATGAACCATTCCGATGTTCAGATCATTCGCGTCGTTCGGCGTATTGATCTGTACAACCTGCCCGTTCTTTTTGATCGTACCGGACGTCGGCTGGTACAGACCAAACAGAATACTCATAAGGGTAGACTTCCCTGCACCATTCTCACCAAGCAGTGCATGAATCTCTCCCTTTCTCAACTGCAGGGTAATATTATCGTTGGCTTTGATTCCTGGAAATTCTTTCGTGATGTTCAACATCTCAATAACATATTCGTTTTCCATATACGTATATCCTCTTCGTTCTTTTTTTTCATGCGCCGCATGAGTCATTCCTGCATAGCTTATAGTATCACATCTGTTCTGCGCTGCTTTCTGCGCATCTGAAGTTCCGCAGGAACTTCTGAATATGAACTGCTAAAGTTTATTATAACATCTTCCGGATATAAAAAAAAGAGGAAGAGAAACTATTTCTCTTCCCCTTTAAAGAGTCCGCTTACTCTACATAGTCAACGGTTACGTGAGAACCTACCTCCGGCTGATTCTCTGTATCGTTAGAAACAGTGATGCTGCCGTCCTTGAGTCCGTCTAATACTGTATTGTACTCATCTACCGTAAATGTTGTAAAGCCCCAGGAATCTGTATCCGTCGGAAGACCAAGATAATCGCCCTGTGCCAGACCGAGCTGCTCAGACTTGCCACCGATGGAAGCCCAGTTGCCGCCAAAGTATGCATCCAGTGCAGAGTTCACTGCAGAGCCTAAGCCCTTCATAGCAGAGGTAATGCACAGATCACCGATCTTCGGACGCTGGTCAACATCGACACCGATTACCTTGCCGTCGTACTGCTCTGCAGCCTCAACAGCAGATGTGTAGATACCGCCGCCGCATGCGAATACAACCTGTGTGCCATCCTGATACCAGCCCTCCATACGAGCTGTGATCGCATCACTTCCGTAGAACTGACCGCCATAGTAGTATTTCACATCTACATCAACGCCCATCTCTTCTGCTGCATCGTTGATACCCTGAATATAACCATAACCATAACGGATAACTGCCGGAACTGCGATTCCACCGAGGAATCCAAGGCTTGTGTAACCATCCTTAACTGCCGCATAACCTGCAAGGTAACCTGCCTGCTCCTCCTGGAAAGAACAGATATATACGTTGTCGCTGATTCCGACTGCGTTGCCGGAAAGATCTACGATATCAGCCTCTGTCACATCAACTGCGATAAAGGAAACATCCGGATAAAGATCCTGCTCCTCAGCGATTGCCGGTCCGAACAGATAACCCGGCATAACGATTACGGTTGCACCGTCTGCAACTGCAAGGTCGATTGCGTTGATTCTCTCCTCGTCTGTGTCCTCAGCCGGCTTATAGTACTGATACTCAATACCGTTCTTATCACCGTAAGCCACACAGGTCTCCCATGTGATCTGGTTGAAAGACTCGTCTGTGATGTCACCGGAATCGGTAATCATTGCGATCTTTCCATCAGCGGATACTGCAGGAGCAGCTGCCTCTGTGCTCTCCTCTGCTGCAGCCTCTGTCGCTGCCGGTGCTGCTGTCTGATTGTTGTCTGCAGTTGTATTCTCCTCGCTGGAAGAACCACAGCCTGCGAACATGGTGGTTGCCATTGCTGCAGTGAGCAGTAAGCTAATCACTTTTTTCTTCATAATATTTTCCTCCTTTTGCACTCAGTCATAACCCGCTCTAATAAACATTGATAAGCATGTGTTATAACTAGCATATAAATAAAAATCTCCCAGCACAATTACTGAGAGTTTTTATTTAAAGCCGATAGTCGGACTCGAACCGACGACCTACGCATTACGAATGCGTTGCTCTACCAACTGAGCCATATCGGCAGGTCATGTTTAACATCACATTGAGTTATTATAACGGAATTTCAAAAAATTGCAACTACTTTTTTTCAATTATTAAAAATAAAATCTTTCTTATGCTATGAAAATACTGCAAAATCAGCATATCATCGATCTCTCGCAGACATGCGGGAGCATTCTGCATATATTAAGAAGGGACTCCCCCGAATGAGCAAAAAACTGATCAATCTTATGCACATTGCCAAATCCTACGGTGACAATGTCATTCTGGACGATTTGAACCTCTACATCCGTGAGAATGAATTCATCACACTGCTCGGTCCGTCCGGCTGCGGCAAGACAACAACCCTGCGCATTATCGGCGGATTTGAGACCCCTGACAAAGGCCAGGTTCTGTTTGACGGAAAGGATATTACCGCCCTCCCGCCCAATGAGCGCGATCTCAATACTGTATTCCAGAAATACGCCCTTTTTCCGCATATGTCCATCGCGGAAAATATCGCTTTCGGACTTAAGATCAGAAAAAAAAGCAAGGCATACATCAACGACAAAATCAAATACGCCTTAAAGCTCGTAAACCTGGACGGATTCGAGCACCGCTCCATCGATTCTTTGAGCGGCGGCCAGCAGCAGAGAATTGCCATCGCCCGCGCCATCGTCAATGAGCCGAAGGTTCTTCTCCTCGACGAGCCGCTCGGCGCACTGGACTTAAAGCTCCGCCAGGAAATGCAGTATGAGCTGATCCGCCTGAAAAACGAGCTCGGCATCACCTTTGTCTTCGTTACGCACGACCAGGAGGAAGCCCTCACCATGTCCGACACCATCGTCGTCATGAACCAGGGCTACATCCAGCAGATCGGCACACCGGAAATGATCTACAACGAGCCGGTCAACGCGTTCGTAGCCGATTTTATCGGGGACAGCAATATCATCGACGGTATCATGATGAAAGACCGGGTCGTTGAGATTCTCGGCACCAGGATTCCCTGTGTGGATGAAGGATTCGGCACCAACACGCCGGTCGACGTCGTCATCCGTCCGGAGGATGTGGAGATCGTCGCACCCGGGGAAGGCTTTATGGACGGCGATATCACTTCCATCATCTTCAAGGGCGTCCACTACGAGATCGAGATCATGGCGGGCGGCTTTGAGTGGCTGGTGGACACCACGCAGTTTTACACCGTCGGAACCCATGTCGGGATCCGCGTGATTCCATTCAACATCCAGATTATGAACAAACCGGAATCCGAGGACGAGGAGGCAGCAGAAATCGATGTCTAACTTCAAAAAACAGCTTCTGGCAGGACCTTATCTGATCTGGATGATCGGATTTATTCTTCTGCCGCTTGTATTTATTCTCTATTATGCCATCACTGCGGCGGACGGCAGCTTTACCTTTTCCAATATCGCCGCCATCGCCGATCCGGTGCATGTCAAGTCGATTCTTCTCTCTTTAAAGCTCGGCTTTCTGTGCACGCTGGTCTGCCTTGTTTTGTCCTATCCGCTCTGCATGATTTTAAGCACATTCCGCTTCCGTCACCAGAGCTTTGTCGTCTTTTTGTTCATCCTCCCGATGTGGATGAATTTTATGCTGCGCATTCTCGCGTGGAGACTTCTGCTCTCCAACAACGGTATTGTCAATGCCATTTTAGAAGCCGTCGGCACCGGCCATGTGAAGATGCTCAACACCCCGACCGTCGTTGTGTTCGGCATGGTGTACGATTTTCTTCCTTTTATGATCCTGCCGATCTACAACTCCATGGTGCGGATCAACAAGGACGTCATCGAAGCCGCCAGGGATCTCGGCGCGAACAATCTGACCGTTCTCGTAAAAATCATTTTTCCGCTCACCCTCTCCGGCGTGTTAAGCGGAATCGTCATGGTCTTTGTGCCGGCACTGACCTCGTTCGTCATCTCCGACCTGCTCGGTGGGGGCAAGGTGCTCTTAATCGGAAACGTCATTGAGCAGGAATTTATGCAGGGCACCAACTGGCATCTGGGTTCCGGACTGTCCGTTGTGCTGATGCTGTTTGTCATTGCAAGTATGGCACTTATGAATGTGCTGGATAAAGACGAAGGAGGTACCGCGGTATGGTAAAGAAATGGGGACAGCGCATCTATCTTGCCGTCATCTTTTTATTTTTGTATCTGCCGATCCTCGTACTCATCGTGCTCTCTTTTAACAATTCAAAATCACGTGTCGTATGGGGCGGTTTGTCTCGACCGTCATCGGAACGCTTGCCGCGATCGGCATCAGTGCCATGAAAAAAAAGAACCGCACCATCATGCTCGGTGCCACCAATATTCCGCTGTTAAACGCGGATATCGTGACAGGTATTTCCATGATGCTGCTGTTCGTAAAATTTATGAACCTCGGTTTCGTCACCGTTTTAATTGCACATATTACGTTTGATGTTCCCTATGTGATTTTGAACGTGCTGCCGAAATTAAACCAGACAAACCGCTACACCTACGAGGCTGCCTTAGATCTCGGTGCCACTCCGATGTACGCGTTCTACAAGGTGACCTGGCCGGAGATCAAATCCGGTGTATTTTCCGGATTCCTGATGACGGTTACCATGTCGCTCGACGATTTTTCCATCACCTTTTTTACCAAAGGTGCCGGCGTCAACACCCTGTCGACGATGCTCTACACGGAGCTGCGCAAGGGGGGTGCGCCCGGAATTGTACGCCCTGTCAACCATTTTGTTTTTGTTTGCATTTCTTCTGCTTCTTGTCATGAACCGCCGTTCGGACAGAATCGCCGGGAATCATGCCGGTATCCATTAAAGGAGGTGCCACTTACTTATGAAACGATTCCATTATGCACTGATTACCGCCGCGTTTGCCGCCCTGCTTCTCTCGGCGTGCGGCAGCGCGGATACCGATACCGCCGGCAGCTCCGGCGACAATTCCCTCGTCGTGTTAAACTACGGCAAATATCTGGATGCCTCCGCCATCAAAATGTTTGAGCAGGAAACCGGCATCAAGATCAAGCTCGAGGAATACGAGAGTCCCGAGGAGATGTACACGAAGTTTTCTGCCGGTTCCATCAGTTACGATGTCGTGCGCACCTCGGATTATATGGTGGAGCGGCTGATCCACGAGGGAAAAGTGGCGCCAATTGATTTTTCCTCCTTCTCCTACTATAAGAATCTTGATCCCGCTATTCTTGCTGCCGCCGAGGTCTTCGACCCGCAGAACCAGTATTCCATGCCGTACTTTTACGGCACGCTGGGAATCCTGTACAACACGACCATGGTGAGCGAGGAGGAGACCGATCTGCGTGACGCGCTCTCGCTTCTGGTGGAGCAGAAACCCCTCGTCTACGCTTATTATGTGGATGAGACCGCAGATGAGATGATCGCGGGGAATGCGGCGTTAGCGCTCGTCTACTCCGGCGAGGCAGCCACCGCCATGGAGTCCAACGCCGATCTCTCCTACACGGTTCCGAAGGAGGGATCCAACCTCTGGATCGATTCCTGGTTCATTCCGGCTGACAGCACACACAAGGAAAACGCCGAAAAGTTTCTGGATTTTCTGTGCCGCGAGGACGTCGCCATGCTCAATTTTGACTACGTCTGCTACGCCACGCCAAATCAGGCCGTCGTCGATGCGCTTGACGAGGACACCCGCAATGATACCACGATCTTTCCTCCTGACGATGTCTTTGCGAACTGCACGGTCTACAAACAGCTCGGCAGCGATACCACAGAGCTTTACAGCTATCTCTGGAAAACATTAAAGTCCGAATAGCATCCGACATTTTTAGTAATATTGTCCAATTGCTTTTTGACTTTCTATATGATAAATTAAATCCACATAAATGCAGCTACGCATTCATGTGGATTTTTCTTCCCCATCTGTACAATTTTGCTTCCCCTCCATTCATTCGGAGGATTTTATGAATTACCACGATTTCAAGCAGCAGATCATCTCTACTCTCTCGGACCGCCTCGGCTCCGATGTCCGCATCACTGTTTCAGACATTCTCAAAAACAACGATACCCATCTTGACGGACTCACCATTCTCGCGCCCGGTCAGAACCTGGCGCCCACCATTTATCTGGATTACTACTATGGACAGTATGAGCGCGGCAGATCGTTTTCCGACATCACAGACGACATTCTGACCGCCTATCGGGAGAACCGTCCCAAATCCCCTGTTGACATCTCTTTTTTCACCGACTATGACAAGGTAAAATCCCGCGTCACAATGAAGCTGATCAACTATGAGCGCAACCGCGAACTGTTAAAGCGTGTTCCCTACTATCGCTTTTTGGATCTCGCCATCGTCTTCTTATGCCTGGTGGAATCTGATTCTTCCGGCACAGCAACGGTCCTGATCCACAATGAACATCTCACTTACTGGGGGATTACCAGAGACGACCTCTACGCCCTCGCCATGGCAAACACACCGCAGCTGCTCCGCTATGATCTGCGCAGCATGACCGAAGTTCTGCGCGAGCTGTTTGCGGATGAATTTGCGGATCCAGCGGGAAGCGATCTCATTGAGCCTTTTCCGATCTACGTCCTGTCCAACCAGCACAGGCTCAACGGCTCCTCCTGTATTCTCTATCAGCATCTGCTGCACGATTTTGCCCGGCGCATCGGCAGTGATTTTTATATTCTGCCGAGCAGCGTCCACGAAGTTCTTCTGATTCCCGCAGACAACCAGATCAGTATGTCCACGCTCTCTTCCATGGTCCGGGACGTCAATTCGTCCCAGCTGGCCAGAGAAGAGATTCTGTCGGATCACGTCTACTACTACTCCCTCGAGACGGACCAGATCACTATGTGATCCTATGGTCTGCCCACGATATCCTCATACAGCCGCGCATACGTCTCCGCTGACTTTTTCCAGGAGAAATCCTCCCGCATCGCACGCTCCGCAATGCCGTTCCAGCATTTTCTCTGCGTGTAATACACGCGCATCGCATAGCGGAGGACGCCCAGCATTTCATGCGCATTATAATTGGCAAAGGAGAATCCTGTGCCGGTCTGCTCGTATTCATTGTACGGCATCACCGTATCTTTCAGCCCGCCCGTCTCGCGCACGATCGGCACGGTTCCGTAGCGAAGACTCATCAGCTGCGACAGACCACACGGCTCAAACAGCGACGGCATTAAAAACGCATCGCAGGAGCCGTAGATGCGGTGTGCAAGCTCCTCCGAGTAGCCGATCGTCACGTGAATCTTCTGCGGATATTTTTCCGCAAAATAGCGCAGCATCTCCTCGTAGCGCGCCTCACCGGTACCCGCCACCACAAGCTGCAGACGCTCGGTGCTCATCAGTTCATCCATCACATAGGCAATCAGGTCAAATCCCTTCTGATCCGTCATCCGGGACACCATTCCAAGTAAAAATACGTCCTTATCCACCGGGAGTCCCAAAAGCTTCTGAAGCTTTAGCTTATTGAGTCCCTTCCCCTCCGTGTGATTGGTCTCGTTGTAATGGTTCGCCAGATAGGCATCTGTCTGCGGATCATATTCCCTGATATCAATGCCGTCTAAGATTCCATACAGGCTGCCTTCCCGGGCGCGCATCAGACCGTCCAATCCCTCTCCGCCCTCCGGCGTCATGATCTCTCTCGCATATGTGGGGCTCACCGTCGTGACCGCATCGGCATACACCACACCGCCCTTCAGGTAGTTGGCCTCCCCGTAGGACTCCAGCTTATCCGAAGAAAAGATCTGCTCTGGCAGACCGGTAATATCTATAACCGCCGGCAGTGAGAACCTTCCCTGAAACTTCAGATTGTGAACGGAAAAGACCGTGCGGATATTGGAATAACATCTCTCATCCCCGTAAAATGTCCGTAAGAATACCGGTACCAGTCCCGTCTGCCAGTCATGGCAGTGAATGACATCCGGCCAGAAATCCAGATACGGCAGCGCCTCTAACACCGCCTTTGAGAAGAATGCAAACTTCTCCACGTCCTCATAGATATTGTGATACGGCTTATCTCCCGCAAAGTAGAATTCATTGTCCACAAAATAGTATGTAATGCCGTTCTGTACCGTTTCAAAGATGCCGACGTACTGTCTCCGCCAGCTGAGATTCACATAGAAATGGCAGACAAACCGCAGCTGTGCCTTCCACTTTTCATCCATGCATAAATACTTTGGCATGATAATGCGCACATCAAAATGCTTCTTATCGAAATACCCCGGCAGCGATCCGGTCACATCCGCCAGACCACCCGTTTTCATAAACGGCACTGCTTCCGAAGCTGCAAATAAAATCTTCATCATGTAATCACCCCCAGGCTTTTTATCCCTCTATTTATTATAGCGCTTATTGTTTCTTCTGAAAAGTGCGAATCTTACCATACGCCGCAGCCGCGCGGCAGGCACCATAATAGCTCTGCGCACCGGTCTGATCCATAGCCACACCACACTTAACATCCGGTATCCCGGATTCCCCACATCCATATAGCGTCCGTCTCTTACCATACCGGTCATTTTCCCCTTGACCTGCTCCCGCCGCACGGGTCCCTCGATGGCTGTCTGGTGATCCCCCAGCAGATACAGTCCGTCCTGCCCGATCTTATAAATCCGGTGCAGTACCAGCATTCCATTCTCCCTGCGGTAGAGCACAACGTCCCCGCGCCGCAGCGCGCTCCCCTCCTCTATGCCGGCAAGTACCACCTCGTCCCTCCGCGGATCTATAAACGGATACATGCTGTACCCCTGTGGATGAATCTGTATGCATGCTCCCGCCTTAAGGAGCGGCTCAATCTCATAGATCTGCTCCATTCTTCCCCTCCCGTTTCTCTTCATTCATTGTAGCATTTTTTACCTCTGAATGCTATAATAAGCATACTTATGAACCGCTAATAAAGGAGTGACACCGGTATGAAACTCAACGATCGATACATCAAGGCAACGCTCGCAGGTATTCCCTATCTGCTTCCTTACGGACAGCTCATCGCAGATCCCGCTCCTGCCACCCGGCTCAACGATTCCGGGGCACTTCTGTGGGACGGCATCTTAGAGGGCGATAGCCGCGAGGAACTGCTCGCCCTTCTCGCACACCGTTACCATGCCACAGAGCGCGAGCACGCGGCACTTGCGGAAGATGTCGACCAGTATCTTCATTCCCTGTGCCGTATGGGAATTCTTCTTGCGGATACACCCGAAAGCCGGGGCGATGATACGTCTCCTCTTTTCTACCGCATCGGTCCTCTGGTCTTTTCCTACCGCGGTCCCTCTCTCCTATACGACCGCTTCTTCTCCGCTTTTTCCTGCGAAGAGGAAGACTTCGACCAGGAGGTTCTTATTCTGACCGGGAAACCGGCTTCCATTCCTTACGGCGCCGTGCTTATTCACACGGAGGAACTTACCATCTGCGACAGCGGAAGTTCGTATTGTTTCTTTTTTGCAGCGCCGTGGGGCATCCGCGAAATGCATGTAAAAAAAGACGGCTCACGCGCCGTCCTTTACCGCATGCCGGATCCGGATGATATGCACATCGAAGACCTGTTTCACGCGCTTCGCTTCGCTTTTCTCATCCTGACCCAGCAGAAGGAGCTTTATGTGCTGCACTCCGCCTCTTTTTTGTACCGCGGGCGCGCCTTTCTCGTTTCCGGCAGTTCCGGAACCGGGAAGTCCACACACTCTGCCCTGTGGCATGATCTGTACCAGACGCCCCTCTTAAACGGCGACTTAAACCTGCTCGGAATCAGAGACAGCATACCCTACGCCTATGGACTTCCATGGTGCGGCACATCGGGCATCTGCACCCCGAAAGACTATCCGCTCGGCGGCATCATCTTCTTAAAGCAGGCTGCCATAGATCAGGTGCAGTCCCTGCAGCCGGACGAAAAAGTGCTCCACATCCTGCAGCGGATGATCTCCCCCGCGTGGACAAAGGAGCTTCTCCTTCGCAATCTGCATTTTTCCGAAGCCCTCGCTCCGCTCATCTTTTCCTGCCGGCTGTACTGCACGAAAGAGCCTTCCGCTGCCAGGACCTTAAAAGCCGCCATCGATGCTCTTTAAAATTCCCGCATCATCTGACGGATCTCTTCCTCCTGCATCTGCACACACTTCTGCTCCTGGATGCGGTACACCTTCTGACAGATGGACAATACCGTCGGGCGGTGTGTTGTGACGATACAGGTGCGTGGCTCCGTGGTACTCATGATATTTCGCAGCACTCTGCGCTCCGTTGCGACGTCTAACGCCGAGGTCGCCTCATCCAGCAGAAGAATCGGTGATCGGCGAAGCAGTGCTCTGGCAATCGACAGACGCTGCGCCTGTCCCTCCGAGAATCCGCCTCCACGCTCTCCAACCATGGAATAGATCCCATCGGGAAGTTTTTCCACAAACTCCCAGGCACATGCCGCCTTTAACACTTCACAGATTTCCTCATCCGAGGCTTCCGGTCTTACATTTCTCATATTTTCCGCGATTGTTCCCGAAAACATGGTATTCCCCTGCGGCACATAGGAAAACAGCCGTCTTGCAGAGGGATCTACGGCGATCTTCTCCCCGTCCGTCTCCCCGATCAGGATCCGCTCTCCCTCCTGCGGATGCAAAAGCCCCAGCATCAGGCGGAGCATTGTCGTCTTCCCCTCCCCGGAAGGTCCCACGAGAGCGACAATCTCCTTGGGACGCGCCAAAAAGTCTGCACCGCAAAACACCTGCTTTCCATTATGATAGGCGTAACTCACCCCGGAAAAGACGATTCCGATGCCATCCGACCGATTCTGTCCGGCGAACTGCTCCACCTGATCGGCATCCGAAAAATCTTCCTTTGGCATATCGAGAATGTCCATCAGTCTTCCCGCCGATGTGGTTAAAGACACTGCCGTTGGCACCAGAGACACCAGCTGGTTTAAGGTTCCCGTGAGAGAGCCCGACAGCGATAAAAACATGGTCATGGTACCGTAGGAGATCGCACCGCTCCACACACGGTAGATTCCAAACCCGTAGCAGCTGTAGGACACCGCAAGTCCCACGATCGACAGCAGAATTGAGGTCGCCATAGACATTTTCTGAAACTCCAGCTTCATGGTGAGATACTCCCGCTGCAGACCGCGCAGACGCTCCGCGTACAGCCGGATCAGATCAAATGCCTTGATCGTCTGGATATTGGAAAACGCCTCCTGATTAAAGCCCGACATCTTTGCGCTCATCGCCGCACTCCGCTCATTATTCCCCTTCATGCGGCGAAGTAGCGTCTTCGACATCAGCATGCTGACCGGCATTCCGATCAGCGCTAATAACGCGAACATCGGATCATGGTAGAACACGACCGCAAAGGTGCTGACAAAACGCACCGTATAGATCACGAGATTCGGAATCCAGTTTAGAACACCGCTTGAAATATTGGAGGCATCCGAACTCCAGCGCGTCAGAAGATCTCCCGTGTGGTAGTTCTGGATTGACTCCAGATCCGTCAACAGCATTTTTTCAAAAATATCCGCCTTGATGGCATTGTCCACGCTGATGCTGATCTTGTTCGCAAAGTAATTGGAGATCTGGGAAATCAGGACATTTCCAACCGAGAACCCGATATAGAGGCAGAAGGTGCGCGCCAAAAGCCCCGCCTGCTGTCCTGTGATAATATCCACCATATCGCGGGAAATGAGACTTGAAATGAGCGATACCAGCGTTCCCGCAAGTCCCAGAAGCGTATAAAATATCATCTGCTTCCAATAAAGTCTCGCATATTCGTAGATCCATAGCGTCTGTCTCCACATATCACGGAGCATTCCCTCTTTGATCCGCTCTCTGTAATGTCTGAACTTCTCAATCATTGTAATTTTCCTATTCTTTCATAAAAATGAATTCTGTCTGCAGGATTCTCCGCCTGCGGCGGGTCGCTCTTGCGACATCTTTCGTCTCCGCCGCAGTGCGATCCCTGGAGAGTTTTTTATGTAATAGGAAAAGAAGTTTCCTATTACATAAAAAAGAGCTTCACAGGAGGAACCGATTCCTCCCGCGAAGCTTTTGACTTCTCACATCCGCCCGGTCGTCTGCCGGCTTCTTAATCTGTAATGTTCACGCTTGTCACCGCAATATAAATTATATATATTCGTGATGAAGTAAATCTATTACTCTTTCATTACTTCTT
>OKRZ01002613.1_pt1 | contig 12952 bp, 8 predicted proteins | sample 1601141 | NCBI WGS metagenome assembly OKRZ01 (sample SAMEA3541524, study PRJEB24748) | human gut metagenome | biome: human gut; feature: human-associated habitat; material: faeces | place: China | collected 2012
TACCCTGTGAAGAAAGGGCTTCATCAGCCTGCTCTTCACTGTAACCATACTGATTCATTAACTGATATCTCTGTAAGTTATATGTTGCACTGTTGTCTACAAATGTTACCTTGATCAACGCTTCTTTTTCTGTACAGTCAGCATAAAGAGTAACGATTACATTTCCTTCTGTCTCTGTAATCTTGTATTCACCTGTAAAATCTTTAAACTCACCGCACTCATCACCGATATTACGGAATGACTTGACTGCTTCTATCTCATTTTCAGAAACCCCTGCATCCTCGCCTGCTTCTATAACATAGTTATAGGTCTCATCTGCGCTTGCATATTTCTGATATGTCTCACAGGCATCTTTTGCTACCTGAGCGATCTCCTGATCGTTATAAGCAAATTTTACTCCGTTATCATCAGAAGCACTACATCCGGCAAACATAAAAGTAACAGCTAACATAGAAACTATTAATAATAATTTTTTCTTCATTTAGTTGTCACTCCTTTTATATAGTACCGTGTTTCTTATAAGGTCTCATCTCTTCCTTTGAAAGGAGCATCTGGATCGCTGCGATCACTCTCTTTCTTGTAGCATCAGGCTCGATGATATCATCGATATATCCTCTGGATGCTGCCGAAGCTGCTCCTGAAAGAGCTGCAACATATTCTGCTTTCTTCTCCTTGATGAAGGCAAGCTTGTCGTCTGCTGCTGCAAGTTCATCTTCATACATGATCTTAACTGCCATCTCAGGATCCATAGTACCGATCACTGCATCCGGCCATGCATATACCATATCAGCTCCGATTGCCTTGGAGTTCATAACCGTATATGCTGTTCCATAGGCCTTGTCCATAACAACCGTAACCTTTGGAACTGTTGCATCTGCATATGCATTTGTAAGTTTTGCAAGAGCCTTTGAGATGGTCTTCTCTTCTTCAACTGTTGCAGCAAAACCTGTTACATTTACAAGTGTAAGAACAGGAATGTTAAATGCATCACAGAAATCTACAAATTCTTCTGCTTTATATGCACCCGCTGTTGTGATCGTATCTTCCTGATTACCAACACATCCAACTGTGATACCATCCATACGGATCAGAGCTGTAACAACATCTCCTGCATATTCCTTCTTCATCTCAAGCACAAGAGAATCATCGGCAATATTCTGGATCACTGCTCTTGGATCGTTCTTGTAAGAATCAAGATTTGGGATAATTCTGTTTGGATTGTCATTTGCAGAAGCTTCCTTGTCGTCCAGATTACAGCTTGGAAGAACCTCAACCAATGCACGGATCATACCAAGTAATTCTTCTTCTGTCTCAAATACACCATCTACATTTGCTGTATTCTCACTTACATAATCAGCTGCGGAAGTATCTAACTTTGTAATATTGTTCTCTGCTAAAGCGTTTGGAGAATTTACAAATAACTTTGCACCTTCCTTTGTCATGAAAGTGAAGTCTGATAATGATGGAACAAGGGAAGCACCGCCGCCACATGCACCAAAAACAGCTGTGATCTGAGGAATAACACCTGAAGCCATAACCTGCTTGCCATATACTTCACCAAATGCATTCAGTGCATCTGTAGCTTCCTGAAGTCTGAGTCCTGCACAGTCGATCATACCGATGACAGGTGCACCCATCTTCATAGCCATATCATAAATTTTTGCAATCTTCTTAGCATGCATCTCACCAACAGAACCGCCTAAAACTTTAGCGTCCTGACTGTATACATACACTAAATTGCCATTGATAACACCATATCCGGTGATAACACCATCTTTTGGAGTATCCTTATCCTGAATGTTAAAATCAGTATTTCTTGCTTTCACATAAGCACCGATTTCAACAAAGCTTGCGTCATCAAGCAATGCATTAATTCTATCGCTTGCTGACAGGGTGAGTTTGTTGCTCATTTCTAGTCCTCCATTAAATTTATTTTTAGGAGTTACATAAAAGTAATTCCAAATTTATGCCGATTTTATTGTAAAGCCTTTACGAATTTATTTCAAGTAAAATTATCATTACGACACAGTTTTTTCAGCACTTTTTAACAATCGGACATCCCTGCTATTTTTACTTAAAAAACAAAAGGGGAAAGTGGAAGTAATTGTCAGAAAATACCCCATTTTCCCCATAATTGTCTATTTTGTGGTTAGTTGTTCATAACTATACAGCTTTTAACTTTATATTAATCCTTCAGGACATTTTTGTTTGATACCAGATAATCGATCAGTGAAATGATCGTTAATACAAGTGCAGCGTAGATCAGCACCTGTTCGATTACAAATATCACTTTTCCACCAAGATTACCGATCAGGAAACAAACCATGACCATCTGGACAACAGTCTTTAATTTGCCCCAGATACCAGCCGCAATAACAACACCCTTTTCTGCTGCAATCAGCCGGAATCCGCTAATGATAAATTCTCTCGCAATGATGATAATAACGATCCATGCAGGAATCCGTCCCTGATCGACCAGTGCGATCATTGCAGAACATACCAGAAGCTTGTCTGCTAACGGATCCATGAATTTTCCAAATGTTGTGACCAGATTACATCTTCTTGCGATCTGTCCATCTAATGTATCCGTGATCGCTGCAGCGATAAAGATACCAAGCGCAATCCATTTGGCTGCTGCAAAATCAAGATACATAAACACAACAAAAAATGGAATCATTATAACTCTCAATATTGTTAATTTGTTTGGTAAATTCATTCTATCATCTCCCCTGTCAGATCATATTCATTTGCATCTGTGATCCGAACCTGTACAAAGGTGCCGGACATCAGCTCATACGGTGCATCAACAAATACCATACCATCTACATCGGGCGCATCCCGATAAGTTCTTCCGACATATACATCGTCTTCTGCAACATAGCCTTCGATCAGTACTGTAAGACTCTTGCCAAGCAGCTCCTGATTCTTGTCGTATGATACTTCCTGCTGCAATGCCATTATATCATCCCGCCATTTTTCTGCAACCTCATTTTCAATCTGATCAGGAAATGATGCTGCCGGAGTCCCTTCCTCCGGTGAATATGTAAATACACCCAGGCGGTCAAATTCCGACTCATTCACAAACTCCATAAGCGCTTCATGATCCGCTTCTGTTTCACCGGGAAATCCTGCGATCAGCGTTGTACGGATCGCAATATCAGGAATCCGGATCCGAAGCTTTGCGATCAATTCTACAATATCCTTTTTACAGGTACGTCTTCCCATGCGTCGCAATACAGGATCTTCTGAATGCTGAATCGGTATATCGAGATAATGACAGACTTTTTCTTCCTCCGCGATCGTATCGATCAGCTCGTCTGTGATCTCCTCCGGATAGCAGTACATCAAACGTATCCACTGGATTTCCTCGATCTTGCAGAGTTCATGTAATAATTTCGGAAGTGTCTTTTCACCATACAGATCCACTCCATAGAGTGTTGTTTCCTGTGCAACAAGGATTAGTTCTTTTACTCCCTGTGCAGCAAGCTCTTTTGCAGATGCCAGAAGCTGTTCCATCGGAATACTTCTGTACTTTCCTCTGATATATGGAATCGCACAATAAGTACACATCTTGCCACAGCCTTCTGCGATCTTTAAATATGCCATTGAAGCTCCGGTTGTAACGATACGTCCGCCAACTGCCTCCGGCATATAATTGATATCTGTAACAAAGGAATGTTCTTCTTCAGATCCGATTGCATCCACGATCGCATCATAATTTGCAGCTCCGACAATTGTATCAATCTCCGGCAGTTCTGCAAGAATATCGTCCTTATACCGCTGTGACAGGCAGCCGGTAACGATCAGCTTCTTTAATGATCCTGTCTTCTTCAGCTCTCCGTATTCTATTATCGTATTAATACTTTCTTCCTGCGCATCTTTGATAAATGCACAGGTATTGATAACAACTGCCTCTGCCTCATGTTCATCATTTGTGATCCCATGTCCTGCCTTATGCAGAAGTCCGAGCATTACCTCACTGTCCACAAGGTTCTTATCGCAGCCCAATGATACCATCAATACTTTCATATATGTTCTTTCCTCAGGTTATTTTATATTGATCGAATCTACACAGTTATGCATAAGCATTGCGATCGTCATAGGACCAACTCCACCCGGTACAGGAGTAATTGCTCCTGCAACCTTGCTTGCTGATTCAAAATCAACGTCGCCGCATAATTTGTTATTCTCATCTCTGTGTATTCCGACATCGATCACGGTTGCGCCCTCTTTGATATAGGATGCATCGATCATCTTCGGTCTGCCGATCGCAACTACAAGAATATCTGCACGCTTACATACCTCTTTCAGATCCTTTGTCTTTGAATGACAGATCGTAACCGTTCCATTCTCGCGTAATAACAGCATAGCCATCGGTTTGCCTACGATATTGCTTCTGCCGATCACGACACATTCTTTTCCTGCGATCTCGATTCCGGAACGCTTTAAGAGCTGGATCACACCAGCCGGTGTACAGGATACAAATCCAGGCTGACCGATACTTAATGCTCCAACGCTCATCGGATGGAAGCCATCAACATCCTTTAATGGTGAGATTGCTTTAATGATCTTGTCCTCATCGATATGTTTTGGAACCGGAAGCTGTACCAGAATTCCATTTACAGCATCGTCCTTATTCAATTTAACGATCAGTTCTAACAGTTCTTCCTCCGTTGTCTCTTCCGGAAGCTCATAAGACAAAGAATCAATGCCGATATAGGCACATGCCTTTTTCTTATTGCCGACATATACGGAAGATGCCGGATCATTTCCTACCTGGATAACTGCCAGACAGATCTTTACACCTTTTGCTGAAAGCTCTGCAACCTGTTCCTTTAATTCATCTTTTATCTGTTTTGATATTGCTTTTCCATCAATCAGTTGAGCCATATTTGATTTATTCCTCCTTAGAATAATCCGCAAATTACACCATCATCATTTACACTGATATTTTCAGCAGCCGGCACCTTAGGCAGACCAGGCATTGTCATAATCGTACCTGTGATTGCGACCACAAAGCCGGCACCTGCACTGACATATACTTCACGGATATTAATATCAAATCCTTCCGGTCTTCCAAGCTTCTTTGGATCATCCGAAAGTGAATACTGATTCTTTGCCATACATACAGGGAAGTTTCCAAATCCCATCTCTTCAATCTTAGCGATCGCACGATCTGCTTCCGGACTGTATGTTACATTTGCTGCACCATAGATCTCTGTTGCAATGCATGAGATCTTTTCTTTAATTGACAGCTCATCTTTATATAATACTTTAAAATCACTCTTTTTGTTCTCAAGTGTATTTAATACTGCATTTGCAAGCTCGATACCGCCTTCGCCGCCTTTTTCCCATACATTTGCAAGAGCGAAATCACAGTTTCTGTCCTTACAGAATTTCTCTACAAACGCAAGTTCCGCATCTGTGTCTGTGATGAAACGGTTTAAAGTAACGACAACAGGAACCTGATACTTCTGAAGATTCTCGATGTGCTTTTCAAGGTTTACGATACCTTTCTTTAATGCCTCCAGATTCTCCTGACCAAGCTCTGTCTTCGGTACGCCGCCGTTGTACTTCAATGCCTTTACGGTTGCAACAAGAACAACTGCATCCGGCTTCAGTCCGTTCATACGGCACTTGATATCAAAGAACTTCTCTGCACCAAGATCTGCTCCGAATCCAGCTTCTGTAATTACATAGTCTGCCAGCTTTAATGCTGTTTTTGTTGCGATTACACTGTTACAGCCATGTGCGATATTTGCAAATGGTCCGCCATGCACAAGTGCAGGTGTATGCTCCAACGTCTGGATCATATTCGGCTTGATCGCATCCTTTAAGAGTGCAGCCATAGCACCAACCGCTTTCAGATCCTTTGCTGTTACAGGCTCGTTCTGATAATTATAAGCAACAATGATCCTGCCAAGTCTTTCCTTCAGGTCATTGAAATCCGCTGCCAGACAAAGGATCGCCATGATCTCTGATGCAACCGTGATCACAAAGCCATCTTCTCTTGGCACACCATCTACACGCTTTCCAAGTCCGATCACGGTATGACGCAGCGCACGGTCATTCATATCCATACATCTTTTAAATACGATACGGTTCACATCAATGCCGAGTGCATTTCCCTGATGAATATGGTTATCCATCATTGCTGCAAGCAGATTGTTTGCAGATGTGATCGCATGGAAATCACCAGTAAAATGAAGATTCAGCTCCTCCATCGGTACTACCTGTGCATATCCGCCGCCGGCAGCACCGCCCTTGATACCAAAGCACGGACCAAGTGATGGTTCACGAAGTGCGATAACCGCTTTCTTGTTCAGTCTGCCCATAGCTTCACCAAGTCCGACTGTGATCGTTGTCTTGCCCTCTCCTGCAGGAGTCGGATTGATCGCTGTAACTAAGATCAGCTTACCATTCTCATTTTTCTGTACGGAAGCGATCAGCTCATCTGACAACTTTGCTTTATATTTGCCATACATCTCGATATCATCTTCTTTGATGTCAAGCTTTGCTGCAACCTCCTTTATATTCTTCATCTCTGCCTGCTGTGCAATTTCGATGTCGTTTAACATTTAATATGTCCTCCCTGAGTGTAATTTTATCCTATAGCAGGTAAAATCTGCCTATGCACGCTATATCCCTTCACCGGCATTTTCCCTGTATAAATATCATTTGAATCTGTATTATAAATTATTATCTATATATTCGTCAAATTCTTCCTGCGTCATAAGTATCTTTCTTGCCTTTGTGCCCTCCTCCGGACCTACAACCCCGGCACCTGCAAGCTGATCCATGATACGTGCCGCACGGTTAAAGCCGATCTTAAACGCACGCTGCAGCATTCCGATCGAGGCCTTTTCTTTATCAATGATAAAGCGTCCGGCTTCTACAAAATAATCATCCTTTTCACTTCCACCGCTCATACCGGGTGCACCGGCCGCTCCGGTCTGTGTAATAGACTTAGATATATCATCATCATACGTTCCGACACCGTTCTGTTTCTTCAGATACTCCACAACGGCTGACACTTCTTCATCAGAAACAAAAGCTCCCTGTACACGAACCGGTTTTGGATAACCGGTCGGATAAAATAACATATCACCCTTACCGAGAAGCTTCTCTGCACCATTCATATCTAAGATGGTTCTGGAATCTACACCGGATGATACAGCGAATGCAATTCTCGATGGAACATTTGCCTTGATCAGACCGGTAATAACATCTACCGATGGACGCTGAGTTGCTATAACCAGATGGATACCTGCCGCTCTGGCAAGCTGTGACAAACGGACAATCGCGTCTTCCACTTCTCCGTGAGCAACCATCATCAGGTCGGCAAGCTCGTCCACAATCACAACGATCGTCGGCATTTTCTTAAGTTTCTCATCATCTACTGATCCGGAAGCAAGTGCCTGTTCTACTTTGTCATTATATCCCTGTATATTTCTGACTCCACATTCTGCAAACATCTGATATCTTCTGGTCATTTCCTCTACCGCCCAGTTCAGTGCACCGGATGCCTTCTTCGGATCGGTTACAACCGGGATCAGCAGATGTGGAATGCCATTATAACAGGCAAGCTCTACCATCTTCGGATCGATCATGATCAGTTTTACTTCTTCCGGTTTTGCCTTATATAAGATACTCATTATCAGCGTATTGATACAGACCGATTTACCGGAGCCTGTGGCGCCGGCGATCAGCAGATGCGGCATCTTGGCTATATCCGTAACAATAACCTGTCCACTGATATCTTTACCGACTGCAAATGCGATGTTGGATTTGGAATTCTTGAAATTATCCGATTCCACCAGTTCGCGAAATGCAACAATTGAATTTTCTTTGTTTGGTACTTCGATTCCGATCGCTGCCTTGCCGGGGATCGGAGCTTCGATACGAATATCCGCGGCTGCAAGATTTAACTTGATATCATCGGCAAGACCAAGGATCTTACTGACCTTAACGCCCTGCTCCGGTTGCATTTCAAACCGGGTAACCGCCGGTCCGCAGCTATAATTTGTGATCGTAACATTAACACCAAAGTTTTCCAATGTATTCTTCAACTTGATCGCTGTAGAACGTACCTGTGCATCCCGGTTCGCATTGTGATTCTTCGGCGGCTGTGCCAGAAGATTGGATCCCGGAAATTTATACTTTGCTCCCTCTTTATAGTTCTTCTGTCCGGGCTTGTCTGCCGCCGGTGCATGCTTCTTCACCGTCTGAGAGTTCTCTGTCTTTCCTGTCACACTGGAAAACGCAGAATCCATATCCGGATCATAATCATCCGGTATCACACTGACAACCTCCGGATGCTCATTTCCATTGATCGCACCGGAAAGAACATCTTCTTCATCCTCAAATTCTGCATCAAAGATGTCTTTTGTCTGCTGAACAGGAATCTCCTGTGTATCACCCATAGGAACTGCCGACGAAACACCGGCTGCCGTTTCTACAGGAGCAGGTTCTGATTTTCTCCTGCTCTTTGTAACCGACGTTTTCTTCGCAAACGATACCGGTATCTGTTCTTCTCTTTCATCATGAAGTACAATCTTCTCTACATCATTATTAAATGTAAGAAAATCGTCATCCGGTACATTTATTTCATGAATCTCATCCTCATTCTCAAAGAAGTCCTTCGCTTTGCCCTTTTGCTTTTCACCGCTTTCATAGACCTTCAGGTTCTCAAGCCTTACCTGGCTGTTTCCGGACTTTCCGGACTTTTTCTTATTCTTTTTAACCGGTCTGCACTCCTGCTCCGGTTCCTCATATTCTTCTTCCCTGTAAAAGCTGTTGATCAGATCCTTAAATGTATCGATCACTGAGATTCCCGTGATCAGGACAAACATAACAAGCGCACCAAGGATCATTACCAGTGTTACGCCCACGATACCGATCGTATTTCTGAAAATAAAGAACAAACCGCCACAGATAATTCCACCGCCCATATGCTCCTTATATCCATCCAGATATAACTGTTTTACAGATAAATAATCGGTTGTGAAGATCATCTGGCTGATCATCGATATGATCATCAGAACCACACCGATATAGATTACTTCATTTCTAACCTTTTTATTACCAAGATTGGAAATAATAAATGCCGATGATATAAAAAGATATACCGGAAATATGTATTCGGCAAATCCGATCACACCAAACAGGAAACCGGATATTGCATCGCCGACCTTTCCACATTTGCCAAAGTTAGCGATCATCAAGAATATGGAAAAAGCAAGAATGACTAACAGGATTACTTCCAGACGTACTTCCCTGTTATCTTCTTCTATCTGTTGTTCCATCTGTTTTTTTGATGTATTTGGGTTCGATACTGTATTTGACCTTTTAGCTGTACTATTTTTTTTCCCCGTACCATTTTTCCCGGTTCCACCGGTGGCTCTGGTCGTTCCGTTCTGTTTTGCCGTCCCGTTTTTCTTTCTGGTTTCAGCCATTTTCTTCTCCCACTTACTTACTTAAATTAACGTACAAAATAATAAATGACAGATATCACACCTGCGCATAAACAATAAATGGAATATCCCTTGAATTTATTGTTCTTTACTGATTTCAGCATCACTTTGATACAAAGAAAGCCTACAACGCCCGCAACGATCATACCGATCACATAATTCAGGATCTCTGATCCGGTAAGACTTGCACCTGCCAGATCCGGGATCTGAAGAATACATGCTCCAAGAATTGTCGGAATCGACATGATGAATGAATATTTTACTGCAAATTCTCTGTTGAATCCACATGCAAGACCTGCTGTGATCGTAGAGCCCGATCTGGAAATACCGGGAAGAGTTGCAATACCCTGAGCCAGACCGATAAATAACGAATTCTTATATGTAGCCTCTGCCGGTCCTTTATTGCCCTTCTGAACACGATCAGCAATAAATAAAATCACAGATGTGATACAGAGACAAAATCCCGGAACTAATAAAGTATTTCCGGCATTTTCAATCTTACTCTCAAACGGAAGTGCGATCACCATAGTTACAAGTGTTGATAAAATAACAAGCATTACGAATTTACGGTATTCCGTTTCAATGATCTTACGATATGGTTTCTTCTCCTTGGAAAACAGATTTGCAAAAAATCTCCCTACATTGCAGCAGGCAAGACCGATAATCGTAAATCCTTCTACGATCAGTTCAACAATATCCTTCCAATACACAATAAAGATGGCAACCAGTGTGCCAAAATGAAGCAGGATATCAAACATGATGCCTGTATCTGTATTTACATGAAACATGTTCTTAAAGATTGCGAGATGTCCTGAACTGCTGACGGGAAGGAACTCGGTTGCTCCCTGAATGATTCCCATAATGATTGATTCTAATAGTGACATAATTGCTCCAATCCGCTGTATAACCAGCACTGTTTTATTGTTTTCTCTATCTATACCGTTTTTCTATGTACCGGCCAATAGCCGTAAAAAAAACGAACCATCAGCCTATTTTACTATCATTCCATCAATTTATCAAGTCATAGAGTTTGTTTAATGCAGCCGATATTCCTCCGATCCTGTCAATAATGCCGCATTCGACCGCTTCTTTTCCAACAAGAACCGAACCGATATCTTTGGATAATTCCTGTGTATTGAACATGATCGATCTTAATGAATCTTCACCGATCTTGGAATGACAAGACGTAAACTGTATGATTCGGTCCTGCATCCGTTCGATATATTCGTAATTTTGTCTCACACCTAGCACGGTATCGGATACTCTGAGAGGATGCACAACCATCGTTGCTGTCGGTACGATAAATGATACATTACCTGATACCGCAAGCGGCACACCGATCGAATGACTCCCTCCAAGCACCAGTGTAACAACCGGTTTGCTGATTGATGCCAGCATCTCTGCTATTGCAAGGCCTGCTTCTACATCCCCGCCTACTGTATTTAATAATACGAGTACACCTTTGATGCTTTCGTCATCCTGAACAACCGCAAGCTCCGGCAATATATGCTCATATTTTGTAGTCTTGGTATCGGACGGCAGACTGACATGTCCCTCAATCTCCCCAATGATATCAAGTAACAATATATTATATTTTTCTTTGTTTCCATTTATGATGATCTGACCATTTTCTACAATGAGGTCCTGTCTTTTTAATTCCTGATCCATGTAAACGACTTCCTTTCTTATAGTCAGAAATGTTCCGCCTGTATAAATCGAATATCATTTTTGCTTTTCCATTCAACCATAACTTTTTTGCAAAAAAATAACAGGCAGGAAGATTTTTTCATTTCTTCCTGCCTATTGTTTGATACTTTATATGAAATTATTCATAAATTACATAACGAGTGTAATCTCATTTACATCATCCAGTTCATCAAACCGAATGTAGTTATCTTCCATTACCTTTCCATTTACAGTCATGCTCTGGCAGCCACTTTCATGTCCGTCCGGATTTGTAACATGAATATTTAACTTCTTGCCACGATAGTTCTTTGTGATATTGAACTCTTTCCAGTCAGATGGTACTGCAGGTGCGATCTTAATTCCGTAGAAATCAGGACGCATACCCATGATACCCTCAACACATCCAACCATACAGGTAGATGCTGTTCCTGTCAGCCAGTGAACATGGGAACGGCCTTCATAAGGACTTCCAACTGACTCCGTGAACTGACCATGGCAGTAAGGCTCTAACTTACGAACCTCGGCCTTATCATTCATAGATGCCGGTGAACTCTCGTCAAAGTATTCAAATGCACGATTACCATGTCCCATCAATGCTTCAGCAAGGATGATCCAGCCCTGTGGCTGTGAGAAGATACCTGCATTCTCCTTTGTTCCTGCATTGAACAGAAGCATTAACGCTCCGTCAAACGCATGTTTCTTATATGGTGGGAACATCAGTCTGACACCATATGGTGTATTTAATTCTCTGTGAACAGATTCCAATGCAAGCTCGCTCTGTTCTCTGGTAGCAAGACCGCTGATAACTGCCCATGACTGAGGGTTCAGCCACATACTTGCTTCAGGATCATTCTTGGAACCGATCACCATACCACCCTCTTTATATCCACGGATATAACGGTCATCTTCCCAGCATTTCTCCTGAATTGTGTTACCCATCTTATACTGGATCTCATTGATATAGTCAATATAATCTGCATCGTCTTTTAACTCTGCAAAATACTTAATTACAGTCATTGCATAATAAAGCTGCATTGCTACAAATGTAGATTCTCCACGCTTGCCAAGTCTTAAGCAGTCGTTCCAGTCCGCATGAAGTCCTGCAGGCATTCCATTATCACCCAGACGGTTCATAGAGAAGTCGATTGCTCTCTTCAAATGCTCGTATACAGTTCCTTCATCCTTATTTGCAAATGGGATAACCTCATCTATAAAGCCGATATTACCTGACTCTGCGATATATTTGTAAATGGTCGGGAATAACCATAATGCATCATCTGCACGATATGCAGGATGTCCGGTCTCTTTTACATAAGATGGATCATCCGGTGTATCCTCATGACCAGGGTTGTGTGTATACTTAACCAGCGGAAGTCCGCCACCATTATCTACCTGAGCGGATAACATGAAACGAATCTTTTCCAGCGCCATTTCCGGTGCAAGATGGATGATACCCTGAATATCCTGTACGGTATCTCTGTAGCCATAACCGTTTCTCAGGCCACAGTATGTAAAGGATGCAGCTCTTGACCAGATAAAGGTCATAAAGCACTGATAAGAATTCCATGTATTGATCATGTTGTTAAATGACTCGCTCGGTGTCTTAACCTGGAAGTTATCTAACTTGCCATGCCAGTAATCGATCAGCTCCTGAAGCTCTGCAGCACAGGTCTTCTCATCTTCATAGGCTTTCATGATCTCATTTGCTGTAGCTTCATCCTTCATGCCAAGAATAAATGAAAATGTCTTTGATTCGCCCGGCTCAAGTGTGATCTTTGTCTGAAGTGCACCAC
>OKRZ01002628.1_pt1 | contig 12906 bp, 25 predicted proteins | sample 1601141 | NCBI WGS metagenome assembly OKRZ01 (sample SAMEA3541524, study PRJEB24748) | human gut metagenome | biome: human gut; feature: human-associated habitat; material: faeces | place: China | collected 2012
GGCAGGAGAATGTGATGATGCACGTTCGTCATGTGCTTGGTTTCGAGCACGGCGATGTATTTCAGGCGCTTTCCTGCTTTGGCATAAGCCTTGCGTATCTCTCGCAGAAATGCCGCCCTATCCCGCTCGGCCTGTTCCAGCGTGACATGCTTGCACCAGTAGTGCAGCACCAGATGGAAGTCGCCGTAATGGTAGTTACAGTTGATGAGCCAGCGCAGATGCTCCTCGGCCACGCGCTCGTTGATGCGCTCCTGACGCTTGGAGGTCTCCTTCTCGGATGATCGCTTGCGCGGCTTGACTTCCTTGCTGTGCACACGGGACGAATACATTTTGCGGTGCTCGACCGTTTCCCCGCACACGACAGTGCGATGTACATACGGCATGATTGCCTCCCTGTCTGTCTCCGGTCGAGTTAGTAATTGGTCTTACCGAAGCTGAAAACGCCTTGCGGCGTCAGCGTTTTTCGGCTTGCAGGGCGGGCAACTGTATGCTATAATATATATAGTGTAGCGCGCCCTGTGCGCTATTGGGTTTTCACCGCCTGCGGGTTTGACGATCTTCGCAGGCGGTGTCTTTTTATGTCTCCGGCGGCGCCCACATGACGCGCGCCCCGTGGACGACTTCCTGCCATGGGACGCCCCACAGCTCCGCCGCACACTGGATTGCCGCGAACGGCGATGCGCACGGTACGACCACGGCCTTGCGCCCCGGGAGCGCCACCCGCGCGCGGCCATGCGCTGCCCAGCGGTCATTCCGGCGTCGCATGGCCAGCTCTGCCGGTGACATATATACGACCTCCGGACGTCTCATGCGACGCCGAGCGCAGCGAAGAGGATGTGAAACAGCCACCCCGCCAGCGCGATGCCGGCGATAAAGGACGCGCAGACGATGCCGTCTTCGGCACCCCAGATGATGTAGCGGCGCACCTTCGCCTTGGCGCGCGGATCTCCGAACACCTTCATTCGTCGTCACCGCCTTCTGCCGTGCGGTACAGCATCTGCATGTTGTTCGCGCAGATATTGCACACCGGCGTGCCGTGGATGTAGCGGATGCCGTTCACGCTGCCGCAGAACGCGCAACCAGGCGCATACTTGCGCAGGATGATGCCCTTCCCATCCGTGTAGATCTCGACGGGGTCTTTCTCGTTGATTCCGAGCGTCCGCCGCAGCTCCCTCGGGATCACGATACGGCCGAGGTCATCGACCCTCCTGATGATTCCTGTTGCTTTCATTGGTTTCTCCTTTCTCATTACTGATATTTGATCGCTGCACGCAGGGTGTCGATGGGGATATCCAACCCCCGCCCGAGCGCGAGCAGGTCGTTAATGGTCATGCCGCCAATGTTCTGCAGCCTGTTCGCCGCCGTCTGGCGGCAGCAGCCGATCAGGGTCTCCGGCTTGACGCCCTGCACCCGGATCTGACCATAGAGCAGCGTCTGCAGTTGGTCATAGCGGCTGGTGCGCTTCCTCAGTTTTGGCATATGTACCTCTCTCCTTTAAAAAAATGTGCTGATATTGAAAACTTTGGGTTGCTTTGATATACTACAAATGGCAAACGTGGAAATTTTACGTGCAAAGGGATGCGTAGCTCATGATTCTTTACCACATGGATCGCTCCGGCTGCTTTCCGACAAGCGGCGAGCTTTCGCTGCACCCGCTGTCGGATTTGCCGCACGACATAGCTGCCTCACGCTTCTTTTTAGATTTCCAAGACGGCGTGTCAAAGCATTGCCTGAACTACTTCACAAATAGTGCCTCCATGCTAATTGCCATACAGTCCATGCCGCTCGGCCAGCTCTTCGTCGCCGCCGATTCACTCGCCGCCGCGAACAGAAGGATCTCTTCGCAGTTGATTGAACTCACAGTGGAACTCGTCCGCCGACAGCTTTTTCCGCATTACCCTTCTCGCCTCATTTCGCTTTTTGCAGTTGAACAGATTTCCGATTTCAAAAAATGGGGCTTGGAACGCGCTGAACAAGCAAGGGTGTTCCAGATCTCCGCACCTGACAATCTAAAGAGATTTGATGCCAGGCACCTGCGCGGCGGTATCACGTTCACAACAGATGAAACAGGCACTTATTGCGGCTGCCTCTTAACCGCGATGTACGACCAGGCAATCAAATATTGGTCTTGTGAGCCGTCTGCAGATCCTCTTTGGGAGTATCTCGTGCCGCTTCCCGCTCAGCTCCATCAGGTTCTTCTTTGTGACAAGACGTCGCTTGCATCCATTGATGGAATACGAAATGCGTCTCTATCACTGCCACAAAATCAAGCGGAATGTTCAGATCCTTGAAGATTACGAGGTCATCGACGGTGTTCGTACCCTAGTGCGGTGCTCATGTCCAGTTCACATGGGCACGGCATCGACCGACCGTCACTGCAATGGCATAAATGAGTTTGACTTTCCGTGTGGCTATGCTGACTGGCAGCAAACGAAATAACATCCTCCATCATTCCGTCCGTCATTTCACATGGCGGCGTGTAGCAGAAAAGGCGCAGGCAGCACTTTGCGCAGTCCGCCTTTTCTTTTTGGCAGTGCGCCCGCAGCGTCCTGTGAAGCTCCATAGAATCCATGTCCTCACCTCCAATTAACACATTTTCTTGTTTCCTCTTCATGCGAGTGATAGAATCATTCTTAAACTGAATCAAGGAGAGGAAAAATCATGGATCACACACTTACCAGAGACGCTAAAAAGGCTCTCGCCACGATCTACAAAGCTTATAAATCGAGGCGCGCAAACGGAGAAGCAAAATCCTCCGCAGTTTATTTCGATACTGAATCGCACGATGCCGCCGCCATCGATGCAGTCGTCTCCGACAGCTTGGCAGAGCTGTCAAACGCGAAATATGTAAAAACGGACATCTGCGGCAATTACACGCTTACCGATTCCGGCATCATATTCATGGAGAATTTGTCCGTCGACACCATAAAGGAATGGTTATCATTCTCCGCCCAGTTCATCCCCTGACAATCCGGTGCAAAAGCGCTCGAAGTCCGCTTCATTTCCGGCGCGGAACCGCTCCACATCAATGCCGGTAATGCTCAGCTCCGCTACACCTTCCTTCACGTCGAGGCGGATGCCGTCAACGCCGACGCCGATCATAACGCCGTCGAGCAGTACCGCGCTCTGCCTTCCATCGCTTGCGATCATCATTTTCGCCACCCGGTGCATGTCCTCACCTCCAATCGAATGGATTGCGCGCGCCTTATGACGCGCGCTTGCTGTGCTCCAGCGCCATCGCCAGCCCCTCCGTAAAGGCGCACAGCTGCGCCTTCTGCATTTCATCCATGTTCTGCATCACGGCCGCCAGCCGCTTGATGGTTTCCTGCTCGTTCTTCGTCAGCATGGGATCACTTCCTTTCCGTTGCGGGATTCGTCATTTTGTGGTAATGTTGTGGTGAAAATCGCGTGAAGGAGGTGAGCAAATGAACCAGCCATACACGCGTGTTTCCTGCCCGCGGGATCTCGGCAGAAAGCATATGTTTTTCTTCAATGTCAGCGAGGACGGCACGCCAATGCCGAACTACTGCGATGATGCAGACGGTTCCGACGTCTGCCACCGCTGCGCCGTCACGGCGCTGAAACAGTTGATTGCGGAAACGGAGGCGCGGCTCAACGACCCGCTTTATCGATGATGTACGGCACTCCAGCACGCTCGCACACGCGCTCGAACGCGCGCCGCGTCTCCTTCGTGGCATTTGCCGCGGAAAGATAGCCCAAGACTTCTGTCGCGTCCTTTACCGCCTCGCCCGCCTCTGCCATCGGCAGCGGCCGGGGCGGCTCTGCCGTCGGTGCGTGGCGCAGCGCCCGGCGCACCTCGCCGGGGATCTTCATGATCTCCGTTTTGTTCACCTCCTCAACAGCGAAAGGAGCCGTTGGCTTGTTATCTTCTGGTGTTTGTGTTATTTTATTGGCATCTCTTGTAGAAAGGTGGTGAGTTGTATGCGATCGATACCCGAGCCAGAGAGTGCTTGCGCGTTTCCCTGCCAGAAGTGCGGCGCGCTCATGTACATTCCAGTTACTTTCTCCGGCGATGCGTTCCGCTGCGATGCTTGCGGAGCCATGAACCCGATGCGTGAAGATTGGATTGCTCAGCTTCGGGCCATGGCCTCGCTCGCGGGCAAGGTTACGCTTTAGTCCGCCCATCCACTCTTGTTGATGTCCTCCGTTATCTGCTGAATCTCCCGCAGGTGGCGGAGGACAATTCTTGCGTGCCGTTCTGCGCGAAACACGCAGAAGCAGCGGCGCAGAAAGTCTTTGGACTTGCTTGACTCGATCCATACGTCCGCGCCGAGATAGTGGAAATGGACGCACGGGATGCCGATTTGCCCGTCCTTGTAAAAGACTTTGGTTTTCTCGTTTCGCTTCATCAGGTTCACCTCCTTTGCACTTTGTGAGTTTGCGGCTTCATGCTGCGGGACTTGTTTCTGTGAGCATTCTACTTCGCAAAAACAAGTTTGTCAATGTTTTTTTGTGTTTTTGCGAATTTTTTTGTTTCTGTGAAAGCGTTCTGTTGACATTGAGAAGATTGCGGATTATAATTTGCATTGCAGAAAGGCGGTGAAACAATGAACACCCGTATCAAGAAGCTGCGCAGGGAGCTTGACATGACGCAGGAGAAGTTCGGCGCCGAAATTGGCGTGAAGGGAAATACGGTCGCGCAATGGGAATCCGGAAGAAATGACCCGCCAGATTCCTCTATCGTCTCCATTTGCCGAGAGTTCAACGTCAGCGAGCACTGGCTGCGCACCGGCGAGGGCGAGATGTTCGTGCAGATCGCGCGCGACAAGGAGATCATGCGCTTTGTCGGCGACGTCATGCAGGGCGAGGACGACAATTTCCGACGGCGGTTTCTGCTGGCGCTGTCGCGGCTGCCGAAAGAACGGTGGAAAGACATCGAGGACTTCGCGCAGCAGATCACCGCAGAAAACGCGAAAGAGGAGCAGGATTGATTTCCTGCTCCTCTTTCTTTGCCTGTTCACTTTGGTTACGTTGCTGCACGTAGAAATTCCAACGTCAGCACCATCGTCCGCGTGTCCGCGAGGATCAGCAGCCGCTCGATCTCGCGCCGTAAGTACGCCCTCCATTCTGTTTCCGTCATAGCTCTCCCTCCCACAAATTTTCCGCGGTCGTCCCCAGCACCCGCGCTATCCGAATGGCGAGGCGGACATTTGGTATGCTCTTGCCCCTCTCTATGTCGCACAGTGTGCTTGTCCCACACCCCACTTTTCCGGCCAGCCAGCGCAGGCTGACGCCCTTGTATTCTCTATACTCCCGTACACTGTTTTTCATCCTCGCCATAATCCTACCACATTTTTCGGCTGCGTGTTGAAAACGTTCGGTATTCCGAACGTTTTTTGCTAACTTATTGCAATACTGCCCGAAATATGCTATTTTTCAATTATCATCCGTGTGTCTATGTTGCCACATAACAGAAGGATGATACATAAACAGTTGAAGGAAGAACAGAAACGAGGGATTGATTGTGAAGAACAAGCAAAAGCTTGACGGGCTGCAGTGGATCGGAGTCATATGCTTTTCGTTGGCATTTCCGGTTTTCATGATAGGCGTTATAAACGGAACGGTCGGATTCGCTGTGGATGGTATACTTCTTGTCGGCAGCGGCGCTGCTCTTTTTTTGGTGTCTAAGCGAAGAAAAACAAAGATGTACTCAACGGTTCAAGATCTGATTGCAAGCGCACAATCCTCGGCTGAACTTGCGAACGAAGCCAATGATATCAATGACTTTTTGTCCTATTATGATTCTTTGCTTTCCGAAACAAAGCAATTGATCGCGTACGAAGGCCGCGTGCCGTTCAGTTTAAAACCGTCCGTTCAGTACGACATTTTCGTCAGTAATAAACAGTGGCACACGCGCGACGCAATAGAACGTCACTACAGCAACGCCAAGAAGCTTGCAAAAACGACATACCGTAACAGCCGCAGTCATATCGAAAGCCTGTGCCGCATCTTCGCGGGCGAAATAGAAGAAAACAAAGAAAAATTCGATGAGGAAACCATGACGTTCGCTGTGAAGCTGCGCGATCAGCTGTTTATGGATTGCGATGTTATAAACACATACGCGGCCGCTGACAGCACGGTTCGTTGCGAAGGTACGGTGCCGGGCGCCGACATTTCCGAAACCGACGGTATGGAAGGCCATGAATTTGAAAACTATTGCGCTGAGCTGCTGCGAAAAAACGGCTTTGTCAACGTGTCTGTGACGCCTGGTTCTGGAGACCAAGGTGTTGATGTGATTGCCGAAAAAGAAGGCGTGCGTTATGCCGCCCAGTGTAAATGCTATTCTTCCGCGCTGGGGAACACGCCAGTGCAGGAAGTGTGCGCCGGTAAAAGTATGTACAACTGCCATGTTGGTGTTGTGATGACAAATAATTATTTTACCGCCGGTGCAAAGCAACTGGCCGAAAAGAACGGCATCTTGCTGTGGGATCGCGATAAGCTACAGCAGATGATCGACAGCGCGATCAGCGAAGAAAGCACCGTATAAGGAGACGCGATATACCGCAGCCCCTTTTATTGTACAGCAAAGAAAGAATAGACATTTCGACCATAAAATGATAAAATTGTCGTAAACCGCCGGAAACGGCGAGAAAAACGAGAGGAAGAGTGTCTATGAAAAAAACATTCGCAAAAAGCCGCCTATTGTCCATCATCGCAACCATGCTTCTGGTCTTGTGCCTGACGGCGTGCGGCAGCCAGAACGGCGGCGACACAAAGACGCCTGAAGTCGCCACTCCCCCAGATCTGACGGGTGAATGGGTGCAGTCAAACTCGGACTCGAAGGAAAGCTACCAGGCGGCTACCATCAGCGGTGACACGATTGAAATCTACTGGGTCAACACGGACAGCGAGTCCAAGTCCCTATATTGGGCTGGAACATTCGTTGCTCCGGAAACGGCAGATGAACCCTATACATGGGAATCTGTAAACGACAAGGAGAAAACTGACTCCGCTCTGCTGGCGTCCGGCGATGATACCAAGACGTTCACATATGAAAAAGGTGAGATCAGCTACGAGGCATCGGCTCTCGGCACCACCAAAACCGTGCGCCTCGAAAAGGCGAAATAATCAAAACCGCCCGGGTGCTGTGCGCCCGGGCGGAATTGAAGGTATTTCGTTTTTGGGAGGGGACACGCATGCAGACAGAAATCTATAGCGTCATGTACCGCCTGGTCCACAAATACGGCTGGAATTGGGGCACCACGCGCGGCCTCATCAATCGCCGGTTCAGCACGAACTACACCGCCGATGAGCTGAAAGAGCTGTACAGGCGGCATTTCCTGACTAAAGGAGAATGAAGCGCCGTAAGTCAAGCATACGAACTTGGGTGTTTTCCCTAAGTTTCACTCAGTACCCGAAAGTTTCGTAAATTTTCTTACGCTTCGAGCCAGTTAACTCTTGACATTTGAGGAAAAAACATTTAACCTAAAGCCAAGAGTAATATTTACTCTGTTAAATAACTTTGCTAAATTGGCTCCTGGTAGTAAGCACCCCGCTCATATGGGGTAACGCTGAATCCTGGAGCCTTATTTTTTTATTGATTGGAGACATAGAGAAATGGATAAGACAGCTATTCTGGTCGATGGCGGATTTTATCGAAAGCGAGCGCGCTATCTATGGGGAGAAAGAACAGCAGAAGAACGAGCCCGAGAACTATCTTCCTATTGTAAGGCCCATCTTCGCAGAAAGAGCGACAAAGGCCAGAACTATGAGCCCAACTCACTCTACCGCGTATTCTACTATGACTGTGAACCTGCCGGGCGCAGGAGCGTATATCATCCGCTACGCAAGAAAAATGTTGACCTTGACAAATCCGATACCCAGGCATGGACCACCGCTTTCTTTGACCAACTTAAGCAGATGCGGAAATTTGCTCTCCGTTTAGGGCATCTCGCTGACCACATGAATTACAACCTCAAGCCAGAAGTCACGAAAGCCCTTCTTTCCGGGAAGAGAACTTTGGATTCTCTGACAGAGAATGATTTCGAATTTAATTCACAGCAAAAAGGTGTTGATATGAAGATCGGCGTCGATATTGCTTCCCTCGCTTATAAAAAGCAGGTCAACCAAATCATTCTTATTGCCGGAGATAGCGACTTTGTTCCGGCCGCAAAACTAGCGCGAAGAGAAGGCATTGATTTTGTTCTTGACCCCATGTGGAGCAATATCCGCGAGGATCTATTCGAACATATCGACGGAATCAACACACCGTGGAAATCGAATCACCCAGTTCCAAAACCACAAATTGAACTTGCAATAGCAGGCAAGTGAAAACACAAGGGCAAAGGAGGAACTGCCTTGAAAGTCCCTGAGCCGCGAAAATTGAAAAGTGGAACATGGTTTATCCAGATGCGGCTCGGTGGCGAGAGCATACCGGTCTCCGCCCCGACGCGGACGGAGTGCATCAAACAGGCGGAAAAAATCAAAGCCGACTACCGCAACGGGCAGCGCCTCCCCTGCAAGAGCACGCAAACGCTGGAGCAGTGTGTGACGGCGTACATCGACGCCAAGCGCGGCGTACTATCGCCGTCAACAATTCGGGAATACAAATCTATGTCCCGGAATCGGTTCACCGCGCAAATGAAAAGGCCAGTCCGCGAGATCACGAACTGGCAGACAATTGTGAGCGCAGAGGCAAAAAACGTGAAACCGAAGACGCTAAAAAATGCGTGGATGATGGTGGCGGCAGCGCTGAAATTCGGCGGGTACGACGTGCCCAAGGTAACGTTGCCGCAAGTGCCGCCGAACGAACGCCAATGGCTCGACCCAGAGCAAATCAGAGTATTCGTGGCGGACGTTGCAAACGAGCCGTTTGCCATTCCCGCGCTGCTGGCGCTGCACGGCCTCCGCCGCTCGGAGATCATGGCGGTTAACTGGTCGGACATAGACCTGACCGCAAAGACTATCCGCGTATCCGGTGCGGTCGTCATCGGCGAGGATCAGCAGCCGCAGCAAAAGGCATCCAACAAAAACCGATCTTCCACGCGCACAATCCCTATCATGATACCGGAGCTGCTGGCCGCGCTGGAGGCCGTCGAGGACAAGTCCGGGCCGGTCGTGCGCTGTAACCCGAACACGATTTACCACCAGATCAACCGCGTGTGCGCGCGCAATGGGCTGCCGCAGGTCGGAACGCACGGGCTTCGGCACAGCTTCGCGTCGCTGGGGTATCACCTCGGCGTGCCGGAGCTGGAAATGATGCAGCTTGGCGGATGGGCAGACAACCAGACCATGATACGCATTTATACGCACATCGCAAACGCTGACCGGGTCAAGGCAGAAAACGCTATGGCCGGATTTTTTGCGCAAAATGCTAATGAAAATGCTAACTACAAGCAAAAAACGTAGTGTTTTCAATGGTTTTGCGATTCTTTTCAGCGGGTTCGATTCCCGTATCCCGCTCCAGTAGCCGCTGCGGAGGGATATCTGCGGCGGCATTTTTTGCCACGACCTTGAAAAAGCCTGACGCAATCTGCGTCAGGCTTTTCGTTTATCCCGCAGCAGCCCGCCGTGCACGGTGCGCATCCAGCTTGGAAAACACCAAGCAGACCAGCCCCATATAGACAAAGAGAATGGCAAGCGCCGGAAGCTCATACAAAAACGGCACCGGTATCCACTTCCAGAGCAGGTTCAGGATACTGACGTCTATGTCCTGCCCGAACGCGAAGAAATAATTTGCCTGCGGACAAACGGTGTGCCGCAGCAGCAGGTCCACAAGGAATGCCGCAAATGCAGTCGTCAAAAGCGCCCCTGTGACGCCCGGCAGATCCTTCAGCCGAGGCCGGTAAAAGCCCAGTGTTGTCAGGCTGAACCCGCAGATCAGGATCAGCATGTGCGTGATATAATATCCCAGCATCCGCGGCAGCCACAGCGAATAGCCGGAAAATGCCGCCTCAGGAAACACAAGCGCCATGAGCGCACCGAGCGGCGCGACGAAAAACGCGAAGCCGAGCAGCGAACGCCGCTGCGTGAGGATGCCGATCGGGATGAGGAACATATTGATGTTGCAAAGCTGCAGCGGCAGCTCGCTGAACCAGTTGAACCGGTCGAGCCCCGACGCCTGCAAAAACTGCACATCCCGGGACAAAAAGCCTTTATAGACGAAAAATCCGATGATGTTCACTGCACACAGCGCGATAAGCACGGCGGCACGGCAGCGCTCCGACCGGCCGCGCAGCAGAGCCCACAGCAGCACGACCGCTCCGGCGGCAAACGCAAGGAGCAGCAGATAGGCAGCGTTAAACGGTCGTATGATCATGGTGAGACCTCCTCTTGGAAAACAGATACGTTGTCAGCGAATGCGCGGCCACGGCAAGTGCGCAGCCGGCGATGAGATCCGCCGCAGAGTGCTGCTTGATGAGCAGCGTGGACAGGCAGATCAAAACTACCAGCGCAAAGGATGCCAGCCGCAGCGCCTTGTGCGCACGCAGCGGCGGCACGCGAAACGTCGCCAGATGCATGACCAGCGCCTCATAGCAGTGCAGGCTCGGAAACACGTTGACCGGCGCATCGTTGGCATAGATCAGGCGGCACAGCGCACGAGCCAAGCCGGGCCCCGCTGCGCTCGGGCGAAAATCCACACACGTCGGATAAAGCACAAACACGGCCGCACAGACAAACGCACCCGAAAACAGCGCCGCCACCTGCCGGTAAAACACATCTTTGGCCCGAAAGCATGCCCAGAGCATACAGCCCGGCACATAGAAATACCACAGGATATAAAACACGATAAAGCCCGGCCAAAACGGAAGCCAGTCATCGAGCGGCAAATGCACGACATGATACCGCAGCCCGAGGTGCTGCGACACGAAATAAAAAGCCGACAGCGCACCGAAGAGCAGAAACCAGAGCGCGTGCCTGTATTTTTGAAACAACGACTGCATCGTCCGCCCTCCTTTGCGTGGGGCAGTATAACACACCACGGCATCTTTGTGCGGGGATTCGGCCATGTTTCATATCTTAATTCGACAAAGTGCGCAAAAATACACGACAAAAGGCCCGGAGCCGATGGCTCCGGGCCTTTGCATAGAAACGTATTTACAGCAGCAGGATGCCGGCCTGCTCACAGGCGGCGGTCGTCTCGTCGTCCCAGACGGACGCCTGCACCTCACCGATATGTGCCTTGCCGAGCAGCAGCATGGACAGGCGCGACTGGCCAATGCCGCCGCCGATCGTCGGCGGCAGCTGCCCTGCCAGCAGCATCTTGTGATAGGTCCGCTCGCGGCGGTCGTCACAGCCGGCAATGGTCAGCTGACGATCCAGACTCTCGGGATCGACACGGATGCCCATGGACGAGAGCTCAAACGCGCAGTCGAGCAGCTCGTTCCAGAACAGGATGTCGCCGTTCATCGTCCAGTCGTCATAGTCCGGCGAGCGGCCGTCGTGCGGCTTGCCGGAGCGCAGCGCGCCGCCGATGCCGATAATGAACGTCGTATGGTGCTCGCGCACGAAGGTGTGCTCGCGTTCCTTCGGCGTCAGGTCCGGATAACGATCTTCCAACTCCTGCGCAGTGACAAACGTCACCTGACGCTCCAGCTCCGGCAGCACCTGAAGCTGCGGATAGATCGCGCGCATGGTGCGCTGCGTGTCGCAGACGGCGGCGACAATATCCATAACCGTAGACTTGAGATAGTCCAGATTCCGGTCGCTGCTCTCAATGATTTTTTCCCAGTCCCACTGATCGACGTAGACCGAGTGCAGATTATCGAGCACATCCTCGTCGCGGCGGATGGCGTTCATGTCGGTATAAAGGCCCTTGCCGGGATAGAAATCATAGCGGTGGAGCGCCATGCGCTTCCACTTGGCGAGCGACTGGACGACCTGCGCCTCCTTGCCAGCCTGGGGAATATCGAACAAAACCGGGCGCTCGTAGCCGTTGAGATTGTCGTTCAGGCCGCTGGCCTCTTCCAGAAACAGCGGCGCCGAAACGCGAAACAGATTCAGCTTCGCGGCGAGCTGATCCTCAAACAGACGTTTGAGCAGGCCGATGGCCTTCTGCGTGTCATAAACGCCGAGCAGGCTCTTATAGCCCTCGGGGATGTAGGTGTTCATGCTTTGTTTTCCTCGCTTTCTGTAAGCATACGCACGAGCGTCTGATAGACATCCTCCGCGTGTGCCTTAAAATAGTGCTCCATCGTGCGCGCCTGCGCCTCGTCGGCAGCCAGCAGCTGCATGGAAACGATCCGGCCGATCCCGTCCGAAAGCGAGAGATGCACATTGCACCCGCCCTCCGGCGTGTTCGTATGCTGCGCGACGATCATGGCGGCGCGGCGCATCTGCTCCGCGATCGGCTCCGTGACGCGGTCGGCCTTCATGCGCACGGAGTACGGCAGACTGCTGGCGACCTCCCTGACATTGCGGCTGCCCTTTTCCGTGATGCGGTACTTGCCGCCCTCTTCCGTGATGTGCGCCGTATCCACCAAATCCGCAAGACAGTCAGAGTAATCAAAATAGCCGATGCCGTTGTCGCAGAAAACGAGGTCGGACAACGTCTGCGCATCCACCGCCGCGGGTAAATGATTCAAAATGTAGAGGATGAGGATCTTAATGTCGAGTTTCTCGTGAATGAAACCGAGCCCTTCCATGGCGCACCTCCCATATGGGATAATAATATATTATAACGCGGAAAGCGTTTTGTGTAAAGCGCTTTCAAAAGGAATCACATCGAAAGCCGCCACGCATACACTGTTACTGAAGCGTGCTTCAATCTGATGCCAGGAGGTTATGAAATGGCAGACAAAGTGGTACCGGGACCGGTCGAGGGCAGCGCCGCCGTCCGGGAAGCGGTTTGTATCCATACGCGCAAGATCTTCGACTCCTGCCGCGACAAAGACTGCGTGGATGTCAGTTAGTTCTCTTTTTTTTTTTACTTTGAAGAGACAATAA
>OKRZ01002629.1_pt1 | contig 12894 bp, 10 predicted proteins | sample 1601141 | NCBI WGS metagenome assembly OKRZ01 (sample SAMEA3541524, study PRJEB24748) | human gut metagenome | biome: human gut; feature: human-associated habitat; material: faeces | place: China | collected 2012
GATTGAATATAACCTTGTAAATTCTATTCAATCTAATCGCCTCCTTTATGCTCGTGCTGAACTAACAAGGTTTGAAAAGAATAATCGATCGGATGAAGAACTGTATTATATGGAAAAAGGAATAGAAATATTGAAGAAAAATGGAATATCGGTTTTAGAAATAAATAACTGTACCGAATTGGATAAAAATGTAGATACTATCGTTGAACATATTGTAAAAGAGGTGAAAAGGAAATGAAAAAATGTATTCTTATTAATTCCCCTATATTTTGGGATGCTGCCGCAGAAGGAGAAAACTATCTTTCACCGCTTGGACTTGGATATATAGCTACATATGTAGAGAAGGCCGGGATTCAGGTTGAAATACTGGATGCTGTGAAACAAAGAAAGTCGGTAGAAGATATTGTTAAATATATAGAGGAGAAACAGCCGGATTATGTCGGAATAAATATTTTTACCCAAAACTATAAATTGGTAAAGGATATTTGCGAACAGACCAAGGTGAAATGTGAGTGGTTTATTGGTGGACCGGTAGTGGGCAGCATTTATGAGGAAATTGTAAAATGGAATCTTAAGAACAGAATGAATATTATTATAGGTGATGGCGAATATATTATTCCAACAATTATTTTAGATAACAAAAAGGTAGAACCAATTAAAAAAAATGAAAATATAAAAGTTTTTAGAGTAGATGCAGAATCAGAATTTTTTCCAAGAGATATTTCAGATATTGTATTGAATAGAAAATTTTTCCACGATGAAATAATAAAAAATCATTATGGCGAAAGAGAAATAGCAATGGTAACATCGAGAGGATGCATTTACAACTGTGCTTTTTGCGGAGGGGCAAGAAGTGTGAACGGAGGGATTCCTGTCAGAATTAGATCAGAACAAAGCATTGTGAATGAAATCAACGATATATTAAAGATGTATCCGGAGGTGAAAAGTATCAGGGTTTTGGATGATTTATTTCTGAGTAATAAACAGCGTATTAAACAGGCAATACATGTATTTTCAAAATATCCGCAATTGAGATGGAGAGGAATGGCGCATGTGCTTTCTTTAAAGCCAAATTTAGATGATATAGAAAAACTGAAAGGGGCTAATTGCAGAGAACTATTTATGGGCATAGAATCCGGATCAGAATCTATGAGAAAAAAGATCAATAAAGTAGGAAGTACAGGAGATGTTATAGAAGTGGCTCAAAAAATTTTGCAGGAGGGTATTGACTTAAAAGGATATTTCATTTATGGTTTTCCACAAGAGACAGAATATGATTTCCAACAAACATACGAACTGGCAAGAAAAATTAGCAATATTTCACAGACAACAGAGGGCAATTTTAGGACGAGTGTTTTTCAATTCAGACCATATCATGGAACAAAGTTGTATAATGACATTGTGTCTGAGAATGTCCGCCAGCAGAGACGCCAGCGCCGCCGAAAAGCCGGCATCGTCGGCCGCATCACAGCGCAGGTCAAACTGCCCGGCAATGCGCGCGCGCACATCCGGCGCGGCGTTGGCGGTCAGATAGGCGGCGATCTGCGCGGGCAGCGCATCGTTGCTGCGCAGCGACGGGTGCTTGACGCCGTTGATCCACCGGCTGATGTACGACGGGTCATAGCCGAGCGCGTCGGCAAGGTTGCAGCGCTTGACACCGCACAGCCGTGTCAGCTCCTGAAGGGTGCGCCCGAACGTCATATCCTCGCCTCCTCGCGTGCGCATTTCTTGACTCAGTGACGAAAAAGTCACGCATCTTTCCCATCCAGTATACGCGCTGCGCGCCGTGCTGGCAAGTCCGGATGCAAAAAATCGCGCGGCTGCGTGATTTTTTCAATATGACCGCGCAAAAATATTTGGTCAAGTTGGGGCAATTTTTATGCACGAAAAGCAATCTGCATCCAGCGGATGCACTGTGCAGGGCGAAAAATGTGTGATAAGATATTGACGATCTCCGGAGGCGTTTCCCGAGTCAGTGCCGCGCGGCGCCGGCTGCCTGCCGGAACGGACAACGAATCAACCCAAGCATGACAGCTTCAAAGGAGGGACTGCACTTGACCATCGATGCCGATCGCAAGATCAAAGAGCTGGCACGCGCGATCATCGCCGACGCGGGCCTGCCCTACACACCGGAGCAGCTCGCGGAGATCCCCGCGATCCTCGCGGCCAAGAACCGCTATTTCTGGTGCATTGACAACCAGGAGTTCGACCTCATGCCGGACGTGTTCACGGAGACGGGCTTCCGCACTTTCTGGAGCGGCCGCCCCGGCTTCCGCGACCGTGACGCGCAGGTGGCCCAGAACCGCAGCACCTGCGGCGACGACATGGTGCCGATGCACTTCGGCTACAACCAGATCGTGCACTTCACCGGAGCGCGCAGCGCGCAGCTGCTGACCAAAATGCATGACTACCACACCTACAAGGACAACGGCCAGACCTACTCCGGCTACGGCCTGTATGTGGACGACCTGGTCAAATGTGACGACGATCGCTGGCGCATCCAGACGCTGCGCCTGACCTACCGTCTGCTCGACGGCAAACTGAGGAGGACAAAATAATGGATAGACTCAAAGGAAAAGTGGCCATCATCACGGGCGCTGCCGGCGGCATCTGCCACAAGGCGTCCGAGCTCTTCTGTCAGGAGGGCGCGAAGGTCGTCATGGTCGATATCGACCCGCAGGTCGAGCAGTTCAGCGCCGAGATCAACGCCAACGGCGGCGAGAGCATCGCGGTCGTGGCCGACGTGGCGCAGCGCGACACCTGGGTGCAGCTCAAGAAGCTGGCCGACGCAAAGTACGGCCGCATCGACACGGTCGTCAACGGCGCGGCGGCGTTCTCGCCCCCGACGCACGACTGGGCGCACATCACGTCCGAGATGATCGAGGACGTCATGCGCGTGAACATCGACTCCATGCTCTATTCTTACCAGACGGTGCTGCGCTACATGATGAAAAAGAAGATCCGCGGCAGCTTCCTGAACTTCTCGTCCTCGACGGCGCTGGCCTACAACGGCTCGGCCGTGCAGGGCTATCCGTTCTCGAAGGCGTGCATCAAGCTGGCCACGCAGAATATGGTCAACCAGGTCAGCAAAAAGTACGGCATCCGCTTCAACTGCCTCGCCCCGAACTACGTCTGGGTGCCCAAGCAGGAGAAGGTCTGGGATATGTACCGCGAGCACTTTGAGGCCACGACGCCGATGCCCTATGTCGGCATGCCGGAGGACGCGGCCTGGGCGGTCGTGTACCTGTGCTCGGACGAGGCCAAGTACATCAACGGCGTCTGCCTGCCGGTCGACGGCGGCTGGGCCGTGCAGAAGTGATCCAAGGAGTAAGATGTAATTATGCCTTCTATTCTGTCCCGGCCGATCCGAATCGGCCGCATGGAACTTAAAAACCGCATGGTCATGGCGCCGATGGGCGTCACGGTCGGTAACCTGACCCCCGCCTCGGTGGCGTACTTTGCCGCACGCGCCGAGGGCGGCGCGGCCATGGTGTTCTGCAACATCCGCGCCTCGCTCGCGTTCGAGTCCGGCGAGCACTCCATCTACCTCAACGATGAGACCGAGCCGCTGTTCCGCGCCCTGGCCGAGCGCTGCCACGCCTGCGGCTGCAAGCTCGCCGCGCAGATCCAGCCCGGCGACGGGCGCATCGGCGGGCCGTCCGTGCGCTACAAAGTGCCCATCAGCGCGTCCGCCTGCCCGTGGATGCACGTGCCGCGTATGCGCTGCCACGCGCTGACGATCGATGAGATCCACGAGCTGGAGGAAGATTTCCGCCGCAGCGTGCAGATCGCGCTGCGCAGCGGGGCCGACTGTGTGGGCATCCACGCCTACGGCGGCTATCTGACCGACCAGTTTCTGACCCGTCGCTGGAACTCGCGCACCGACGCCTACGGCGGCAGTCTGGAAAACCGCGCGCGCTTTCTCACCGAGCTCATCGCCATCTGCAAGGAAGAGGGCGGTGCGGACTTCCCCGTCATCGTCAAGTTCACGCCGGACCACTACATGGACGGCGAGGGCTACCGCGCCATCGACGAGGGCATCGAGCTGGCAAAGCTGATCGTCGCCGCCGGAGCGGACGCACTGCACGTGGACGCCGGCTGTCATGAAAACTGGCCCAACGCCATGCCGCCCGCCGGCATGCAGCAGATGACGCTGCAGTCGCGCTCGGCCAAGATCATCCGCAGCGTGGTCGATGTGCCGGTCATGACGCACGGTCGCTTCGGCGACGTGGACAAGGCGGAGGCTGCCCTGCGCGACGGCGTGTGCGACATCGCGGTCATCGGCCGCGGCCTGCTCGCCGACCCCGACCTGCCGAACAAGGTGCTCGCCGGCCGGCCGGACACGATCCGCCCGTGCATCTCCTGCAACGAGGGCTGCATCGCCCGCGTCTACAACGGCGAGACGGCGACCTGCGCGCTCAACCCGCGCTGCGGCCACGAGGACGGCAGCATCGACATTCCGCCGGCTACCCACCCGAAAAAGATCCTCGTCGTCGGCGCCGGCCCTGCCGGCTGCATGGCGGCGCTCTATGCCAAACAGGCCGGCCATTCGGTCGAGATCTGGGAGGCGGGCGGCCACATCGGTGGCAACGCTCTGTGCGCCTGCAAGCCGTTTTTCAAGCGCGACATGCACCGCATGATCCGCTACTTCGAGCGCGAGCTGCTCGTGCACGATATCCCCGTGCGCTTTTACACCACGGCGACGCCGGAGCTCGCCGCGGCCTATGCGCCCGACCACATCCTCTGGGCGGCCGGCGGCCGGCCCATCGCGCCGAAGGCCATCCCGGGGCTCGACTGCCCGAAGGTGTACCTTGCGACCGAGGCCCTGTGCGACTGCTGTGATGTGGGCGAGCGCGTCGTCGTGATCGGCGGCGGACTCGTCGGCGTCGAGACGGCGCTGCAGATGGACATGTGGGGCAAGCACGTGACGTGCATCGACATGGCCAAGACCATCCCGTCGGAGCCGGGCTTCAAGATGAACGACATGCTCATGCGCGACTACATGGCGCGCTCGAACGTGGATTTCCGCCCCGCGACGAAGCTCGTGCGCATCGACGGCGATGCGTTCACGTGCAGCGTCACGGTCGAGCACGCGCACGAGCAGCAGCAGATCGCGTGCGATACGGTGCTGCTGGCGCTGGGCTTTGCCCCGACGGCGCAGGCCGCGGCCGCGTTTGAAGCCGTCGCCCCTGTGACGGTCCTCGGCGACGCGCAGCAGCCGCGCAAGATCCTCTTTGCCGTCGGCGACGCGCACGAGGCCGTACGCAAACTCTCGGACTGAGCCCGAGCGCACCTGCATCGTTTCACGCATCATGTTCCCGTTTCCACAGCGCAAGCGGCCCGCACCATCCGGTGCGGGCCGCTCTTGCTATTGCATTACCGCGTCTTACCGCGTCACTGCGTATCGTCTTTGCCGTAGTATTCGCGCAGGAACGTCAGGAACATTCGCGCCGACGTGCCGATGGTGTTCACGGACTTGACCGCCGCGCCGAGCCGCAGCGCGATGGGTTTCTCCAGCTGGAGCACCCGCACCTGCCCCTCGTACCCGACGAGGGAAAACGACGACAGCACCGACACGCCGAGGCCGCCGGCGACCATGGACAGGATCGACCCGTCGTCCGACGCCGTGACCTCCAGCCGCGGGGTGTCCGGCGGGAGAAACGGCTCGATGTACTGGTCCGGGCTCGAGAGAAACGGCTCGCGCAGCAGCCGCTCGAGCGGGATGGTCTCCCCCTCCCACGGGAAGTCCGGCGGCACGACGGCCACGAGCGGCGTGTCCGCCAGCGGCAGAAAGTCAAAGCCCTGCGCGCGCATCTCGTCCACGAGGGCGAGCTGGATCGTCCCGTTTGCGAGCGCGGCAGGCAGCTCATCACCGCGCACGAGCACGTCCATTTTAATCTCGGGGTGCAGCTCGCGGAAGGCGCGCAGCAGCTCCGGCAGACGCGCGCGGGCAATGCTCGCAAAGCAGCCGATGCGCAGCGTGCGCGTGCGCGGGTCATTCTGCTCGGCGGCCTCCTGCAGGAGCGTGTCGCACGCGCAGATCACATTTTGAATATAAGGCAGCAGCTGCTTGCCCGCGTCCGTCAGGCGGATGCCCTGACTGTCGCGCTCGAGCAGCGTACAGCCGACTTCAGCCTCCAGTTTGTTGACCAGGTGCGTCATGGCGGACTGCGTGTAGCCAAGCTGGGCCGCCGCCTTGCTGAAGCTGCCGCATTCCACCGCCGTAAGCAGTGCCCGCAGTTTTCCGTCGTCCATATGCTGCCTCCTTTTTATCATTCTTTTTCCATAATACCACGAATTTGTTCAACGCAACCAATAAAATTTTCTGACCCATGTCATTTGCTTTTTTCATATCCCCATGAACAACTCTCGTTTCTCATTTATCAAAAAGAATGATACCCTATATTCGGAAATCGAAAGCAGCCGTCCCGCTTCGGGCGGCAAAAGGAGAGAAACCATGAAAGAGACGAAAAATCGGGCGGCACGCGACATCATCGTTGTCGGTTTCGCCCTGTTTTCCATGTTCTTCGGCGCCGGGAACGTCATCTTCCCGCCATACCTGGGCATGGAATCCGGTCCGCAGTGGCTGGCCGGATTCAGCGCGTATTTTATCGCGGATATCGGGCTTGCGCTCGCCGCCATGTTCGCGCTGCTGCGTGTCGGCAGCAGCGAGGCTGTGCTCCAGCGCGTCGGCCGTGTGCCGTCGGAGATCCTCATGTGCGCGATCATTCTGTGCGTCGGCCCCATGGTCGCCATCCCGCGCACGTCGGCCAGCACGTTTGAAATGGCCATCGCCCCGAACCTGCCCGGCGTGTCCGCCGTGGTGTTCTCGGTGCTGTTTTTCGCGCTCATCCTCGCGCTGTGCATCCGCGAGTCCGCCGTGGTGGACATCGTGGGCAAGGTGCTCACGCCGCTGCTGCTCGCCGGTCTTGCGGCCATCATCATCAAAGGCATCGTCACGCCGCTCGGCACGATTGCGCCCGAGGCGAAGATCGACAGCGCCGTCGTCACTGGCGTCAAGGCCGGCTACCAGACCATGGACGCGCTCGCCGCGCTGCCGTTCGGCATTCTCGTGCTGCAGAGCGTGGTCGACAAGGGCTATACTGAGTCCGGCAAGAAATTCCGCATCATGAGCGGGTCGTCCATCCTCGCGTGCGTGCTGCTGCTGGCGGTCTATATGGGCCTTGCCTATCTCGGCGCCACCGTTTCCGCGCAGTATACCAGCGAGATCGGCCGCGCACAGCTCGTCATGGCCATCGTTGAGGCCCTCATGGGCAAGACCGGCATGATCATCTTCGGCATCGTCGTCGGCCTCGCGTGCGTCACGACGGCCGTAGCACTCACCAGCTCCGCCGCCGCGTATTTTGCCAAGCTCTGCCGCGGCAAGGTGCCGTACAAAGTGTTTGTCATCGTCATCTGCGTGTTCAGCGCCGTCGTGTCGAACCTCGGTCTCGACCGCATCGTGGCCATCGCCGCACCGGTGCTGGATGTCGTCTATCCGCCTACCCTCGTCCTCATTTTCATTTCGCTTGTCGTGCCGCGGCTGCCTGACCGCATCAGCCGAGGCGCGGTCATCGGCGCGCTGCTCATGAGCGTGCTGTGCACGCTCGACGGCTATGGTGTGCCGCTCACGTTCCTGCACAAGCTGCCGCTGTTTGAGCTGGGCTTCGCGTGGGTGCTGCCGTCGGTGCTCTTCGGCGCCATAGCTGCCGTGCTGCCGCACCGCAAGGAGAAAGCGGGCAAGGCTGAGCCCGCCTGCGCCGGCGCAAACGGCGAACAGGGATAACCGCTCCCTATGCAAAAACCCCCGGAACATCCGTTCCGGGGGGTTTTCGCTTTGGACGGTGCGCCCGCGCTGTCCGTCAGCCCGCCGCTTCCAGCAGCTTTTTGCTGACGCGCGCCTGCACGTCGATGTAGTACGCGGTCTCTGCGTCGTTCATGTCCGCGCTTTCCCACTGATTGAATTTCTCGCACGCATCCGCATACTTGCTCATGTAGCGTGCGTAATCCGCCATCAGCGTGGGATCGTTCGGATTCGCGTTGTATTTTTTCATGAACGCGACATATTCGTTCATAAAGGCCTCATAGCTGTCCATGGCTTCTTTGAAATCCTTGCGCATGCCGTTGACGAGCTTGCCATCGTTTTGCGCCGTTGCGGATGACGTGGAGGAATCCGGCGACGGCTCGGAAGTCGTGCTGCCCGAGCTCGAGTCCGGCGCGTCTATACGAATGCTCATGATCTGGTTGCCCTCATAATCGATCGAGACTTGCCACCCCGCGTCGTTATTGGCACGATAATAGTTGTCGCCCTTATTGTAGTCGACCGTAAAGCCCTTATCCCGGCAGGCGCTGACATAGGCATTGTAATCGTCTCTGCTCGTGCCGCCGATGTAAACGAAGAAATTGTCATCATACTCAAAAGAGAATTTGCCGGTCAGGGATTTGGGTGCGGGCAGCTGCCGGCCGGCCTCGCTGTCCGGCCAGGTGATGGGGCCCATCTCCATCGGCTTTTCCAGCCGGATGGACAATCCCTCCCTGTTTCCGTAATAGCTCAGCTCCAGCTTGTATCCCTCAGCGTTGTAAGCGCTGAACGACGAGGAATTGGACTCCGCATCCACCGTGAACCCAACCGTCTGACACGCCTGCACATAGTCCGCATACTGCTTGTCGGAGATCTTTTCGATATCGACCCACAGCTCATCGGCCGTGTTGGTATGGATCTGACCTTTCTTCGCAGGCGGCTGCGGGAGCTGCGCGCCCAGGACCATATCGTCCCAATCTATTTTTTCCGACTTGCTGCCTCCGGAGATCCTGCCGGCGATCGCGATCACGACCACGGCGACGATCACATAAAACCACCACTTCTTGTAAATCGGTTTCTTCGGTTTTTGAGATCTCGGGCGGTCTGCCGGGATCTCTGGCGACGGCTGCGGGCACGGCTCCGCCTTCGCGCCGCAGGCCGTGCAGAAATTGCCCTCAAATTCTGCACCGCAATGACTGCATTTCATGTTCCTGTTCTCCTTTCGGTTTATCTTTCTGTCCGCGCGGCATGGTGCCGCCGGCCTGCTCTTCCAAACAAACATTGGAAAACGGGGCGTTTCTCTCCTCCCTGCGCCCGGCGAATTTGGCTGTTTCCGGTCAATTTCGGAAAATCGCGGAAACTTCCAAACCGATAATAACACATTTGTGTTCAAATGACAACATATGTATTCATAATCTGCAGAATTTCTCTCTACACTGAAAGCAAAAACAGTGAAGGGAGCATGGACGATGCTGGATGCAAAAGTGGTTGGCAGCGTGCTGCAGCGGCTGCGGGAGGAACGCGGCCTGTCGCAGGAGATTGTGAGCGGTCTCGCCGGGATCGGCAGGACGCATTTGAGCGCCATTGAGCGCGGGGAACGCAAACCGACGCTGGAGACCTTTTACCGCATCGGCGAGGCGCTGCATATGCGGCCAAGCGCGGTGCTGGCGGATATCGAGGCGGAGCTGGAAAGAAACACATGAGCCCGGCGGCAAACGCCGGCACATCCTCTGCGCAGCGAAACGCGCAGGCAGCAGGCATGAAAAAACAGGAGAGCGGTCTGCTCTCCTGTTTTTTGATCTCTCTGTTTCCGCTGCGCCCGTACTTACCGTTCTTCTCGGAAATACGGCAGGCCGAGGCTTGCGGGGGGCTGATTTTCGCGCTTGGAGCGCACGCTCGTGATGATGAGCACGATGATCGTGACGACATAGGGGATCATCTTGTACAGTTCCTTGACGGCGAGGTTCGTGCCGCTCGGCAGGAAGATGTGCAGGATGTACAGGCCGCCGAAGAGGAACGACGCGAGCACGCCGATGTTTGGCTTCCAGACCGTGAAGATGACGAGCGCGATGGCGAGCCAGCCGCGGTCGCCGAAGGCGTCGTTGGACCAGACACCGCAGGCGTAGTCCATGACGTAGTACAATCCGCCGAGGCCGGCGATCATGCTGCCGACGCAGGTGGCGACATACTTATATTTCTTGACGTCGATGCCGGCGGCGTCGGCCGTCTGCGGATTTTCGCCGACGGAGCGCAGGTGCAGACCCACGCGCGTGTGCTTGAGCACGTAGGCCGCGATGAGCGCGATGGCCACGGCGAGGTAAGCGAGAAAGCCGTAGGACAGGAAGATCTGGCCGAACCAGCCGAGCTTATCGGCAAACGGCAGCGACTTGGAAAAGTAGCTGTTCGTGGCCGAGAGCGCGATGGACGGCACCTCGCTGCCGGTGAGCTTGATGAGCGAGCCGCCCATGAAGTTGCCGAAGCCAACGCCGAACGTCGTCATGGCAAGGCCGGTGACGTTCTGGTTGGCGCGCAGCGTGACGGTGAGAAAGCAGTACAGCAGTCCCATGAGCAGCGAGCCGAGCAGGCACGACAGCAGCGGGATCATGATGGCGAGAAAGCCGTTCATCCCGGCGGCTCCGCCGACGCCCTGCTCATACAGGAACGCACCGATGACGCCGCTGATGCCGCCGACATACATGATGCCCGCGATGCCGAGGTTCAGGTTGCCGGACTTTTCGGTGAGCGTTTCGCCGGTGCTGCCGAACAGCAGCGGGATACCCTGTACGATGGCGCGGGGGATAAAGGACACAAAATCAAACATGCTCCGCCGCCTCCTTCTTTGCCGGCTTGCGGAAGCTCAGCCGGTAGGTGATGAAAAACTCACAGCCAATGATGAAGAAAATGATGATGCCGCTGAGGATATCAGCGAACGACTGGTTGAGGCCGAACACGGTCGAGATCTCGCCCGCGCCGCGGTCGAGGAACACGAGCAGGAAGCTCGTGAAGATCATGCCGAGGGGGTTGAACTTGGCCAACCACGAGACCATGACGGCCGTGAAGCCCTGCCCGCCGGCGATGGTGGTCGTGATCGTGTGATCCGTGCCGGACACGAGCAGCACGCCCGCGATGCCGCACAGCGCGCCGGACAGCAGCATCGTGCGCACGATGACCTTGCCGACCTTGATGCCGACGTAGCGGGCGGTGCGCTCGCTCTCGCCGACGACGGAGATCTCATAGCCGTGCTTGCTGTAGTTGAGGTAGACATAGACGAGCACGGTCAGCACCGCGACGACGAGGATCGTCAGCAGGTACTTGTAGCCGCCGATCTGCGGCAGCCAGCCGGCCTCGGTGCTCTGGTTGATGATGCCGACCTTGCCCGAGCCCTTCGGCGACTCCCAGACGATGATGAAATAGGCCACGAGCTGCGTGGCAACGTAGTTCATCATGAGGGTGAAGAGCGTCTCGTTCGTGTTCCACTTGGCCTTGAAGATGGCGGGGATGACGGCCCAGACCGCGCCCGCAAGGATGCCGGCGATCACGATGAGCACGATGAGCAGGCCGTTGGGCAGCTTGTCACCGAGGCAGATCATGCACGCCGCGGCGGCGAGGCCGCCGGCGAGCACCTGGCCCTCGGCGCCGATGTTCCAGAAGCGCATCTTGAACGCGGGCGTCACGGCCAGCGAAATGCACAGCAGGATGGCGAGGTTCTGCCCCAGGATCCAGATCTTGCGCGGCGAGCCGAACGCGCCGCCGAACATGGTGCCGAACACCTTGATGGGGTTGAGGTGGGTGCACAGCGTCGTTATGAGCGCGCACAGCAGCAGCGCCAGCACGATGGCGACCGCGCGGATGCCCCAGGCCTGATACCAGGGCAGCATGTCGCGCTTGACGATGTGGAACAGCGGTTCCCGGACTTTGTTATGCATGGGCTTCGTTCCCTCCCAACTGCGTCATCATCATGCCAACGTCGCGCTTCGTGGCGCCGCGGCCGGGGACGATACCGCTGACCTTGCCGCCGCAGAGCACGAGGATGCGGTCGGCCAGCTCGAGCAGCACGTCGAGATCCTCGCCGACGTAGATCACGGCGACGCCGCGCTCCTTCTGCCGGTTGATGAGGTCATAGATCGTGTAGGATGCGTTGATGTCCAGGCCGCGCACGGCATAGGCCGTGAGCAGCACGGTGGGGGCGGAGGCGATCTCGCGGCCAACGAGCACCTTCTGCACGTTGCCGCCGCTCAGGCGGCGCACCGGCGTGGTCACGCCCGGAGTGTTGACGTCGAGTTCCTCGACGACGGTCTCGGCCAGCTTGCGCGGCGACTTGCGGTCGGTGAGGATGCCGCGGCCCTTGCGGAAGGAGCGGAGCATCATGTTGTCCGACAGGTCCATGTTGCCGACAAGGCCCATGCCGAGGCGGTCCTCCGGCACAAAGGACAGCGCCACGCCCATCTCGGCGATGCTCAGCGGATCTTTGCCGAGCAGCTCCTCGCGCGTGCCGTCGTCCTCGACGTAGCAGATGCTGCCGTTTTCGGTCGGCTGCAGGCCGGCGATGGCCTCGAGCAGCTCCTTCTGGCCGCAGCCGGAGATGCCCGCGATGCCGAGGATCTCGCCGGAGTTGGCGGTGAAGGACACGTCGTCGAGCTTGACGATGCCATCGATGCTGCGCACGGTGAGGTTTTTCACCTCAATGCGCGGCTTGGGGTCGACAGGGTCGGGCCGGGCAATATTGAGCGTCACGGCGTGGCCGACCATCATGTTCGTCATTTCCTGCGCATTGGTGTCCTTCGTGAGCATGTCACCCACGAACTGGCCGTGGCGCAGCACGGCCACGCGGTCGCTGAGCGTCTCGACCTCGTGCATCTTGTGCGTGATGATGACGATGGCCTTGCCGTCGTCGCGCATGCTGCGCAGGACGGCGAAGAGCTTGTCCGTCTCCTGCGGGGTGAGCACGGCGGTCGGCTCGTCGAGGATGAGGATGTCCGCACCGCGGTAGAGCGCCTTGACGATCTCGACCGTCTGCTTCTGGGACACGGACATATCGTAGATCTTCTGGTTCGGGTCGAGGTCGAAGCCGTAGCGCTCGCAGATGCTGCGGA
>OKRZ01002641.1_pt1 | contig 12861 bp, 15 predicted proteins | sample 1601141 | NCBI WGS metagenome assembly OKRZ01 (sample SAMEA3541524, study PRJEB24748) | human gut metagenome | biome: human gut; feature: human-associated habitat; material: faeces | place: China | collected 2012
CACATAGACCTGCCAGGGCAACCGATAGTCTTCCCCCTTGAGGCAGCCCCGCGCCCCCGGCCTATCCCCGGGGGCGCTTCCGTCCCCGGCCGGGCTGCAATTTTTTTCAAAATAAATTACACATCTGTTGTATTTCTCCGGATTTTTCCCCAACTTTGTGATGCTAAACTATTCGAGTGTATCACACTTCCGCAGAGCCCCGGTTAACGGCTCGGACATCTCCGGGCATAATTTTTGCCCCTACATATCAGCCCCTATAGCGGCTGCCGTATCCAAATCATTACCCAGCTCTTCGGAGTGGCACTTGTGATAGTTTAGCGACGGGATACGGCAGCCGTTTTATCTGCCTGTAACGCTAAACTATCACAAGCCATGGCAACAACCATCACACTGCCGGCCGCCTCCGGGCGCCGGGCAATCCCGGCCGCAACACGCCTGACGGCCGCACTCCGCCACCTTATTCACCGTATGCACGTGCGCATGCGCGCCGACATGATCCAGGGCCTTTCCGCCCCAAACCCCTGCTATCTCGCGAAAGGAGGTGAGAAATGAAGTACTTTGTTACAGTTAACACCCTTCTGTCGACAACAAAGCTTGGGCGGCTGCTCGCCGATACGGTTTCACGTCGCTACAACAATGCTCTGATCGATTACGAGGAGGCAACCCGGATTCCGCAGTACCTGACCGAGGAAATGGACGCTCTGTGCGCCGAAAACAAGCGCCTGAAACCGATGTCGGTCCGCACTACGGCGTTTGTCAGCGGCAAACTCCTGGAAGGGGCTGCATCGCAGATTCACGTCGTTACCGAGGCCGGCGCAAAAGCCTTTACCGACAATCGCCCGTTCACCATTCAGTTGACACCGGTGCTAAGGGACTACACAGCCCAGGAAGGAGGTGAGAAATGAACCGCGACGAACAGATCTACATCCAGAATGAGGAGGATTTTACCGGCGGCCGCGTAGTCGACATATCGATGCCCATCACGGTAAATATCGCCCATACCGAGCACCTCGACGAGTCGGGCGACGTCAGCCACGCCTACGAAATCGACTGTTTCCGGGGCTCTGCCATGCAGGGCGTTATAACCCTCGACCGCGAAGAGGATATTGTCCGGCTGCGCGACGCTCTCGACGGCTACATCCGCCGCAATCGTATCGGGAAGGTAATTCCCCGGCAGCCGGTTCAAGCAATCAACCCTACAGATTAAAACGGCATTTTTTTTGGTTTTACATAGAAGTGAAAGCCCCCGCGTCGTCACGACGCAGGGGCTTTCTGGTTGGATTATTTATGAGTATCATCGGTATCTTATGCTACTGCAAAGATAGGTATTATTTCGCATTCTCAAAACCGATGTTATTAAATCCATAAACTTTCCATCCCTCCGGCTTCCGCCACACCCCATTCCCCTTAAAGAAAGAATATCGGCGGGAGCACTGGCGCACTTCGGAGGCCGATCCGGGAGGGGTGCGGGGAGGCCCGCGGATATGCGCACATATCCAATTTACACATAATTCGCTATACAGCAATATATTACAACAAATGCACGAAACCTATTTACTTTTTTAAATTTTTCATATAAAAAGTAGGAAATAAAAGTGCTAAAGCACTGCGAGTGGCCAAATTGCTGACAATCAACCGAATAGCACAGCACTTTTTCAGCACTTTTCAGTGCTCCAGTGCCTCAGTGCTTTTTTCGAAAATAACAGCACTTTTCTGCTCGACGGCCAACGCGAAAAAAGCACTGCATATTTTATTGGTTTTCAGTAGGTTATGCGGCGCAGTGCTCCAGCACCGCGAATTCCCACTTTTTCAGCCGACATTTCGGATTTTGCGCGTGCGCGCGAAACTTTTATTTTTTAATTCGCGAAAGTAAATTTTCGCAAACAATTAACTAACTTTGCAGTGCAAGCAATTACGATGACTATATACCTACCTCTGCCACCATACCTACGCGATTTCTTTACCCATGAGATGGGTGGAGACTCGCCGGTGCATCTCAAAAAGGGATGCATGGAAGCAATATATCTCGAAACCTTCCTTACACCCCCGCCGTCCGGCTATACTCCGGATCTACCGGGAGCCGATACCCTGGCCATAGAGCTGCCGAACTTCCGGAGTCTCGACACGCGGTCGGCCTATTACCTGCCTCCGCAGGCGCGGCTCGGGCTGGCCGACATGATACTCAACCGTTTCGACCTTGCCATGTGGACCGAGCTGCACCGGTTCGCCAACCTGTTCAAACGGCAGGACCGGCTAATCTACGCTTTCATGGAGAAATATGGGATCGAGCCAACGGCCACCAACTGGGATGCCGTGGCCAAACGCTACCGGCGCAAACGCGACATCTACCTGCGCGGAGTGCGGGCCGCCAAGTCAAAAAAAGTTCAGAAAAATTCTCCCGACTTCGACGGGGCAAAATCGTAACTATCCGATTTATCCGATATTTACGTTAGCAAACAATGTAAACCGACTACCGATGAAAACCTCTTATCCGCTTCTTCCGGGCATCCGTGCGATCGGGTGGGTGCCCGCCTCGGAAATCCCGGCTTCGGCCGATGCTCTGGCCGCTGCCGGAGTGGCCGTTCCGGTGCTCGCCGAAGTGCATCCGCTACGCTTCACCGGCGAGCCTACACTGGAAGCCTCGGCCGAACCGGATGGTAGCGGGCATAAATTCACAACTACCCTTACATTTGCGAGCGCCGACACCGTGCCGCTGATTATGCGTGTGGCTTTCGTCGTTGTGGGCGTTGACGGCACCCCCTATATCGTAGGGTCCGGCACCGCACCATATTGCCGGGTGAAGACGACTTTCACCACCGGCACGACGGCCGACGGCTCGGCCGGAACCACCTACGAGGTGACTCACACCGGGAAAGTCCGGCCACCGGTGGGATGCACCGTATGCTTTGACAAAGCAAAACCTATCCCGGATTCATAGAGAATCCAATGTAATTGCTTTTCGTTTTTTCATATGTGATCATTTCAGGCATGCCGCCCGCGACGGGTAGCATGCCTTCTTTTTACCCGGAGACGCTCCCATATAGGCGCTGTGGCGTCTTTTCAGACGCGTATGCGAGGACATACCTTTGCAGCGAAGAATTACCTGAACTATGGCCAAATCATTTCACATCTCACTGAAAGGCTACGTGGGCGGCTGGGATTTCAACCGCACGGATGTAGACAAAAAGCTGAACGAGCGCCAGGGCAAGCATGTGGACGTGCTCATCGACTCGCTGGGCGGCTCACTGGCCACCGGCCTTTCCATATCTGCAGCCTTCCGCCTCCACGGCGATGTGGCCGTGCATTTCGTAGGTCTCAATGCCTCGGCCGCCACCATAGCGTCGCTCGGAGCCAAACACATCAGCATAGATGCCGGCGCGATGTATCTGGTACACAAATGCTCACAGAGCTTCTTCGAATGGGGAAGTCTCAACTCCGACCAGTTCGCCGAACTCATATCCGACTGCGAGAAAATCCGTGAGGACCTTGACAAAATCGACCTCAACGTGGCCCAGCTCTACGCCGCGCGGTGCAAGCGCACCGCCGCCGAGATGCTCGACCTGATGAGCAAGGGCGGATGGATCACTGCGCAGGAAGCCCTCGCATGGGGATTCGTCGACGAGGTGACAGACTTCTCGGACGACGCCAGCGCCCAGCTCACCGACAGTGTGGCCGCCGATATGGCCGCAGCCGGTATACCGATCCCCGACGTACCTCTGGCCGAATCCTCGCGCGAGGGAGCGTTCGCCCGCTTCCTCTCGGCCGTCAGCGCTCTGCTGTCGCCGCGCAGTCAGCCGGAGGCTAAGGCCGAAAAAACCGCCACCAATTCCATCACAACCATCATGAATAAGACATTCACTCTGATCTGCGCCCTTCTGGGCGTCGAGACCATGGCTCTTGCCGACGGCCACGCGTCGCTCTCCGATGAGCAGCTGGGCACCATCGAGAACGCCCTCAAAGAGAAGGACAACACCATCGCCGCACGCGACGCCCGCATCTCCGAGCTGGAGGCCAAGCTTGCCGGTCCAGGCGACGAAACCTCTACCGTAATCGAGAACTCAAAGGGATCCTCAAAGACCGACGCACCCGATGCCATGACCGAATTCTGCTCCGTAGGGGCCTCGGCATCCGCCCTGTTCAACTCACTTCCTTGAAAAAAGAGAACTGTTATTCAAAAATTTCACACCCATGGGTACATTCAACTATTCATTAGAGGACTTCCAGAAGGCGGCCATCACGTTCCGCAAGGATCTCCTCCGCCTGCCGCTTATCGGCATCAACGACACCCTCCAGTACATGACGCCCCGCCCCGGCGTCAGGTACGAAGAGCTTGTGGGCTCGTCGAGCGTCAACGCCCAGCTCGCACCCTATCAGGCCGGCAAGCGCACCGAGGCCAACCTCAACCTGGTGCTCCGCGCGCTGAAAACCTATTTCGGGTCTGTCAACGCCGATTTCGAGCCCAACTCGGCCATTCAGACTCTGCTCGGCCATCACGCCGCCCAGGCCATGGGCGACGCCCAGAAATCGACACCTACGGCCCGCGAAGTGCTCGCTCTCATAGCGAAGGAGATTTCCGCCCACCTGAACGACGCCATCTGGAGTGGCGTGCGCAACGCCCAGGGCTCCACTACCGCCGACCTTTTCGACGGCTTCGACACTATCACCTCGGCCGAGATAACCGCCGGCAACATCGCTGCCGCCAAAGGCAATTACGTGAAGCTCACAGAAGCTATCACTGCCAGCAACGCCGTCGACATCATCAAAAACAAGATTCTCTTCCAGCTCGATCCGCTGCTGCGCAAGGAGGACCTCTTCCTGTTCTGCGACTATGCCACGGCCGACGCTTACAACGAGGCTTATCTGCTCACCCACACGGGCCTGGTGTACAACCAGAACTACAAGCAGGTAACTGTGGAAGGCTCCAACAACAAACTCACCATCGTACCTCTGGCCAACAAGGCCGGCTCGAAATTCATCCACGTGGCGCCTAAGCGCAATATGCTCGTAGGCTTCGACCAGATGAGCGACGCCGAGCGCGTCGACGTCAAGGAGTACGGGCCTGACGTACTCACCTTCATGATGCGCATGTTCTTCGGTGTGCAGTTCGAGAGCATCGACAAGCGCCGCCTCTTCGTGGCCGAGTTTGCAGATCCGAAACCGGCCGGCGGTTCCGGATCCCAGGGCGGCACCGAGACCGACGACGCCAACAACGGTTAAAAATTCATCGCCATGAAATGTACATCACTACAGAAGAGCATCGGGTGGTGCCAGGGCACTCCCGAGCTTCCCGGCGTTAAACGCCGTATCTACTATCTGGCCAAGAACCAGATTGTGACGTTCCCGCCCCTTCCCCGCGACGAAAGCGGACGCGTAACCTCTGCCGTCCTCACCGGCTCCTTCGTGCTCGCCGCCGACGCCAAATGGCTCTACATCGACATCCTTCCCGACAAGTCGCAGCTGACCTCCGAAGCCCAGGGCGAGCTCCCATCGCAGACTCAGCTCAACAAACTCACAGCAGTTCATCCCGGCGTAGGAGAAGATGCCACAGCTGCAGCGGCCTACATAAACAACTCCGACAACGTGTTTGTGGTCGAGGACATGAAGGGCAAATTCCGCGTGCTCGGCAACGACAAGTGGAGCACCAAGTCGACAGTCGCCCAGGATCTCGGCCAGGGGGCCACCGGTACTACTTCAACGACAATCAGCGTGGAGGCCACCGACGAGGTTCCTGCTCCGTTCTACACCGGCACACTCCTTACCGAGGAGGGCGTAATCGACTGCTCGGACGGAAGTGTGCAGACCGGAGACTGATTTAATTCCATAAAATCCCCCTAATGCGCCGGAGGCGTCTCCAGTCCGGAGAGCTTCCGGCGCTTTGCTATCCATAAAAATTAAAATAATATGGACCACAAATTCACTGAACGGCTGGGCGAGTGGCTCCGGACCCCGGCAACCGAGCGCGACTGGGCCGAAGGTGCCACCATGCTCCTGCAGCTGTCGGGCAACCGCATAATGTACCGCGCAATCAGTGCGCGCCTCGACGCTCACCATTGCCTGCTCGAGAACGACCTCCAGAAGTATTACGATTTCCGCGTGCAGGCTCTCACCCACGAACAGGTAGCCTCCATGAACGAGCAGGTGGAGCACATCGAGAAGGAGGTGCTCTCGCTCACCGTAGCATCGGAAAAGACTCCGCGCGGACGTCGGCCGGATCACGATTCTCTCCCGGAGAAAATCCGCGCTCTGGTCGACGAGAATTTTAAAATCGTGGCCCGCATGCGCGAGGTGCACCTGCGCCTGCGCTCGCTCTCGCTCGACAATGCACCATGTCCGGACTCGGACCGCTACCCCTACGTTAAAGAACTCATATCGCTCGACAAACAGCGTCTGGCCAACTGGGCGAAATACGACGCCTACAAGACGGGCGATCCGGTCGAGACCCCGGCGCCGAAGAAAACCCGGAAAACCGCGAAAAAGGCCGCGAAATGAGCGCGCCGATGAGGGAAATACACTAAAATCCCCAGAAATCCGGCCGGGACCCTGCATTTTAACAACTCTTTCACATGAACGACACTACCGCGCTCGACATTTGCCGCACCGATCTGTTCACCGCAGAATCGGAACTTCGGCAACGATTCCCCGCTCCGCTGGTCGACAAGGTTATCCGTATCCGCATGCTTTACAACTGGTATCTGTCCAATCCGAGCGGCTCGGACAGTAACGCCGTAGCTCAAGTAGTGCAAGCCTACGGCTGCCATAAAACCACGGCCTACAACGACCTCCAGGTGGTCAAGGCCCTGCTCCCGATGCTGGCCACGGCCTCGCGCGATTTCCACCGATGGCGCACCAACGAGATGCTGAAAGCCACCTACGATAAAGCTGAGGCTAAGGGCGACACGAAAACCATGGAGCGCGTGGCGACGTCCTACGGGCGCCTCAACCAGATCGACAAGGAGGATGAGCAGGCGATGCCCTACGACAAAATCGCCACGCAACCCTTCGTGCCGACGATGGATCCGCGCGTGCTCGGCATCGAGCCGATACCCAATATCGACAAAAAAATCCGCGAGATGATAGGCAAATATCGCAAGGAGACACTCGACATCGAGGACGTAAGCTGGGAGGAGGCCGACCTGAATCTCGATGTGCTTTTCCCGGACCAATTGCCAGCACCTACCGACACCTCTGCCGATGGAACCGAAACAAATATACTTTAACAAGCCGCAGCTGCTCACCCAGTTCATCGGCGCGAACACCACGGTGATAGTCGGTGGCCGACGTACAGGCAAGACCGACAGTATCGCCGCCCCATTCGTGCTGCGCAACATGCAGCGCATGGCCGGGTCCACCGGAGGCATCGTCGTGCCCACATTCAAGCACGGCCTGACGAATACCATCCCGGGCCTTCTGGCGGCCTGGAAGCGCTGGGGGTATATCGAAGGAATTCATTACGTGGTCGGGAAAGTTCCTCCCCGAGGATTTGCCAAACCTATAACCGAGCCTCTCGAATGGGAGCACGTGATAGCCTTCTACAATGGGTCCGTAGCTGTAATTATATCGCAGGACCGCGCAGGAAGCTCCAACTCACTCACGCTCTCCTGGCTGCTGGTCGACGAGGCCAAATTCATCGACTACGCCAAGCTAAAAGATGAAACCCTACCGGCCAATGGCGGCATTAAATCGTTTTTCGGACGCCACAGCTACAATCACGCGCTGATGATCCTGAGCGATATGCCTCAAACTCAGAAGGGATCATGGTTCCTGAACTACCGCGAGAAGATGGATGTCTCTCTCATTAAAACTATCGAGGCCACTATCTACGAAATCTGGCGCGTAAAATCGCGCGTGCAGGAATTGGTCAAAAAGGGGGAGATGCCTCCGGCTTATCTGGAAAAGCGGCTGAAATACCTCGATAAATCGCTCAACCAGATGCGCTCGGTAGCCGTCTACTACAAGGAATACTCGTCAATAGAGAACCTCCAGCTGCTCGGCGAGAACTATATCAAGCAGATGAAGCGCGACCTTACGCCGCTCACGTTCCAGACTTCCATCCTCTCGCAGCGCATCGGCATCGCCAAAGATGGCTTCTACTCCTCAATGCGGGAAGGCCATAAATACGACGCCAATAACAATGCCTACCTCGATACACTCGGCTACGACTTCGCCGCCGACGCCATCGACGCGCGCGCCGACGCCGACGTCGACCCCGATCAGCCGCTCTGCATCGGCATGGACTACAACGCCAACATCAACTGGATCGTGGTCGGGCAGCCACGCGGGCGCCGGCTCAACGTGGTACGCTCCTTCTACGTTAAATTTGAGAGAAAACTGCCGGCGCTGGTCGATGATTTCTGCCGGCACTATGAGTTCCACCGAAATAAAACCGTCGTATTCTACTACGATGCTACAGCGCTCGGATCCAACTATGCTGTAAACGACCAGGATTTCCACTGGGTAATCGAGCACGAATTTTCGCGCCATGGCTGGCGCGTCGAATCCATTTATCTCGGCAACCCGATGCGCCACGATGAGAAATATCTGCTCATCAACCAGGGCTTCGCCGGCAAGCAGCGCCTCATGCCGTTTTTCAACCGCGAGAACAACGAAGCCCTGATTCTGGCCATCCAGTCGGCCGGAGTGAGCCGCGGGCGCAACGGCTTCCGAAAGGATAAATCCGGAGAGAAACTCGCCGAGAGCGAGGAGGATCTTCTCGAACACCGCACCGACGGCACGGACGCATTCGATACGCTCTACATCGGGTGCGAAAAAATCCCCTTCCACGATAGTTTCTCGCTCTCGATGGGTGGCATAATGTAGTGTTCGGCGTCTTTTCGAAGGAGTTTCCTCCGGCGTATTTTTGCAACATGATAACGCTGAATACCACACTTCCGCCCGTGATGCTGCTATCACAACTCAACGACCTGATCGCGACAACCGACCAGTCTTCGGCACTCGTGGAGGTAGGCGAATCCGAGGAAGATGTAATTTTCTCCCAGCGGCTTTACGCCTCCGGCGGGAGGATTACGCTGCACGATTTCCGCGGACTGGTCGAAGCCATGATGGGCGACATGCGCATAATGCAGCTTTACGTGGCCGTAACGGTGCCGTCGGGGACAACAACCGACACCGTTGCGGCATCGACTATCGTTGTCTACTGCTCACGCGACCTTCCGCTTTCCTATTCCGGAAATTTCTTTCAGCGCCAACTGCTCGTGCCGACAGCCGACATTGTACGGTTGCCACCCGGTGCCGACGGCCATGTGCTCGCAATGCTCGTGGGTGAGATGCCTAATAGACGCACGGCCTACGTAGCCCGGCTGCGCTCTTCGGGCCGGATATTCCACGGCGAGCTGTCGACCGAACCCGAAGGATCGGAGCCTCCCGCATGGGACCTCTTCGACTACTCCGTTGAAAGCGCCAACCTGGTTACGGCTATTTCGGAGAGAGAAGGAGCTCCGGCAGCAGACATCGAAGTGTTGAGCGTAACACGCAACCTCGGCGAGCGCTCGGCCACGTTTGTATTCGATGAGTCGCTGGGGAGCGCCCGGCGTTTCCGGTTCCGCAATATATTCAACTGCTACGAAGAAATCTGGCTTCCGGGCGTCGTGACCGAGAATACCAAGGTGTCACGCTCAACAGCACGCACATATTCCAGATCTTTTTTTTACAACCATCGTCCGGACTTCTCCACGCAGCTGACAACCGACGGGATTCCACGCATGGACGCCGAGCGGGCTGCGCAGCTCTGTGAGTCGACCGACGTATGGATCTGGCAGGAGTCGCATCCGGAGGTGTCGTCGGCATCGTGTTGGCAACCCATTCTCATAACCGATTTCAAGTGCGAGCTTTCGGATAGCGACGAACAGCTGAACACGTTGAAAATTACCTGGCAGCATGCGGCTAACCGACGTCTGCTCGACGCCCAGGATGACCATGACATTTTTGACAGTACTTTCACACCTGAATTCCGATAACAATGGCCGGAAGCATCCACATCTCCGAAGCGCGGACAATCCTCAACAGTCACAGGCCGGTCTCTTTTTCGGCCTGGACCAGCCGCGGCGAAATTCTTGAAGCACGCCAGGCCGTAAGCCTCCGCTACGACTACCGCACAGGCACGCGCAACGTCAAGTTGCTCCCTTCGGGAGAAAAACGGAAAATCCGCGAATGTTTAATATTTAAAATTAACGACCTCGATGTCTACCTCTAAGCAAAATAATCTCATTTTCACCTCGGTGGAAAATATTCCCGGGCTAAAAAACGCTGCGGCACTCTTTACCAGTGCATCGAGCGTATTTCGCGAGGATAAGGAAATATCGAAATGCTATGTAGGCGACCGGCTGGCATATATACCCTGGGGCGGCAACAACATGATGCCTTACGACATGCTCGATCTGGTGGAGAAGGATGAAACTCTCTCAACCTGCCAGGAGTTCAACGCTGAGGTATGCTATGGATCCGGCCTGGTATACAACACCGAGGGCGCCACACCTGATATTCGCGAGGCTGTCGAGGATTTTCTGCTCGACAACGACCTCGCTACCTACTGGCTGGGGACAAGCAAGGATTTCAAGCACTTCGGCTTCGCCGTGAGCGTGATTATCCTCAATGGAGATGGCGACAAGATCGTAACACTCGCCCGCAAGGAAGCCTGCTACTGCCGGTTCTCGCCCGTCGACAACTCCGGGCGAATCTCCTCGGTATTGTTCGCCAACTGGCGGCAACCCGTGACGGATCCGAAACAGGTGGAAGTAATTCCCCTGCTCAATCCGGCATCGCCATGGCGCGACCTGCAGCAGCGCATTAAGAGCAACCAGCGCGAGCGCAAGTTCGCTATCGTTAGCCGCATTCCTACCGTCGACAGCACATATTACCCCATCCCCTACTATGGCTCATTATTCAGAGGAAAGTGGTACGACATCAAGCAGCTTATAGGCATCGCCAAGGAGGCAAAGCTCCGCAACGCCGCCCCAATAAAGTATCACATCGAGGTTAATGCAAAATACTGGGAAAACATTTTCCGCTCGGAGGGAATAACCGATCGCCGCAAGCAGCAGGAGAGAATTATCGAGGAGAAGAAAAATATCCTCGAATTTCTTACCGGCGCCGAGAACAGCGGCAAGGCATGGTTTTCGCTCTACTACCAGACCCCCGACGGCAAGGAATCACACGATATTGTAATCAACAAGATTGACTCCTCGAAGGAGGGCGGCGACTGGGAAACCGACATTCAGGAAGCCATCAACATGATATGCTTTACCATGCGTGTACACTCCAACCTCGTCGGTTCCGTGCCCGGCAAAGCTCAGAGTAACAATAGCGGATCGGACAAGCGCGAACTATACACCATCGCCCAGGCACTCCAGAAACCATATCACGATCTGATGTTTCCCGTCCACCGCATCATCGCGAAATTCAACGGATGGAAAGGCGTAAAGCCCGAATGCCCGCTGATACAACTCACCACGCTCGACGAGCACCAGGATGCAAAAAAAGTAAAGATCGATGCCGACACTAATCAAAAATAACAACGAACTGCGCAAGTACCTGCCCAACGTACTGCGCGAGGTAGAGGGGGAAACACTCCTCTACGATAAGCTGGTGCCATATCTCGACCTCGCCGAGAACTGGCTGGCCCAATATTTCGTGAATCCGGCTACGGCCGGCCTGTCGTCGACCGCCCGAACTCTCGTGGTTGTCGAAGCTTACCGGCTGGCCATCCCTCAGCTCGATCTGGTGCTCACACCAAACGGGTTCGCAACCACCGGCACGCAGAACATGACGCCGGCCAGCCGGGCGCGCGTCGACGCACTGCTCACCGGACTCGACCGCGTGCGGGCTAAGGCAACGTTCGCGCTGATGGCGGAGCTGCGCTCTTCGGCCGCCTGGCTGGAGAGTCCGCAGGCGGCCTGGTGGTCCGGGACATTGTTTTCGCGCGTGAGCGAGCTGCTGCCTCTTTTCGACGAGCAACCGGCCGATATTTTCGAGGCCTGGATTAAGATTCGTCCGGAGGTAGAAAATATCGAGACTGCCCTCGCCGCAAAATACTTTTCCGCGGAACTGATGGCTGCGCTGCGCTCCGAATCGCTTTCTGATACGATTAAAGGAGCCCGGGCCATCGCGGCCAACCGCATGCGCGCTCTGGTAGTCAAAGCTGTATCCGGCAATTTACTGCCCTACCAGTTGTGCGCCGACGTAGTAAACGCTATCCGCAACGACAAGGAGCATTTCTCCGAATGGCATGGATCTGCAACAGCAGCTCTCTTCACACCGCCGGTTTTCCGCAATGAAAAAAAATCCGCAGGTTATTTCTTCTGATGTTATGAATGAATTGATTATAAATTTCCGTGCTCCCGAAGGATGGCACGAGCTTACTGAAAAGCAACTCAAACAATTGCTCCGTTATCTCTCGCTCGATTTGTCTGTGCCGGAGGTGCAGACCCTATGTCTATGCAAGTGGAATAACATAAGAGTGCTCGGGCGCACAAAATCCGGCATATGTTTCCTCCAGAAGGGAAAGCATGTATTCCGCATCACTCCGGTGATGCTGGCCGAACTGCTCCCCGCACTCGACTGGATGGCTGGAGTTCCGGATATGCCGGTACGTTTCGCGAAGCTTCACGGCCGAAAGGCTATACCCGCCGACTTCGAAGGCGTACCATTCGAGCAGTTCCTCATCGCCGATAACCTCTACCAAGGTTATCTGGTTACGAGAAATCGGGACCTTCTCGTCGACCTTTCGGAGGTGCTTTATGGCAAACGGCTAAAGCTTACCGACGCGGAAGCCCTATCTCTCTTCTATTGGATGGGAGGTCTGAAATCATTCTTCGGGCGCCGATATAAGAATTTCTTCCGGCCGGC
>OKRZ01002653.1_pt1 | contig 12819 bp, 10 predicted proteins | sample 1601141 | NCBI WGS metagenome assembly OKRZ01 (sample SAMEA3541524, study PRJEB24748) | human gut metagenome | biome: human gut; feature: human-associated habitat; material: faeces | place: China | collected 2012
TTCTTACCGAACCTCTCTCAACAGTGCGTGAATTATTATATCACATTCATTTTCGCTTGTCAACACTTTTTTCAAAGTTTTTAAAAAGTTTTTTGAAATCTCTTTCATTACTTTTAAAAGCTTTTTTCTGTGTTTTCAAACCTTTCTGTTGTTGGTGCTTTCCTCAAGCGACTTTGATATTATATCACTCCTTTTTACAAATTGCAACCCCTTTTTTCAATTTTTTTAATTTTTCTTAAAAAACAATTTAAAAGCCGCATATTTGTCCATTTTCATATTAGTGTATAATAAAACTTTCAACGCTTTTAACTATACCCATTATTCAGTCGATTATTCAATACACTTAAAATTATTTTATCAACTCTTTATTTCAAATGTATATCTGTACTTTATACTTATTACTTCCCATATACTTATTACTTTCCATATACATTATATAAGAAAAGTGTATTTTATAGGAGAAATAATCTTGACAAAAGTTTTTATTCTCTATATAATAGTAACAACAAGTAAATCCCTCTAAAAGCGATGACGGGAACAAGATATTTTGGTATTTCTTCAGAGAGCAGCTGTTTGGTGAAAAGCTGTGATTACCTTTATATGTATAGCTCATCCCCGAGTTTTCTGTGCGAGGTTATGTAGTGCAGAACGCAAGACTGCGTTATCAGTCAGGACTTTGTTGGAAGTCTGTAAGGGGTGTACAGTGATGTGCACCTAAAACCGGGTGGTACCACGGATGTTTTATTCGTCCCTTTTTAGGGGCGATTTTTTGTGCAATTAATTAGGAGGCACTTTATATGAAACCAGGATTTGAAAAGTATATTCCTTTTCAGCAGATTAAGCTTGAAAACAGAGAATGGCCAAACAATGTAATTACAAAAGCACCGATATGGTGCAGTGTTGACTTGCGTGACGGCAATCAGGCGCTTGTTGACCCTATGAATATGGAAGAAAAACTTGAATTTTTCCACACGCTTGTTGATATGGGCTTTAAGGAAATTGAAATAGGATTTCCGAGTGCATCTGAAACAGAGTACGAAATCTGCCGTGAATTGATTGAGGGCAACCATATTCCCGATGATGTTACAATTCAGGTACTTGTTCAGGCAAGAGAGCACCTCATCCGCAAAACTTTCGAGGCAGTTAAGGGCGCTAAAAATGTAATCATTCATTTCTACAATTCAACATCTACTTTACAGAGAAAAGTTGTATTTAAAACAGATATGGAAGGCGTTACAAAAATTGCTATTGAAGGCGCAAAACTTATTAAGCAGCTTACAGACGAATATACAGGCGATACAAACTTTAGATTTGAGTATTCTCCCGAAAGTTTCAGCGGTACAGAAGTTGAGAACGCTGTTTACATCTGCGATAAAGTTATGGAAGCTCTCGGTTCTACAAAAGAAAACCCTGTTATCCTCAATCTTCCTAACACTGTTGAAATGTGCACACCAAACACATACGCAGATCAGGTTGAATATTTTATTAAACATATAAAGAACAGAGAGGCTTGCATAATCAGCTTGCATCCGCACAATGACAGAGGCACAGGCGTTGCGTCGGGCGAGCTTGCACTTCTTGCAGGTGCAGAGCGTGTAGAGGGCACACTCTTCGGCAACGGCGAGAGAACCGGTAACCTTGACATTGTTACAATGGGACTTAATATGTTTACACAGGGAGTTGACCCTAAACTCGACTTCTCTAATCTTCCAAAGCTCAGAGAGATTTACGAAAGATGTACAGATATGAAAATCAATCCTCGTCAGCCGTATATCGGTGAACTTGTATTTACTGCTTTTTCGGGTTCTCATCAGGATGCTATCAATAAAGGTATGCAGTATATGAAAGACAGCGGCACAGAATATTGGGAAATTCCATACCTCCCTATCGACCCTGCCGATGTCGGAAGAGAGTACGAACCTATTATCAGAATCAACTCTCAATCAGGTAAGGGCGGCGCCGCATTTGTAATGAGCCATAACTTCGGATATGACCTTCCAAAGAAGATGCACCCTGAATTTTCTAAACTTGTTCAGAAAAAGTGTGAAGAACTCGGCAGAGAGCTTATTCCGAAAGAACTTTTCGAAGTATTCAGCGAAAACTATCTTGAAGTTAATCAGAAATACGCTCTTACAAAGCGTAAAATTTACGAAGAAAGCGAAAACGGTAAAGATTATGTGCACTTCAAGGGCAAGATGACTATTAACGGTGCCGATGAAGTTACATTAAGCGGCGTAGGCAACGGCCCGATTGACGCATTCTTTAACGCTATTAAGAAATTCGGACTCGACAAATACGAATTTATCTCTTACAGCCAGCACGCTATTTCACAGGGTTCAGATTCAAAAGCTGTTTCTTACATTGAGCTCAAAAAGCCTGACGGAAAGAACATCTTTGGTATCGGCATTGATTCAAATGTCAATGTTGCATCTGTACTCGGTGTACTTAATGCAATTAACAGAGCTGAAATGTAAAAATATAAAATTAACAGTATAATATCAATATAATTATTAATCCGCTCAATTTTATTATAATTTGAGCGGATTTTAGTTTGTTTTACGGGAGAACAGTCTATGAAAAAATCAAAAAGAATTGCGGCGGTTTTATTGTCTGCTGTTATGGCAACAAGCATTATTTCTGCATTTCCCGCAAGTGCGGCAACTTTGGAAGATGAAACAAGTTCGGTGACTTATAATTGGGAAGATCAAATCATAAGCGGCGACTATCAATACATAAATCTTAAGATGGAACCGTAGAAACCACACGCTATTTCGGAGATGAAAAAGAAGTATTGATACCAAGTACCATTAACGGAAAAAAGGTTACAGTCATCGGAGAAGAATCTTTTGCTTGGCGAGGTATTCATAAAATAACACTCCCGGACGGTATGACAATTATAGGAAAATGTCTTTATCGTTTTACTGACAGAAATAATACTATAAAAGATGTAGTTATTCCTGACGGCGTTGTTTCTATCTCTCCGGAAGCATTTTCTAAATAAACGGATATTACAGATTTACAGCAAATGATGTAACTCTTTTACAAATGCACATCGCTAATAAAACAGATCTTAACGGTTTATCTTTAATTGAAAAGAGTGACATAGTTCTCTTTGAAAGCATTGATATGATAAAAGACAATGTACTTGATATACTTTTCGTTTACGCAATCTAACGATAGCCAAACAGCTTGCTGTTTGGCGGCTTGAACACAACGGCATTAGCCTTTAAATGCGAAAGCAAAAAGAAAAGACATTCACTATATAATGAAAAAAGTTAATGATTTCTTTTCTAAAAAGCTACCGCCTGTTTTTTCAAATTTTGTTTTACGCACACTGACAGCAGGCTGTCAGTGCATAATAAATTGTTATACCGGAAGATTTTATGGGCGCTGCCCAAACCCGCAATTTTTGAAAAAATTGAGTAAACTTTTTTGCTTTTGGGAGGATAATTTAGCGTTAGCTAAATTTCAATGCCCGACCGACACTCCGCTAAATCATAATTTGCCAACATAAAAATAAATTTCTATTGACTTTTATTCCAGTCACACTTTCTGTATTTTGCAATATTATGTAGTGTAAACAGAAAGGAGGCAAACGCTTATGTGTAACTTTTTCGGTAATGGCAACAACTGCTGCTCATGGATTATTCTTCTTATAGTTATCCTTGCTTGTTGTGGCGGTAACGAGTCTTCTAACGGTTGTGGCTGCGGCTGCTAAAAATTAAGTATAAAAATAACCCCCTCAATTGCGAGGGGGTTAAATTCTGTTTGTATATAAAACTATAATGCGATTATGCACTGTATGCAGACCATAAACCGTGGTTATTGTTTCCCTGAACAGGAGAAGTCTGGATTGAAGTAAATCCTGCCTCCGCAATGTTCTTAAGTTCTGCTATAATGTCGGTGTATTTCCAGTCAAAGCAATGGAGAATAACACCGTAATAAAATTACACATACGACAAAATAAGCAAAAACCTCTTATTTGCGTATAAAATACATTTTAGCGCTTTTATCATAACAAAATGTATTAAATCGGCAACCTGATTATTGCACAATAAGCGCAAAATGTTTTTGATTATTTTACTAATATTTTATATACTTAATCTTAAAATAAGCAAATATTTACGCAAATTATTTGTTTGTTTTATTGAGCAAGTATTTACAGATTTATAAAAACATTAATTTTATTTTGTCAATATATGTGTATTGAAATTTACCGATTTTGTAGTAAAATATCTTTATAGGATGTGATAATATGAAAATCGGTCTTGTAGTTGAGGGTGGTGCGTCACGCACATTTTACTCCTGCGGCGTTATGGACGAAATGTTGAAAGAAAATATTTACGCTGATTATGTAATAGGAACTTCGGCAGGTATTTCCAATGCTGTGTCCTATGTTTCAAAACAAATCGGCAGAAACTATATAATAGGAACAAAATATTTAAACGATAAAAGATATATGGGAACAAAGTATTTGCTCAATCCCAAAAAGCGCTGCTACTTTAACCTTGATTTTATTATGGACGAAATTCCAAATAAACTTGTTCCCTTTGACTACGATACTTTTGCAAAATTTAAAGGTGATGTAATCGCAACTCTTACAAATATAAACACAGGCAAAACCGAGTATGTGCCTGTTTCACGCTATGACAGAAAATTTGAAATACTAAGAGCGACCTGCGCATTACCGTTGCTTTTTCAGCCGATTATAATAAACGGAAACGAATATCTTGACGGCGGAATTACCGACAGCATTCCGTTTAAACACGCTTTTGATGACGGCTGTGACAAATGCATAGTTATACTTACGCAGGCAAGGGATTACCGCAAAAAAGCCGACAAAACGCTCAAATTTTCCGCAAAGCGCTACAGAAAGAAACCTGAATTTGCAAAGGCACTTTTAAACAGACCGCAAATGTATAACAAACAGCTTGAAGATATAAAAATGCTTGAAGAACAGGGACTTGTTTATGTAATTGCGCCAAATCAAAGTCTTGGCATAGGCAGAACTGAAAGCAACCCCGAAATAATAGAAAAAATATACAAACAAGGTGAGTCAGATTTAAGAAAACACCTTGATAAACTTAGAAAATTTATTGAAAATTAAAGGTGTCCATTTATCTGAAATTGCAAAACAATTGTCAGAAGAATGGGCAAACGGAAGAATTAGTATGGAGCAAATATGATGCCTATTTATATGACGATTGCAAAGTTTTGAAAAATTTGCTTAACATACAAAATGAAGCTGTTTTAAACTTAGCCGATAAATACAAATTTAAAAATTATAAGCCTGTTTTGCACGAATACTTAGAAGATTAACTCTTATCTCTTGACTTTTTTACATTCATTTGGTACAATAGATTATGTTGCAACGGGATGTAGCGCAGCTTGGTAGCGCACACGTCTGGGGGGCGTGGTGTCGCAAGTTCAAATCTTGTCATCCCGACCATTACACGCTAACCGCTCGGTCAGCGTGTTTTTTCTTACTGTAATCCTTTTTTATAATGAGGTGAACATATATGCAGATTTCAAGTAGATTTACTCTTGCCGTTCATATTCTTACCTGCATAAAAACTTTCGGTGACAGTAACAAGATTACGAGCGAGTTTTTGGCTGCAAGCACCAATGTTAATCCTGTAATTGTCCGTAAAATTCTCGGGCAGTTAAAAAAAGCGGGTATAGTGGAAGTAGCACGGGGTTCGGGCGGTGCTGTTCTGGCAAAGCCTGAAAATGACATAACATTTCTTGATATTTATAAAGCGGTAGATTGCGTTGGTGACGGCGAGCTTTTCCATTTTCACGAAAATCCTAACCCGCTATGCCCCGTTGGACGAAACATTCACGCCGTTCTTGACGACAGGCTCATAAAAGTCCAGCAGGCAATGGAAAAAGAGCTTGCGTCTGTTACATTAAAAGATGTTTTGGACGATACGCAAAATATAATAAAATCGCAACAATAAAATAATTTGATTAATAATAAGATTTTAAGTATTTTTCTCCTTTTTGAAAATTCTTAAAATCTTTTTTTATTTTTATCGTTGTAACTATTGACATTACAACAAGTTTGTGATAATATATCGTTGTAATCATTAATGTTACAACAAATTCAACACATAAATATTTTTACGGAGGTTTTATTATGAAAAAGACAGATTACAAAGAAATCAAATTAGAAAAAGGTACTATCTTTGAATATTCATTCGGTGAAGTAAAGTTATTGGTTTACCGTACAAATGACTTTATTGACGATGAAGCAATTATGCTTGTAAAAAACAACAAAACAGTTATTATCGAATCTCCTTGCTTTAATGACAACATTGCAGAGCTTGAGCAGTTTATTAAAGATACAGGTACTCAAGTTGAGGGTGTTGTACTCGCTTATCATATGGGCGGCGGCACATTCTTTCCGAATGTAAAGAAATATGCTACTAAAAAGGCAAATACTTACGGCACTGTCGGTGGCGGTAAAGCTTTAGTAGAAAATTTCACAAAGGCTTTCGGCAATATCTTTGATTCATCAATTCACTCGGTTACAAATATTATTGCAGGAGAAACATTAAAAATCGCAGATACCGAACTTAGCATTGTAGAAACTGCTGATGCTTTTGATATTGTTTTCCCTGAAATCAATGTTATTTACACTCATATGCTCGGTCACGATTATCACTCCATTATCGGCGGTGCAGCACATGCCGACGCAATGATTGCCGAACTTGAGGGCTATATTAACAAAAATTATGACCTTATCCTCACATCGCACTATGACCCGGAAGATACAAACGATGTAAAGACTAAGATTGACTATGTAAAGAATATTAAGTCTATTGCAAACAAGTCAGCCAATGCCGAAGAATTTAAGGAAAAAGTAAAGTCAGAATATCCGAATTACTCCGGACTTAACTACCTTGACATTACAGCCGGTGTATTTTTCCCCGCTTAATTAAATTTTCTACAATAAAATAAATTATAATCCATATTTAAAGGGCAGCCCATTATTTGGACTGCCCTTTTGAGAAGTATAGTAGTGTCAGATATTCAAAATCGTAATTATTTTTCCTTCATATGTAAGCACATTGCTTTCTTGCAAACTCTTTAATTCTCTCATCAATGTGCTTATATCCATTTGTAAATGGTCTGCGAGCTCCTGTCTTGTAAAAGGAATTTGTAATTTGTCACTTTTTTGCTCGCTTTTTAATTGTCGCAAATACTTAATAATTTTATTTTTCGAAAGAGATTCCGCATTAGCAATTATGCGCTGCATAACATTTTCTGTCATTCTATAAAAAATACTGATAATGTTTTGCTGAACTCTGTTTTGTAAAAAAATAATTGACGGATCGGTTATTAAAAACGAATTTGTTTCAAGTGACAAAACAACCGATTTTTTCCTTGCCTCTACCGATACCGTCGGATACGGAGTATCCAGGCTTATGGCTATCAATTCGTTTCCGTCGGGTTCAAAATGATTTATAAATGTTTTCACACCGTCTATATTTGTTTCATAAGAAGCTATTGAACCGTATAAAACAAAAATTGATTTATCAAGTTCAACATTAAGTATTGCGCCACGATTAAGTTCAAAAATCTTAAATTTAGTATTATATAGAAATTTCTCTATTTCATCATCGGTAAATCCACGAAAAAGTTGAGAATTTCTTAAATGCTCGATATTTTTTTCGATTTGATTCTCCATAAATATAAACAATACTCCTGATTACAAAATATATACTTAAGCTGTCAGATTGATAAAACCTGACAGCTTTATTATATCACTCTTATTTTTTATTTCAACGCAATTTTTAAAATCATCAGTTATTAACGGTATATTTTCCGTTTGAACTGCCCGAAATATAAAACTTGGCACTGCCTGTAACAGGAATATCAACAGTCTGACTGCTGCCATTGTTGAATATTACATATGTAGCATCGCTTGGAATATCAATGGTATAAACACTCTGGCCTGATTCATTTGTTGTTGACTTTGTCATTGATTTTCCCGGCCATGATGTCATTTTTGTATTGCTGTCAGACCAATAGTAGCAATTCACATTACCCCAGTTGTAGTTATCTGTAAATGTCATAGTATATTTGTCAGATACAGATGAAGTTGTAGGTTGGGTTGTAGGTGTCGGCGCTGTAGTAGGCTGTGTTGTAGGTTTAACCGTTGTCGGCTGTGTCGGAGCGATTCCGCCTTTGTATTGACCTACCTTGGCCTCACTGCTTGGCTGATTTGCAATGTACAGCATAATGTATGTAGCATCTCTAATATCAACAGAACCGTCTTCGTCAACATCGGCAGCAATCTTTTGTTTTTGATTAAATGTAATCATTTCATTGATGCAAAACTGAATTTCAGTTACATCGCTGATTGTAATTTTACCGTCCTGATTTGTATCACCGATAAGTACGCTTTCAGCAGGAGATGTAGTAGGCTGTGCTGTTGTAGGTTGTGCTGTTGTAGGCTTTGCCGTAGTAGGTTGTGCTGTTGTACTCTGGGTTGGTACAGGCGTATTATAATCTTCAAAAGTGTGATTTGCTTTGAATATCTTTGTAGCGCCGTTGAGATTTAATCCCGGCTTTGCATCTGCAGGATAACGCTTGCTTGCAGAGTTTGTGCCGTCACTGAAAATAACCGCACCGTTTGCAAGTGAATCTGAAACTTCAATTACATAATAACCTGTAGAAGAATCCAAAGTCATTTTTTCGCCAGGCCATTTTGCATTAGAAACTCCATCTGAATAAATATAAGCATATATATTTGACCAGTTATACGATGAATTGTCAAAGTAAATTTTTTGCGTTAATGTCGGGTCAACCTTTGTGTAAATGTAGGTTTTATCGGCTGAACCGTTGGCGTTGCTTGCCTTTACATTGATTGTTGTCTTTGTACCGTACGCAAGACCTGCGCCGATTGTAATTTTCGTACCGTCAGTGAATGACTGATATTTACCGCCGTCAACGGAATACTGCGAGTTTTCAGCGTTCTTGGTATTTAATGTAAGTGTGTAAGTTTCTGTTTCGTATGTAGAAGAACCCGGAGTTACACTTACCTTTGGCTTAGGATTTTCTTCTTCATAAATAACGGCAATACCGCTTGAGCCGACCTTACCGCTGATTGACGATGAAGTAACCGTAAATGTGTTGCCCGAAATTTTGTCAACATATGTACCCGGTTTTGCATAGCCTCCGCCGTTTTCAACAGAAACATTACCGCTGCCGCTGCCTTTTACAATAACAGCACCGCCGTCTTTACGGGTAATTACGCTGCAGTCGTTTGATTTTTTATAACAATCGGCTTTTCCGTTCATGGCATTGTGGAATTTATTAACTTCCGCAACCTCACTGCTTGTAAAGTGAGTGCTGCCTTTTTCACCGATTTTTATATTATCTTTAATTTTTGATGACGGACGAGAAAAATAAAGAGCCGTTACTTCATTTTGGCTTGCCGCAACAGCATATGCACGGTCAATAACATTTTGGCTCATATCATTTGAATAGCCCCAATCTTTGTTATTTGACCATGTGTCATGGCTTTCGGCCCAATAAATGAGTTTATCGCGGGAAATACCACGATCACACCAGTTTCCAGACGAATCAGGTGCATCACCGGAATTAAATGAATCACGCAGAGCTTTACCGTAATTGCTGTCGGTTACTGTAATATAGTCTGTATATTCTTTCATTATATCTTCATTTCCGGTTTCTCTGTCATCAGGACCGGTAAGAATTTCGCCATAGTTATATAAACCATACTTTGTTACCGAACTCCAGAAATTATCGCCCTCGCTCGGAACGCCAATATGTTTTGCTGCGTCCCAGCGAATACCGTCAACACCGACTGACTTTAATTCCTGCATATATTTTCCTACTTTTTGCTGAACATATGAATTTTCAGTTGCGATATCAGGCATACCGATTTCTCCGTGCGTTACCTGCCATCTGTTTTTCCAGTTAATACCGCCTCCAAAAGTATGCCAATACTTTGATGGCTTTAAATCTTCTTCTATTCTTGAATGGTCGCCTGCAAGATGATTTGCTACAACATCAACTATTACCTTGATACCATAATTTTCGGCTTCTTTACATAGTGATTCCAACTCTGCCTTTGTTCCGAGTTCGCTAGTACCTATATAAAATCCCAACGGCTGATACAACCACCACCATGTACCGGTTCCGCTGCCGGGCTGTGCAGGTGAAGTTTGAATTGTTGTAAAACCTGCCTCGGCAATATTATTTAATTCTGCCTTAATATCATTGTACTTCCAGTTAAAACAGTGCAAAATTACACCGTCCTGAATGTTGTCCATTAAATCGTAATCGCCGACAGAAACCGAATTTTCATCTGATACAACTGCCGCATTTGCCGACACCGCAGCTGTTGCAAAACAAGGCAACAACATACTTGCCGCAAGAGCCGCACTGATTATTCTTTTATTCTTTTTCACGCTTTTTCCTCCCGTAAAATGTTAATTTCAAAACCTAAAAACCATAAAATTACAAAAAGTTTCTAAATAATTGCCTGATAAACAAAAATCACCTCCAAAAACAAGGCATAATAACAATGTTTACTATTTATTATAATAATTATTTTCCCCCTTATATAATGGTAAATACGAATGTTTATCTTAAGAGGAATAAAATTTAACCGTTATTTTTTGTTCATTTTCACAAATAAGTTCCTAATAACAGCAAAATTTAATTTATAATATCAATTATAATACAAAGCTATGTTAAATTAATTAAAAAGCTTCTGTCTTAATATATTGGAGCAACAATAATACATTACTGTTTAGCGGAATACTTCGTCAGGTAATTATAAAAGTTTGGTAGACAATAATTCACCCCGACTTTTGATAACAAAACAAAATACCCGACTATGGCGTATAACCATAGTCAGGCATTTAATAAATTCTGTTATTATTTCACAAATTTACCGAGAATATCGAATTTTCCGATAATAGGGAGCTTTTTGCATTTACCCTGTACTGCGTTTACAATACCGTAAATTGCAAGAACAATAAAAGCAATTGACAAAATTGTGTTTATAAAACCGAGTATTGTAAGCAAAACTCCGCCTACTCCAAAAATAATACTTCCACGGAATATGATACTTATAATTGTGGCTAAAATATAGTAAATAATAGCCTGTGCAACAGATAAAACAGTAATATTCAAACCCTGTGTTGCATGAAATCTTGCGTACTTTGAATCCTTTGCCGCAAAAATAGGTACAAGTACAAGCAAACCGATATAAGCAAGCACTGCCATAACCTTGTTTTCTTTGATATCCATAGGATCAAACTCTGCTGTAACATCATCACTGTTCAAAAAGTTGTTCTGCTGTGTGCCGTACTGGTGCTGTTGAGTCTGCGCCTGCGAAGTTGTGTCATAAACGGGTGTTCCGCAATGTGAGCAGAATGTTGCTCCGTCCGGAATGTTATTGCCGCAATTTTTACAAAAAGCCATTGTTTTTACTCCTTTTTCTTTAAATACCTCATTAATTATTAAAATTAACATTATCTATGATATAATATATCGCAAAATATGTCAAGTAAATATTAAAAATGGCAACTAAACATAAATATGTGTTTAGCCGCCATTTTATCTATATTGCTTTAAGAATAAGCATTAATTACTTAAAATACTTAACGCCGCTTTCAAAGATAAGCTGGTCCTTAGCAAACGGAACATTCTTGTAAAGGCTGTCGCCCTTTCTTTCGCTGTGGCCCATTTTTCCTAAGATTCTACCGTCAGGTGAAGTAATACCCTCGATAGCGCATACGGAACCGTTTACATTATATGTAATGTCTGCACTTGGGTTGCCGTTAAGGTCAACATACTGTGTAGCAATCTGACCGTTTTCGGCAAGCATCTTAACTGTTGCCTCGTCGGCCATAAATCTGCCCTCACCGTGCGACACAGGAATAGCAAATACATCGCCTGCATTTACACTTGCAAACCAAGGTGACTTAACAGAAGTAACTCTTGTGTAAGCCATATGAGAGATATGTCTGCCGATTGTGTTGAATGTAAGTGTCGGGTCTGTCGGCTTAAGTTCTCTGATTTCGCCGTAAGGTACAAGACCGAGTTTGATAAGTGCCTGGAAACCGTTGCAAATACCGAGCATAAGACCGTCACGGTTCTTGAGCATCTCATTTACAGCGTTCGCAATTCTTGGATTACGGAAAGTAGTAGCAATAAACTTACCTGAACCGTCAGGCTCGTCACCGCCGGAGAAACCGCCCGGGAACATAATCATCTGTGACTTAGAAATGATTTTCTCCATAGCCTTGATTGTTTCTTCGATATGAGCGGATGTAAGGTTCTTTACGATAAGGAGTTCAACATTTGCGCCCGCTTTTTCAAAAGCTCTTGCAGAGTCAACCTCGCAGTTTGTACCCGGGAATACAGGGATAAATACTGTAGGTTTAGCAGTCTTAATTGCAGGTGAACTTGTGTTTCTCTCTGTAAAGAGCGGAATATCAACCGCAATTTCAGGGCACTCTGCCTTTGTCGGGAATACCTTTTCAAGCGGAGCATTCCACTTTTCGATAAGTGTATTTACATCAACAGCAGCACCGTTTACTGTAACCTTGCCGTCGTCTGTAACTGTACCGAGGTCATAGCTTACTACACTGTTGTCAAGTTCCGCACCGTCTGCAAGCTCAAGAACAAGTGAACCTGAAAGAGGGGCGAAAAGCTCGTCATTTGTGAGTTTATTTGTAAATTTAAATCCATAGCCGTTACCGAAACAAGCCTTACATACGCTTGCGGCAGCACCGCCCTCTTTAACAACAGATGCAGAAAGCACCTTGCCCT